>ERZ772764.2384-NODE-2384-length-11021-cov-3.962612_pt1 | contig 11021 bp, 6 predicted proteins | sample MGYA00512163_ERZ772764 | MGnify/ENA primary metagenome ERZ772764 (study PRJEB29015, sample SAMEA2737903) | human oral metagenome | biome: human oral; feature: human-associated habitat; material: dental | place: China | collected 2094 ...
TCCGCTCGTAGTAGCGCAGGGCGTGCGCACTGACTCCGAGGTGGCGGGCCGTGGTGGCGATGTCCCAGTCGGCGTCCTCATCGGCCGGGTTGTCGGCCGGGGCGCCGCGGGCGATCGCATGCGGGAAGTCCGCGGCCGCGGAGGTCGCGTAGCCGGTGGCGCCGGCCGCTCCCGCCGGGCCGACCGCACCGGGCGGGTCCGGCGCGAGCCGCAACGCCGCGCGGAGGCGGGCGTCGTCGACATCGTTCATGGGGCTCATGGGGGCGACCGTAGGGCTTCGAGCGCACTCGAAGGCAAGGGGGGCGGCGCGCGGGCGGATGAGGAATGGCGGGTCTCCCGATGGACACGCTCCCCTGGCCCTGTGTGCGGTGGTCGGCGTCGATCTGCGGCGCTTCGCGTTAACCTGACCGCATGCTCGTCGCCTTCTCCGTAGCTCCCGCCACTTCCGATACGCCCGATGGCTCCGTGTCCGAGGCGGTGGCCCGGGCCGTGCGCGTGGTGCGCGAATCCGGTCTGCCGCACGAGACCACATCGATGTTCACCACCATTGAGGGCGAGTGGGACGAGTGCATGGCAGTGGTCAAAGCCGCCTGCGAGGCGGTGGCGGAGGTGAGCCCGCGCGTGGCGCTCGTCCTCAAGGCGGATATTCGGCCCGGCTGGACCGGCCAGATGACGGCCAAGGTCGAGCGGGTCGAGGCCCGGCTGCGGCGGGGCGAGGACGGGGGCGCCGACGGCGGTGCCCGCTGAGGCCCGGCGGGGGCGGCATCAGCCTGTGCGACGCCGCTGGTGCGGTCCCGGCTGGTCTTGAGGGTCCTGCGGTTGCAGGCAGTGCGCTGCGGGTTCAGTGTGTGAGGTCGGCGGTGCGATTGCCCTTGGCGCGGGCAGGCGACTCATGTTGCACGCATGACATGGGCGAGGTTGTCTCTGAATGCCTCGAGCTCAAAATGCTTGGGATCAAGAAAGTGCTCTGCTTCACTTAGCGTTTTCGTAAAGGAAGCGGGCTTCGTGGAGCCTACCGGCAGACTCGTAGGCGCGGGCAAGATCGTCGCGCGCAATAACGACATGTGGATTGTCGACTTCGAAAATATGCTGACCGTCTATGAAATTTCTTTCAGAAATTTTAAGGCTTTCTCGATCTCTCCGGTCTTACGATAAAGAAAGGCAGGATTTCTGCGCGTGTCAAATGTATTCGGAGTGAAGATGTGTTCGTTGCGTTCCAGGACCTGTTTATGTAGCGATAACGCTCGTGTCCAATAGTTACTCCTCGTCAGAGGAGATTCCTTTGAGAACGGCCTCAGCTTCATTGAGGCGCTGGGAGGCGGTCAACCAGCGTGCAAGCATGAGGCGGCTTTCCGGGGAGTGAACCTCTTGGTCGAGGCGGTCTGCGCGCTCAATCCATGAAGCGATGAAGTCCTTAAGGAGAATGTCTTCAACTTCCTTCAGGGCAAAATTCAACAATAGCAAACGAATCGGCGTGAGGTCGCGAGAGGCTCCCGCTCGATACTCGATGGCCTGTCGCAACGTACTGGGAAGAAGCATTAGTGGCTCCGCGTCGCCGTCGGAGATCGCGGCCAGGGCGTCCTCGACCCTGCCGAGAAGATTGAGGGATGGTACTCGTGAATCGGGTAGCTCCGTCAGCCCGCGCGAAGATCCGACAATACTATCCTGTGTCATCTTCCTAAGAGCGGCACGGCTGTAGTCGCTGTCGTCGGCGGAGCGGAGTTGATCGGCGTCGAACCAGGTGATGAGAAAGTCAATAATAAGATGCAGAGGATCTCCGTGTGAGGCCTTGACCTGGAAAGCTAGTCGAGCCAATGGCTCAGCGAGCTCGTAGTAGGTCCGGCGGCGATCGAGAAAGTCGGCGAAAACTGTTGATACCGGCCTGAGCCAGCCCCGATCGGTGAGGTCGCCGACGGTCTTGGCGGCACTGCGCTGATCGACACCAATGCACCATGCGAGTTCTTTGACGGGAAGCGGCCGATCCTCTGCAGCGAGTTTGGCAACAATAAGCCGCTGCTGCGGCGATAAGCGTACCAATTGCTCCTGGTAGTATGGGATGAGGTCATCGACGCAGTTCAGAAGCAGGTCGGCAAGGTGGTCGAGCTGCTCAACGGTGAGAGCATTGCCGAGCAGAGCCCATAGTCGGGGCTGTCCGCCCGTAAGGTGCGCGATTGTGTGGATGCGGGCTAGAGCATCATTTTCGCTGAGCCGACTCTCCAGTTCCTTGTCCCCTGATTCACGGGCCACGGCAAGAAGCATCGCCTTCGCCTCCTCCGAAGAGAAAGGCTTCAGCCGAATTGTGTCGAAAAAACCGAAGAATGGGCGAGAATTACTGGAGAGATTACGGTCCAGCCGTGTGCTGCTGCCGATGAGAAGCAGGTTTGGTTCGGTTTGGAGGAGATGACGAAGTTTCTGCTGGCCCATATCTCCCAGGTTGTTGAGGATGTGATCAATATTTTCCGCCAGAATAAGGACCGGATTATTTTCTCGAGTGCTAACACGTAACCGCACCTCGCTCTCCGCCTCGTCGAGGCTGTGCGGCTCCGATTCAGCATCAAGAGCCTGAAGTACTGCACTCAGCAGGTGCCTGTAGGAGACGATCGTCCAAGGGTCCTCTGGCAGCCAGGCGATCTGGAAGTTCGCACCCTGCTCGATGAGTCGGCGTGAGCGGTGGAAGACCAGAGAGATTAGATGGGTCTTGCCGGAGCCGCGCGGGCCGATGAGCAGCGTGTGATGGGGACTTGGTGTCGTTCCCAAATCGTCGACATATGTCATGAGCCGCTCGAGAGTCGCGTGCCGGACGACGAAAAGGCGTTCGAGCTGTTCGGCGGGCATGATTGAGGGCGTGAAGCAGGCTATGGGACTCATGGGCGGTTCCAGATTCCGCGGCGACGGGCCCAGATGTACTGGAGTGCGGGATAACGCCAGCGGACAGTGCGCTCGCGGCGCTCAAGGTAGTGGTCCTTAATGAGGTATTCAATAACTTTATCTGCACCGGGCTTCTGAGGAAGGTCATTCATGGGTACCCAGTTGCGCGCCGTCGAGACGGCGGCGTCGAGAACGTCATTGGCGAGGCGACTGCGTTTCCCGTAGTAGGGTTCCATTCTGGTGAGGAAGTGTTCAAACCAGCCGAACTCGTCAGGGTCATCGATGAAGTTCTCGAAACAGTCATGTACGTCCTCTGAAGTTGTTACACGGTGCTGGCGCTGCTCGAGCGTGCTCGCAACCTTATGAAGAATGAAGGGAACTCCCCCGCTGACTTCGACTAGAGCCGACACAACATTTTCTGTGGGCATTTGCCCAATGCCGAGGAGAAGACGGCTCGCGAGTTCGCGCGCCTCGTCGTCGGGAAGGGGTCCGAGGGGGAGCGGCTCAAGATCGTTAAGACCGCCGCTCGTAGTGTGTGCGGAGCGCAGCACGTGGTGGAAACCGACGGAACCGCTGACGATCCACCTCACGTTCACCGTTCCCTGGCGCAGAGCACGAAGGGTTTGGAGAAGCTCCGAGGCCTCTTCCGAGCCTTCGCGCTGTGCAATGTTGTCGATCGCCATGGGAACCTCGTCCATCATGACGATCGGGATCGAGCTCTCCCCCTGATCGAGAGACTTGAGTGTGTCGTTGAGTAGGCGATGTGCCGAGGTCTGACGGTGATAGGTCTTGACGGCGATGAGGCCCGGCACTCCGACGGATTCCACATTGTCGAAGATCATCGCCAGGACTCTGCGTGCTTGCTTGGGGAGGGAAGGGCTCTCGGACAGGGCCTGTGCTGTGCGGGTGAGGAAATCCTCGATCGTTCTTACGCCCTCGTAGTCGATGAGGTAGCACTGGAAACCCTTTCCCTGGCCGCGAAAGTGTGCATCCAGAAGGTCTTGCCCATGCGCCTGGGGTCGGTAAGCAGGAGGTTCGCTCCGGCCGCAAGCCGCGTGCGGGCCCGGTCGGTGGTGACCGCGCGACCGACGAAGTGCCTCGGATCCCGGTCGTTGCCGGGTTGCGGGACAATGGGCTCCACGATGACCTCCAGACGTACGTGAACTCTCACGTACAAATATACGACGGATCTCACGTATGTCTAGAGCGGCGACAACGGAGCCGCTGGGCCGGGCGCGCTCGGCCTGGTCGTCGTCGGCAACTATGCGGCAGGAGTGCCGTAGCCGCCTGCGCGGGCATCGCCGTCGGCGCCGTCGTAGATCGGGACGAGGGAGTCCGTGCAGACCAGATCGACCGCCAGTGCGGGGTGGCCCGATTCCTAATGCTCGGCGGACCGTGGGCGACGCTGATCGTGCGCGAGTTCCTGCCCGGGCTCACGGCGCCCGGGCGGGGCGGAACGTGAACGCACATTCACGTGACGAAGCTCCATTCACGTCGTCAACCGTTGCTGACGTTCGGGGTGCTGCTCGTGCCGCCCGCCGGCGTCGGACCGGAATCAGCCGACTCGCGTCGATGAGAGCCGACTGAGCGCTCAGTTGACGGACTTGCGGCGCGGAGTCGGGACCTCAGGCCAGGAGGTCCTTCCACCAGGCCGCGAAGACGGGACAGCGCTCGAGGATCGCGGAGAGACCGGCGTCGGCGATGAGGCCGGGCCCCGTCATCACCTTGTCGTAGTGACGACTTGCCCGCGCGAGGCGTTTGGACGGGCTGGTGCTCGGCCCGTTGTTGACCTTCTCGGGGCCTCCCGCCCGGGTGATGGCGCGCCGCAGATCCGCCAGGGCGTGATCTGGGATGACTCCGTCCCCCTGCCCGGCGTCGACCGCCGCGAGGACCAGTGACTCGATCTCGTGAAGAACCACAAGCGGACGAAAGCGCGGATCAGGATGGGCCGCGCGCAGGGCCTTGGTGATGGCGCGCTGATGCTCCCCGTGGTTCCGGCACTCGGCATCCCGGCCGGGTGCGCCCTGGGGGTACTGGTAGTAATCGATGAGAAGACCCACGCGGTGCCAGTGGCTGCCGCGCAGAAGTGCCTGGAGCTGCTTGTTGTAGTGCCTCCAGTGCCCGCCTCCGCGACGTGCGCCCGCGGGCGTCGCGGAGGTGATGACGATGACCGGGACAAGACAAATCGCTCGCCTCAAAGCGGCGGGCACCAGTACGTCTCTGACAATCGCCTCTTCCGTCGGCCCCTCGACGAGCATGGCGACCTGCCTCATGAGCCTGCTCCCTCGCGTGCCGGGCGCCCGCCCAGGAGGTTCATCTCCCACAGGGTGCCGGTGGAGTAGTCGTCCAGGAAGGCCGCAAGTTCCTTCGCGTCAGGGCGGTTCGCCGTCGTCGCCCCGTCCACCCGGTCCAGGACCACGATCTCGCTCAGGTCGAAGTGGGAGACCAGCGGCACGGACTGGGTCGCCAGAATCACCTTGTGCCCGTTCCTCCCGGCGATATGAACCATTTCCGCGAGCAGGCCGATCGCCGCCGGGTGGAGCCCGAGCTCCGGCTCGTCCAGGACCACGGTCGCCGGAAGATCGGGCCCCAGCAGCAGGGTGGCCAGGCAGATGAAGCGCAGGGTTCCGTCGCTGGCCTCGTGAGCCAGGAACGTCCGGTCCAGCCCGCGTTGCCTCCAGCGCAGCCGGATCCGCCCCGAGGCATCCGGCACCAGCACGAAGTCGTCGAAGAACGGGGTGACATGACGTATGGCTGAGACAATGCGCCGATAGTGCTCGAGGTGCTCATCGCGGACGCGCAGCAGGTAGGCGGCGATATTCTCCGCATCCGATCGCAGGGTGATGTCATCGCCCACGGTCGAGCGTCCCTTAACCGGGGCATTGCTCGAGACGTCGTCGAAGTGGAAGACGCGGCAGCCCTCCAGGATGGGGCGCACGTAGGCGGCGAAGCTGCGGAGCTTTCCCGGTTCGTCCGCCTGTGCGATCCGGGGAACGCGGCTGTGGGAGCCGAAACCAAGATTCTCGTCATAAGGCCTGTTCCGGTTCCGACCGGCCTGGAACAGAAGCCACTCGTGGAGCTCGGCCCGCCCCGACTCGTTCCAGTCATCCGAGCTCAGCCTCACGCGGTAGCCGTTGCGGTGGTCCTGCTCGTCGAACTCCGACATCATCTCGACCAGGACGTGCTCGGCGGCCCCCTCGTCGTCCTCGAACAGGAGGTTGTCCACCCCGCCGCGCCTGCGCAGGTACTCCTGGAAGGAGTCGTCCCAGATGCGCGAGACCAGCTCCAGGGCGCTGACGAGGTTCGACTTGCCCGACCCGTTGGCGCCGATGAGCACCGTGACGTCGGTGGTCAGGTCCAGCTCGACGCGGCGGATCGACCTGAAACCCTCCACAACGAGGCGTCCGAGCTCAGCAGCCATGCCGCCATCCTAGATGATCGATTCGGGGAGAGGCCGTTCCGCCTGGTCCTCGTGGGCGCACGGCGCAGGCGCGTCGTCCGGCGCCCCTCTGTCTGCCGTCCGGATAGGTTCTGGGTGGTGCCGTGCTCTGCGCCACAGCGAGGGGTCGGGCTGTGTGTTGGGTGCTGCCGGGGCCGGTCTTCAGGGGATCGTGGAGGACCGGTTGGGAGGCCGCCCAGCGGCCGTCCGACCCCGCGAACCGATCTCGAGCCGGAAGTGAACCGATCTCGACGCGGAATACGACCGATCTCGGCGGAGGAGGGGGGCGGAGTCAAGCCCCTGGGCATACGGAAGCTGCTCGGTTAGGCTGAGAAAGGCTCCTTCAGCCCTGTCTCAAGAAGGATCCGCCGTGAGCGACCCGAGCCTTGAAGACCTTAAAGCGGCATCTAATGTCGTGTGGGATTACGGCGTCAGCGGCGACCTCGCCGCCAAGCTCGATGCGGCGGCGACCACAGTGGAGACTCAGGTGGGAGCCCGCAACTACCGCAAGTCCAGGTACGGCACCAAGTTCGAGGGGTACTACGCGGAGCTGTGGGCCGACAACATCCAGACGGCCAACGACGACGCGGATCTGCTGGCCGGCCGTCTGCGGGACGTGGCCACCGGCGTGCGGGACCTGGAGGAGGACGCGCGCCTGGAGCAGGAGCGGATCGATGCGGCCAGGGAGTGGAGGAGCAGGCGCGATAGGCGCTCGGACCTGGAGAAGCTGGGTGAGAAAGTCGACTTCCTGCACCTGCTCCATGGCGACGAGAACCCGCCCAAGGCCGATCCCGTCGAGCAGATGCACAAGACATACGACTCCTCGCCCGCGGGCGCGCGCCAGGAGCTCGTCGGGACGAGCATCACCAGGGTGTCCTCGGCCCTGCCCGACGACCTGCGCAGCTTCACCTCGGAGGAGCGGGGAGCCACCGATGAGATCCGCAACACCCCGGCCACGCTGGGCGGCCTGGTCGAGACCTTCCAGGAGACGTGCAAGTGGGGCACTCTGGACTGCAGCCAGGTCCTGGTGGGGTTCGCCAACTACATCACCGCCAACGACGAGGACTGCACCCGCACCGACATTGTCGCGTCGAACTTCGAGGCCGCCGGCGGCAGCGGCACGATCTCCACGGTGTCCGACGCGGCCATCACCGCGAGCCTGGAGGCCAACGGCATGTCCCTGCACCGCCCGCAGCTGGAGATCCCGGCCGTCGAGGCGACCGGCAACCTCCCGACGTCGGGGTACGCGAACGACCCGGTCAACACCGCGACCGGCAACTTCGTTAAGAACGAGGAGGACCTGCGCTACGAGGGCGGCACGGCGCTGCTGGGCTGGACCCGCTCCTACTCCTCGCTGAGCCAGAAGGTCGGCGGCCACGGCCCCGGCTGGGCCTCCTTCGACGGCTGCGGCCTGCGGTTCGACGACGACGGCGCCTCCTGGACGCTGCTGGACGGGCGCGAGGTCGTCTTCCCGCGCATGGGGGACGGCTTCGATCGCGCCGCGCATGAGAGCTTCTGGCTGTCCGTCGCCGAGGACGGCTGCGTCATCACCAATAGCGCGGGCGCCCGCTGGGAGTTCACCCCGCAGGGGCGGCCGACGTCCTTCACCCTGACCGACGGCGCCACGATCACCTTCGACTACGACGCCGACCGGCTGGTGCGCATCCGTCATGTGCGCGGGCACGAGATCGGCGTGGAGTGGGGCGGGGACCGCATTGCCGCCGTGCAGGCCGACGACGGTCGGCGGGTTGTCTACCGCTACGAGGAGGGCCGGCTGGTCGAGGCCGCGGGCCCCCTGGGTTCGCGCCGCTACGAGTGGGACGAGGACGGGCTGATCAGCGCGGTGATCGACGCCGACGGCGTGGTCGAGGCCCGCAACACCTACGACGATCAGGGGCGGGTGTCCACCCAGACGTCCCCGTTCGGGCGCGTCACGCGCTTCGCCTACCTCTCCGGTCGCGTGACCGCCGTCTCCGACATGGATGGCGGCCGCTCGAACACGTGGGTGGCCGACGCCCGCGGCCGGCTGCTGAGCGTCACCGACTCCGACGGCAACTGCTCCCGCATGGCCTACGACCGGCTGGGGAACCTGGTCGTGTCCACGGACCCGGAGAGACGGCGGACCGTACGCCAGTTCGACCAGCGCAGTCGCCTGATCACCGAGCTGGCGCCGTCGAGGGCCATGACCCGGCTGGCCTACGACGACCTGGACCGTCTGACCGACATGGTCTCGCTGGAGGACGGCACCGAGGTCGTCCGCACCACCATGTCCTACACCGGCGCGCAGCAGCAGCCCTCGGAGATCATCGACGGCGAGGGCGGGCGGACCCGGATGGTCTGGGACGCGGGCCTCCTGCTGGAGGCCACCGACCCGACCGGCGTGACGGCGCGCTTCGAGTACGACGCGCACGGCGATCTCGTGGCCTGCATCGACGCCGAGGGCAATACGACTCGTATTGTCCGCGACGGGTCGGGCCGGCCGCTGGAGATGATCATGCCCTCCGGCGCCACCACGCGCTTCTCCTACACCCCGGCGGGCCTGCTGGCCTCCCGTACCGACCCGGACGGCGGCCGCTGGAGCTACGAGTACACCGCCGGCGGCCGCATGACCGCGATGGTGAACCCGCTGGGGGCGCGCACGAGCCTGGAGTACGGCGAGCACGGCGAGCTGTGCGCGACGATCGACCCGCTGGGGCGCCGGGTCGAGCAGGAGCTGGACGATCTGGGCAATGTCAGCCGCGTGCGGCTGCCCGACGGCGCGGTGTGGGAGCTCACCCATGACGCCATGTCGCGGCTGAGGCAGACCGTGGACCCGACCGGCGGGGGGTGGACGCGCCACTACGACCAGCTCGGCAGGCTGAACGAGACCGTCGATCCCGCCGGCGTGCGCGCCTTCCAGCGCCACAGCACTGCGCGCCGCGAGATCACCGTGGGCGATGCCGCTTCGTCCGCCACCGTGAAGATGGACAGGTGGGGGCGCGAGAGCGCCACCGTCCTGCCCGACGGCTCACAGGTCACCACTCGCTACGACCGCGTCGGGCGTCCGGTGGAGCTCGTCGACGCCGTCGGCGGGCGCACCACCATTGAGCGCAACCTGGCGGGCCGCCCGGTGCGGATCCGCCGCCCCGGCGGCTCGAGCGTGCGCTACGACTACGACGCCTGCGGGCGCGTGGCCGGGGTGCGCAACGAGATGGGCTTCCGCACCGAGCTGGGGTACGACGTCGACTCCCGGGTCGTCTCCGAGACCTGGCCCACGGCGGAGCGGGGCTGGACGCGCTATGACGCGTGCGGCCGTGTGGTCGCGCGCCACGCGCCGGGATCGGGGACCTTCCGCTGGACCTATGACAAGGCCGGCCGCGTGGTGGAGACCAGGGACCCCTACAACGGGGTGCGCCAGTTCCGCTACGACGAGGCCGACCAGCTCGTGGCGGCCATGGGCGGGGCCGGCGGCACCACCCGCTACGAGTACGACGAGAACGGCCGGGCGGTCCGAATCATCGACCCGATGGGCGGGGTGACCCACCGCACCTTCGACGCGATGGGCCGCTGCACCAGCGAGACCGACCAGCTGGGCAACACCTCCTACGCCTCCTACGACGCCGCGGGGCGCTTCATCAAGAACGTCGACGCCGACGGGCACGTCATCGAGGTCGGCTACGACGAGGCCGGTATGGAGTCCTCCTTGAGCGCTGACGGGCGGCTGGTCTCCCGCACGAGGCGGGATGCGCTGAAGCGGACCAGCACGGTGGAGGACTTCGCCGACCCCGGGGGCGCGGTGACGCACACCCTGTCCTATGACCCGCGCGGTCTGCTGGTGCGCCACGACCGCGAAGGCGCGTCGGCGGCCTCCACCAGCTGGGTCTACGACGCTGATGGCCTGCCGGTGAGGGTCACGGCCCCCAATGGGGAGGCCACGACCTACCGGCGCGACGCCGCCGGCGCGGTGGTCGCCGTCGAGCACCCGGGCCTGGATGCAGCGGTGCTGGAGCGCAATGAGGCGGGGCGCCTGGTGGGCGCCGCCGTCGGGGCCACGAGCCACAAGTGGGCCTTCACGGACGGGTTCATTACGCGCCATGCCCGCACCGGGGGCGGCGGCTCATCGGCGTCGGTCATGGACTACACCGAGGACGGCCGGCTCGCCTCGGTCACCACCGACGGGGCCACCACCGCGTACAGCTACGACGCCTCCGGCCAGCTGACCGCGGCCGCGGGCCCGAAGGGCACCAATACCTGGGCCTACGACGCCGGGGGCCGCCTGACCCTGGAGAAGGTGGACGGGACCACCTGGAAGCGCACCTACAACGCGGCCGGCCGGCTGCTGCGGGCCACCAGCGACCGGGAGAGCGTCACCTACACCTACGACCGCTCCGGGCGGCGCACCGGGGAGGAGCATTCCGACGGGCGGCGCCGGGAGCTGGAATGGGGGCCCCTGTGGACCCTGGCGTCCGTCACCGACCACCACCATGACCGGGTGGTGCGCACCACTACCACGGTCGATGCTCTGGGCCGGCTCGCCAGGGGCAACAGTGAGCGGGTCTTCTTCGACGACGTCTCCGGCGGCCTGCTCCAGACCGGCCGGGACTGCGTCGTGCGCGCCGGGCCCCTGACCGCCCACGCCCGGACGGGCTGGCTGGGCGCCTCCTGGCGGCCCGAGCGCCCCACCGACCCGGCCGACCCCTACCGGCCGCCCGCCCCGCAGGCCACCACCGGCCCC
>ERZ772764.2387-NODE-2387-length-11013-cov-2.446249_pt1 | contig 11013 bp, 10 predicted proteins | sample MGYA00512163_ERZ772764 | MGnify/ENA primary metagenome ERZ772764 (study PRJEB29015, sample SAMEA2737903) | human oral metagenome | biome: human oral; feature: human-associated habitat; material: dental | place: China | collected 2094 ...
CTCCTCGGAAATGCCCGAAATACGCGGGCTTCAGCGGGGTGTCTGGCTGATAAGGTTTAGAGCGGCCAGCCGCGTTGGCGTGGCACTTTTGCCGTGGAGCGCGTCAGTTTTGCCGTATCGGCGGCCGGTGGGGCGAGGCGCACGGAAAACGTCATCAGTTCATCGCGGCGGAAGGCATAAATCCGGATCGTGTCGCCAGGCCGGCGGCGGAGCAGGCAGGCATCGAGCGTTTCCGGCGTGACGCGCAGTCCGTCGATGGCGACCAGTACGTCGCCTGCGGCCAGACCGGCCTGTTGCGCCGCGCCGCCGTCGAATACGGTTGCCAGCCGGAGTTCGTTGCCTTCGCGCGTCGTCTTGACGCCGAGCGTGGGCGTGCGGGAAGCCTGCCAGTCAAGGCGGATGCCGAAGCGGGCGAGCAGTGCTTTGAGCGGCAGTTCGCGCGTGCCATAGACGTAGTCGGCGAAGAAGCGTTGCAGCCGCAGGCCGGCGCATGCTTCGGCAATTTTCTGAAATCCGTCTTCCGCCAGGCCAATGCCGGTCTGGCCGTGATGCCGCCAGAGCGCGCGCATCACATCGTCGAGGGAAATCCGGCCCCGCGTGTCGCGCCGCAAGCTCAGGTCGAGCGTCAACGCGACGAGCGCGCCTTTGGCGTAATAGCTGACGACGGCGTTCGGCGTATTTTCGTCCGGCCGGTAGAACTTGCTCCAGGCGTCGAAGCTCGATTCCGCGACGGACTGACGCAGACGGCCGGGCGTTTTCTGAACATTGCCGAGCGTCTGGGCGAGCAGCGCCAGGTAGTCGTCGATACCGATGACGCCGCTGCGCAGCAGGGCGAGGTCGTCGTAGTAGGAGGTGATGCCTTCAAAAGCCCAGAGCTGCGTCGTGTAGTTTTCGCGGTCGAGATCGTAGGGAACAAAGGCGGCGGGCTTGATGCGTTTGACGTTCCAGGCGTGGAAATACTCGTGACTGCACAGACCGAGGAAGGTGCGGTAATGCTCGTTCATGCCTGGCATGCCGGGCCAGGGCAGATCGCGGCGTGCGCAGAGCAGCGCGCTCGAGGCGCGATGTTCGAGGCCGCCGTAACCTTCGCCGACGGCGGTGACGAGAAAAATGTAGCGCTTCATCGGCGCGGGTTCGCCAAACAGGCGGATTTGCCACTCGCAGATTTTCTTGAGGTCGGCGGTCAGCCGGCCAAGATCGGCGTCATGCCGGCCGGTCAGCGCGATTTCATGGGGAATGCCGCAGGCGCTGAAGCTCGCCAGCGTGAAGCGCCCCATTTCCACCGGATGGTCGATCAGTTCGTCGTAATCGGCGGCGCGATACAGCCCGAAGCCGTGCCGTCGGGCGCATCCGGCCTCGCCGCGCGCCGGTTCGAGCGCGGTCGCGACCCGCCAGTCGGCGAATGCCGGGCCGGCCGGCGCCTGGAGATGGACCCGGCAAGGCGTGCTTTCCTGGCCGATGACGCGCAGGAAAACGCTGGCGCCGTTGAAGAATCCGTGCGTTTCGTCCAGATGCGCGCCGCGTACCGAAAGATCCCAGGCATGAATTTCGCAAATGACGCTGAGCGGCTGCCCTGCGCGCAGCGGCGCGGCCTGCCAGGTGTGTTTGTCAAGTTTGCTGAGGCGTACCGGCCTGCCGCCCGATTCGGCGCGGATGGCGACGATGTGGCGGGCGAAATCCCGGATCAGGTAGCTGCCGGGAATCCACGCCGGCAGGGCGAAACGCTGTCCGGCTGGGTCGGGGCATTCGACGCGGCAAATGACTTCATAACGGTGCGCGCGCGGATCGAGCGGGCGGATGGCGTAGCGGATAGGCGGGCGGCGCAGCGCGGAAGTGTGTGCGGCGCGTGGGGCGGGAGAGGGAGAGGGAGAGGAAGAGGGCAAAGCAGGCATATCAGACATGGGCGCTGGAGGTTTTGAAGGGGCGGATCGGCGGCGCCCTGCCGGTTCACAGGCGTGCCGAATGATGCGGTGTGTTGCGGCCGGGGGCGGGTCGTGCAGAGCCGCGCCATGAGCGCTGGGTATATCATTCGCCCTCTGGTTCGCGCGGATTTTACGCTTTCCGCGCCGGTTTTGATTTTTGCGGCAGCCCGACGATGCGTCCGGGCGCGCCGGAGTGTTCGAGAGGTTGTTTTAATGCCGTTGCCTTTGCCTGTAGCGGAACGCAGGCGCGTGCACAAGCGCGCAATTACTCTGGAAGGCTTTCGCCGTAGCGATGGCTTGTGGGATATCGAAGGTCATTTGCAAGATACCAAAGATGCGCCTTTCGACATTCATGGCGATATGCGCCTGCCCGGCGATGCGGTGCACGACATCAGCGTGCGCCTGACCATCGATCACCGGATGAATGTGCTGGATGTGGCCGTCAGCTTCGATGCGACGGCTTTCCCGGGGACATGCGAAACCGTGGGGCCGGATTATCGGCAGGTGGTGGGACTCAATCTGTTCAAAGGCTTTGTCAAGACGGTCAAGACGCTGTTTCGTGACACGCAAGGTTGTACGCACGTTTCCGAACTGCTCATGTCGATGCCGACGGCAGCGTTCCAGGCATTTGCCGGACAGGTTCGCTATGAGGACCGCGTCGATGCCCGCCAGGTGCCCTACCATCTTGATCGTTGCCATGCGCTGAGTCTGGAATCCGAAGTGGTGCGGCGGGCGTATCCGCGCTGGTATCGGGGAGGGAAACCGGTTTCCGGCGATGGTTCGCCGGGCGCGCCGACTCCGCCAGAAGGGCGCCGGAACGAGGGCGGTCGGGCATGACCGATGCGTCGCATACCGCCGCATGAGGCAGGGCCTGCGCCGGCGGTGCGATGCATGGTCGCTGGCGGGCGATGAACGGCGGTTTGCGGGCGGAACCGTCGGGCGATGAATTTTGTCTTTTCAGGCGTTCGCGTTCTATGCGTCGTGACTGATAAAATCGGTCTTAAACCGCGTGCATGCGAGGAATCCAGAGGTGTACACTTATACACTCACTCAGCCTTTTCAACGCAGAAAAGAGAGAGGCGGCAAATAGATGGCACAGCGAAGCAATCGGGGCAAGCGGAAGCAGTAAAGGATAAGCGGGATGGCAAGAATATTGTCGGAGAAATGCAGGTGGCGTCCAATCCGTTGAGCGGAGCGCTCGAAATCGTCGTTCGTTCGGATCCGGGCATGATGCGCCGGTACAACGAGGATGCCGTATTCGCCAATCCTGCGCTGGGCCTGGTCATCCTGGCTGACGGGATGGGCGGCTATAACGCTGGCGAAGTCGCCAGTAGCATGGCGATTACGGGGATTTCCGCCGCGCTCGAACAGGATTTTTTTCTGCACTCGCCGTATGCGATTGGCGGCGCCCCCGGCGATCTGCATGTCCAGCGCTGCCTGTCCCGGCGCATCGCCGCAGCCAATACGGCAATTTATCAGACGTCGATGACCCAGCCGGAATGCGCGGGGATGGGCACGACGCTGGTGATGGCGATGTTTCACGATAACGCCGTGATTGCCGCGCATCTGGGCGATTCGCGCCTATATTGCCTGCGCGGCGATGAGTTCCGCCAATTGACCCATGATCACTCGTTTGTGCAGGATCAGGTTGATCGTGGCCTGATGACGGCAGCGGATGCGCGCCTTTCGCGCAATCGCGGTCTGCTGACGCGGGCGCTGGGCGTTGATGCGATCGCCGCGCCTGATCTGCGCCGCCATCCCGCGCGCCCGGGCGATATTTATCTGTTGTGCTCGGATGGCCTCAACGATATGCTGATGGACAGAGAGATCGGCAAGGCGCTGCGCGCGCAGTCGGACAATCTCGAACTGGCCGCGGCGCAGTTGATTCAGATGGCCAACGACATGGGTGGACGTGATAATGTTTCTGTGATTTTAATCAAGGTGTTGCGTGAGTTTCCCGTACAGCACACAGCGCTGTTCCGGCAGCGTCGAACCGGCGAGCACAGCCGCACGCTTTTTGAATGAGGAATGGGCAAAATGGCGAAGCTGATATTGAGCATGGACGGTCTGGTTCTTAAGGAGATCGTTCTTAACAAGGAGCGGATGACCATCGGGCGACGCGCCAGCAATGACGTGCAGATCGACAATCTGGCAATCAGCGGCGAACACGCGGCGGTGGTGACGATCCTCGAAGACTCTTTCCTTGAAGATCTCAACAGCACCAATGGCACGCTGGTGAATGGGCAGCCGATCCGGAAGCATTTCCTCAAGGATGGCGATCTCATCGAAATGGGCAAGTACAAGCTCAAGTATGTGGTTGAGCAGCCTTCCGCGATTGAAACAGAGGAATATGGAAAAACGGTATTCCAGCCGGAAGGGGAAGCAGTCACAGCCGCAGCCGCAACCACGCCGCCTGCGGCCGAGCCGGTGGTTTCTGCGACATCGGTCATGGCCACGCAGCCCATGACCTTGCCGGCGGCTGCGCTTCAGATACTCAACGGTGCCAATGCCGGGCGCGAGCTGGCGCTGACCAAAACGCTGACGACGCTCGGCCGGCCGGGCGTGCAGGTGGCCGCCATTACACGGCGTCCGCACGGTTATTTCATTGCGCACGTCGAGGGGGCGCAGTTTCCGATGGTCAATGGTCAGGCGCTCGATGCGCAGGCGCGGGCGCTCCGTGATCACGACATCATCGAGCTGGCCGGCACCAAGATGGAGTTCTTCCTGAAAGAATAGGGGAAGCGCATCTGTTGCAGGCGGAGGCGGGCAGCCGCGGATCAATGCAAGTCTTCGGGCAGGCACCGGGAGCACCGGCGATGTCAACAATGGAGTCAGGATGAGGGTCGAGGTTCTCGGGTGTAGCGGCGGTATCGGACGGATAGGCGGCCAGGTGCTGCAAACGACTTCGCTGCGTGTCGATCACGACATCCTGATTGATGCGGGCACCGGCGTTGCCGGCCTGACGCTGGCTGAAATGGCGGCGATCGACCATGTGTTCATTACCCATTCGCACGTGGACCACATTGCGGCGCTGCCGTTGATGATTGACTCGGTTGCCGAAATGCGCCAGGCGCCGATGACGATTTATGCCGAAGCGGCCACATTGGAAATTCTCCGCGAACATGTTTTTAATTGGGCGATCTGGCCGGACTTCAGCGAAATTACGGTATGCAAGTCCATGGCGATCCGGTTTCAGCCTGTGGCTGTCGGCGTGTCGCTTCATCTGGGGGGCCGGACGATTACCCCGCTGCCGGCCGTGCATGCCGTGCCGGCGGTGGGTTACTGCCTTGATTCCGGCGCGGGCAGTCTGGCTTTTACTGGCGATACAACGGCCAATGACGCGCTCTGGCCCATGCTGGAGCGTGTCGACAACCTCCGCCATTTGATCATTGAAACGGCCTTTCCCGACAGCGAGCAGGCGCTGGCGCTGCGCTCAAAGCATCTGTATCCGAGCCTGCTGGCCAAGGAACTGGCGCGCTTTGCCGGGCCGGCCGATTTAGCCGTTCATATCTCGCACATCAAACCGGGTCAGGCGGAACGGATCATGCGCGAAATCGCCGGGCATGGGACCCGATTTTCGCCGCAGATGTTGCAGGATGGACAGATTTTCGAGTTATGAACCTACCCAGGGCGTTTCATGAATGCTCGTGAACACCCCGCGCCGAGAGATGAGTCATTTTTATGAATAGCACGATGCCGATTCTTGCCGCCAGCATTCTTTCCGCCGACTTTACCCGTCTGGGGGCGGAAGTCACCGACGTGATCGCGGCCGGCGCCGACTGGATTCACTTCGATGTCATGGATAATCACTATGTGCCGAACATGACCGTCGGCCCGCTGGTCTGCGCGGCTATCCGCCCGCTGACCGGGGCGGTCATCGACGTGCATCTGATGGCTCGCCCGGTCGATCGCCTCATTGCAGATTTTGCCAAAGCCGGCGCCAACCTTATTTCCTTTCATCCGGAGGCTTCGGAGCATGTTGACCGCAGCCTTGCGCTGATTCGTGAGCATGGCTGCCAGGCCGGTCTGGTCTTCAATCCGGCAACCCCGTTGAATTACCTCGACTACCTCATGGACAGGATCGATCTCATCCTGGTCATGGGCGTCAATCCCGGTTTTGGCGGCCAGACCTTCATTCCGGCGATGCTCGGCAAGCTGCGCGAAGCGCGCGTCCGAATCAACGATTATGCGCGCACTAGCGGCCGCCGGATTCGGCTGGAAGTCGACGGCGGCGTCAAGGTTGATAACGTTGCCGAGCTTGCGCGGGCAGGCGCCGACACCTTCGTGGCCGGTTCGGCCATTTACGGCGCCCGTCGCCCAGACGATGCGCACGGCTACGACAGCGTTATTACCGCCTTCCGTCGCGCGCTGGAGGCGGCGTGACGACCGGAACCACCCTGCCGCACCTGGAGGCACGCGCCGTCCTTTTTGATCTGGACGGTACGCTGGTCGATACCTTGCCCGATCTGCATGCGGCGGTGCGCGCCACGCTGACCGAAATCGGGCGGCCGATTGTTACGCAGGAAACGACGCGCGCCTACATCGGCAAAGGCCTGCGAGTGCTGATCCGGCGCTTGCTGGCCGGTTCGCTGGCGGCGACTGACGGCGAGGATACGCCGCAGCATGTGCAGGCACTGGCGGCGTTCCGCACGCATTATGCGCGCGAGAACGGATGCCATTCGCACCCATACCCGGGTGTCGTCGACGGTTTGCGCGCGCTTAAGGCGCGTGGCCTCGCGCTGGGCGTGGTAACCAACAAACCTGACGTTTTCATTGCGCCGCTACTGGAAAAAACGGGACTGTCTGGGTTTTTCGATGTGCTCGTCGGCGGCGATACGCTGCCGCGTATCAAACCCGACCCGATGCCCGTCGTCTGGGCGTGCGGGCGTCTTGGCGCATTGCCGAAAGAAACCCTGTTCGTCGGCGATTCGCTCAATGATGCCCTGGCGGCGCGTGCAGCGGGCTGCCCTGTATTCCTGCTGCCTTATGGCTACAACGAGGATCAGGACGTACGGCACCTGGATTGCGATGCTATAATCGCCGCCATTTCCGACATTGAGCCGCATCTGCGCACGGTTGGCCGAACATGACGGCGCGGTATGGCTTCAGAATCCGGTCATCGAGTTTTTGAATACGCAATGACGCAACTTCTTCACAATCTGCATTGGGCGCCCGCATGTTGGGCGGAGGCGTGGCCTTGGCGACGCTGTCGCTAGTTTTTGTCCCGCTTTGCGCGCGGGCATGAATTTCAGGATTTGCTTACCGCGCGTTTTCTTTGCCCCGCAGTTTTGTGAATGGAGTTTGATATGACCGAATCGTCCGCGTCGGCGTTTGAGCGTCTGGCCACCGAAGGCTATAACCGCATCCCCGTTACCCTCGAAACATTTGCTGATCTCGACACGCCGCTGTCGATCTACCTCAAGCTGGCCAACGGCCCGTATACCTACCTGCTCGAATCTGTTCAGGGCGGCGAGCGTTTTGGCCGCTATTCGTTCATCGGCCTCTCCTGCCCGACCCGTCTGGTCGTCAACGCCCGGCAGGTTCTGCTGCTCAATGGCAACCGTATTGCCGAACGCGCTGACGATATTGATCCGCTGGATTTCATCGGCGCGTATCTGAAACGTTTTCGCGTCGCACCGCTGCCCGGCCTACCGCGCTTTTGCGGCGGGCTGGTCGGCTGCTTCGGCTATGACACCGTGCGCTATGTCGAACCCCGACTTGCCCATGCGCGCAAAACGGATCCCTTGGGCGTGCCGGACATCATCCTGCTCCTATCGGAGGAGATTGCGGTGGTCGATAACCTGTCCGGCAAGCTGACGCTGGTCGTCTATGCCGAACCGGGCGTGCCGGGCGCTTACCATAAGGCGCGTACGCGACTCAAATCACTGCTGGAACAGCTGCGCCGTCCGGTCGATATTCCTGCCGAAACGCCGGCTACCGCGCAGCCTGCCGTTTCCAGCGTGGGTGAGGCGGCTTTCCAGGCGGCTGTCATCCAGGCCAAGCGGCATATTTTTGAAGGGGACATCATGCAGGTTGTCCTCTCGCAGCGCCTAAGCAAACCTTACGCAGCCAGTCCGCTGGCGCTTTACCGTTCCCTGCGCTCGCTCAATCCCTCGCCCTACATGTTCTATTTTGATTTCGAGGATTTCCACGTCGTCGGCGCATCGCCGGAAATTCTTGTGCGGCTGGAGGGAGAAACCGTGACTGTGCGGCCGATTGCCGGCACGCGCAAACGCGGCGCAACGCCCAGTGAAGACCAGGCGCTGGCTGCCGAGCTGCTGGCCGATGAAAAGGAGCGCGCCGAGCACGTACAGCTGCTCGACCTTGGGCGCAATGATGCCGGCCGCGTATCGCGCATCGGCAGCGTCAAAGTGACCGAGACGATGACCATCGAGCGCTACTCGCATGTGATGCACCTCGTTTCCAATGTGGAAGGCCGCCTGCAAGCCGGGCTGGACGCTATCGACGTGCTGCGCGCCGCCTTTCCGGCGGGAACGGTGTCCGGTGCGCCCAAAGTCCGCGCGATGGAAATCATCGACGCGCTGGAAAGGGAAAAGCGCGGCATTTACGCGGGTGCGGTTGGCTATATCGGTTTTCAGGGCGACATGGATCTTGCCATTGCCATCCGCACCGCACTGATCAAGGATGCGCGGCTTTATGTTCAGGCCGGTGCGGGCATCGTTGCCGATTCCGACCCGGCCTCCGAGTGGCAGGAAACCTGCAACAAGGCGCATGCCGTGCTGCGTGCGGCGGAACTGGCCGAGCGCGGTCTCGATACACGGTTTGCGTGAGCCGGTTGTGCGAAATGTGTGGCAGGCGCGAGAAACATCGCGCCGCTGCGCGGGTTTTCTTCGCAGGCTTTTATTTCCGGCCGCCATTTCCTGCCGGATCGTGCCCCTACCAACGTCTGCGACCGGCGAAATCACGGATTCCCAATGAATTTCGAGGAAATCAATATGCTGCTGATGATCGATAACTACGATTCGTTTACCTACAACCTCGTCCAGTATTTCGGCGAGCTGGGCGAAACGGTGCGCGTCTATCGCAACGATGCCATTTCCCTGGACGGGATCGCCCGTCTCAAGCCGGATCGCATCGTGATTTCTCCCGGGCCGGGAACGCCCGCGCAGGCAGGCGTGTCGCTGGACGTCATCCGCGAATTCGCGGGCAAAACGCCGCTGCTCGGCGTCTGCCTCGGCCATCAGGCGATCGGCGAAGCATTTGGCGGGCGGGTTGTCCATGCCAAACGCCAGATGCACGGCAAGGTCTCGCCGGTTCACCATCACGGCACGGGCGTTTTTGAAGGCTTGCCGAATCCGCTGGCCTGTACGCGCTATCACTCGCTCGCGCTTGATCGGGCTTCGCTGCCTGAATGCCTGGAAATCACCGCCTGGTGTGACGACGGCGAAATCATGGGTGTGCGCCATAAGACGTTCGATGTCGAAGGCGTGCAGTTTCACCCAGAATCCATTTTGACCGAATGCGGGCGCGACCTGCTGAACAATTTTCTGAAGAGGTAAATATCATGATTACACCCCAAGAGGCACTGCAACGAACCATTGAACACCGTGAGATTTTCTACGACGAAATGCTCGACCTGATGCGCCAGATCATGCGCGGCGAGCTTTCGCCACTGATGACGGCGGCCATTCTGGCGGGGCTGCGCGTCAAGAAGGAAACCATCGGCGAAATCACCGCTGCGGCGCAGGTGATGCGTGAAATGTCCGCGCGCCTGGAAGTTCCCGACAACGCCAATTTCGTCGATATCGTCGGTACCGGCGGCGATGGTGCGGGTACGTTTAACATTTCGACGGCAGCGATGTTCGTCATTGCCGCCGCCGGCGGCAAAGTTGCCAAACACGGTAACCGCGGCGTTTCGTCGAAATCGGGCAGCGCCGATGTGCTGGAAGCGCTGGGCGTCAATCTCAGCTTGTCCACCGCGCAGATTCAGGCCTGTCTGGCGGAAATCGGCATCGGCTTCATGTTTGCGCCGAACCATCACGCCGCGATGAAGAATGTTGCCCCCGTGCGCAAGGAAATGGGCGTGCGCACCTTGTTCAATATCCTTGGGCCGCTGACCAATCCGGCAGGCGCGCCCAACGCGCTGCTCGGCGTTTTTCATCCCGATCTCGTCGGTATTCTCGTGCGCGTCATGGCGCGGCTCGGCGCGCATCACGTGCTGGTCGTGCATGGCAAGGACGGGATGGATGAAATCTCGCTCGGCGCGGCAACCCTGGTCGGCGAACTCAAGGATGGCGAAATCCGCGAGTACGAAATTCACCCGGAGGACTTTGGCCTGCACATGGCTGCCAGCCGTAATCTGCGTGTCGACAGCGTGACTGCATCCAGGGAAATCCTGTTGGCGGTGCTTGACGGCAAGGACAACGGCGCGGCGCGTGAGGTCGTCATTTTCAATGCCGGAGCGGCGCTTTATGCGGCCAATGTCGCCGCCTCGATCGAAGAAGGCATCGAACGCGCGCGGGTGGTGCTGGCAAGCGGCGCGGCGCGTGCCAAACTCGACGAGTTCGTGCGTTTCACGCAGACGGTCAAGAACTGACGAGCATTGACCGAGAGCCGCGTGGCGGCCGGCAACTGCGGCCGGCCGCAGCCGCGCCTCTGGCAACCTGCCGGAAGCCGGCTGATACGGGATGCGGTCAAAAAATGAAGGATTCGATGAACAGGCTGAAAAACCGATGAGCGATATTCTGCAAAAAATTCTTGCCGTTAAACGCGACGAAGTCACCCAGGCGCAGCGGGACAAGCCGCTGGCAGCCATGCAGGCCGAGGCGCTGGCATGCCCGCCCGCCCGTGATTTCGTCGGCGCGATACGGGGTAAGCGGGCGGCCGGCCAGGCGGCGGTTATTGCCGAAATCAAAAAGGCCAGCCCGTCGAAAGGCATTCTGCGCAGCGATTTCCAGCCGGCTGATATTGCCGCCGATTATGCGGCGCACGGTGCAGCCTGCCTGTCGGTGCTGACCGACCGGCAGTTTTTTCAGGGGGCGCCGGCGTATTTGCAGGCCGCGCGTACTGCCTGCGAACTGCCCGTGCTGCGTAAGGATTTCATCGTCGATGCCTACCAGATTTACGAGGC
>ERZ772764.2388-NODE-2388-length-11009-cov-25.553588_pt1 | contig 11009 bp, 18 predicted proteins | sample MGYA00512163_ERZ772764 | MGnify/ENA primary metagenome ERZ772764 (study PRJEB29015, sample SAMEA2737903) | human oral metagenome | biome: human oral; feature: human-associated habitat; material: dental | place: China | collected 2094 ...
TCGCCGGGCTGATCCCCGTGTGGAGACAGTTGCGGGCGATGCGCCGCCGGATGGAACCGCAGGGCGACGGCCGCTCCCTCGCTGAGGGCCTGGCCCGGGTTGAGGGCCAGGTCCACGCCCTCCGAGATGAGCACGCCGGCACCCTCCGGCGTCTCTCCCAGGAGATTGGCGTCGTGGACGCCCGCATCTCCCGGCTCGAACACTCCCTAGGAGAGTGACCACCACCACAAGAGTCTACCCCGGTCTGGCTTGACACCATGCCACGGCCGGGGTAGACTATAAGTACAGCAAGGGAGAAAAGCTCCCGGAACTGGAAAGGAAAACTGAAATGCGAGACAATCGAGGAATCTTCCCCCGGACCTTCACCAGCAACCTCACCGAGTCCAAGCACTGGCTCCGAGCCGAGACCGGAATCCTCCTCAAGGAAGCCGAGCGGAAACTCAAGAAACTCCCCAGATACAAAGGACTCTTCGATCCCGAAGACCTGATCAGCCTCCGAGACGAAATCCGGAACTCCTAGAAGAAAGGCCCCCCGCCCCGGCGGGGGGCCTCCCCTTTACCCAGCCGAACCCCACCCGGACCGTGGCCAGCGTCACACCACACAGGGTTGACGAAGTACCGCGGACGGGGTAGACTATAGGTACAGCAAGGGAGAAAAGCTCCCGAGCGAACCCCCCGAAAGGATTGGAAATGAAAATCTACGAAGGCTCCAAGTGGATCGACTGGGAGACCAAGGATGCGGCGTGCTGGCTCGCAGCGAAGACCGGCCTGACCCGAGAAGCCGCCAAGCACGCGATCATCGCCAACCTCGATCCTACCTGGGACGGCGACTACGACGATGCGGATCTTGAGGATCTTGCCCTGATCATCATCGACACCGAAGACTGACAACCCCGTCCCGGCCCCTCCGGGGGCCGGGACCCAACCGGAAAGGACACCCCTGGACATGCCTGAATACCATCCCGAACTCGCCCCCGGCGCCTACGACCGGATCGCCCGAGACGTCCGCCACGCAGCCTCCCAGGGCTACGAGGGCACCTGCTACTACGACCGCGAGGGCTACCTGGTCGGCACCCGCGAAGCCGCCGCCTACAGCGTGGACCTGCACCACGGAGGCCGGCACACCGCGATCCGGCACCTGCCCGGAGGCCACGTCGCCACCGTCCGGGGCCTCGCCTGGCCCCGCTGGCCCCGCCCCCAGTACTACCGCACAACCACCGAAAGGACACGATAATGGAATACTCCGAGAGAACCCTGATCGAGGACGGAGGCGTCATCGAAGCCGAAGCCGACCGCGTCCAAGAGGCGCTCGAGGCCGACTTGGAGGGGGACTCCGCATGGTGGGATCCCGAAAACCCGCTCGCGATGATCGATGCCTTCACCGGCGCCCCGATCCCCCAGGGCGGCCCGGACACCCGCCTCCTGAACTTGCTGTTCTGCATCTTCGACCCTATCGCCCACTGCGAGTACACGTGCGACCTGACGCTCTGGCACGAGCGCATCGCGCAGGATTCGGAGGCGTAAATATGGGCCTGTTCAAGGTCAACAATCCTCAGGACCGCACCGGCGGCGAGATATTCGCCGCCCACTGCGTCTCCTACATCCACCACCTGGAACGCGAACTCGGTCACCGGTACATCTCCATCGGCGCCGCCGACGGGACCCCGATCGCGCTCTACTCCCCGGCGCAGCTGACCGCCGCCGGAGGCGCCCAGCACATGCCCGGCGCCAGGTTCGTCTGCGACCTGCGCTACCTCGCCGAAAACCTCCCTGCCCCCGGGCAGGGCGGGTATTTCGACGCCTGCACCGCCATCTACGACCTGACACTGGAAAGGCACATCAAATGACTAAGAAAATCCTCCACTGCGCATCGCTCCGCGACTGGGACACGCCCGAGACGAAGGCCGTCTACTGGTCCGGCGCCTGCTACGCCCTCATAGCGGCCACCAACCTGTACGGCTGCAAAAGAGGCACCATCCGCGACACCATCGTGAAAGCCCACACGGAGGCCTACGATCGTCTCTACGCCGACGGCCGCCGCGCCGGCGCCAGCCTGGATTGCGACTGGGATCGGCTCTCTCCCGAGCAACGGGCATGGTATTCGATGGGCGCCGCCGACGCCCTGACCGACGTCCTGGACGCCCTCCCGGACGTCGTGATCGACCACTGCCCCACCGGCCACCGGACCCTGCGGAGGGCCCGCCAGGCCTGGATCGACAAAAACCAGAGGATCGCGGACAACTTCGCACGAAAGGCAGGACTGCTGAAATGACCAAGCCGACTCCGACGCCGGCGATGGTGGCGCTGCTCGGCCTGGCATGGGTCGCGCTCATCGCCGTCGCCGTCACCACCGCCTCCACACCGTGGAGGATCGTCCTGACCATCACCGCGAGCCTCTACGGGTACGCCTACGGGTGGACCCTCCGGGACTCCGAGACCGACGGGGGGCAGTGACCATGGCGTCCGAGCACGTAGAACAGCTACAGACCTGCGTCCGCGCCCTCAGCGCGATGGGCCTGACCTACGCCGATATCTCCGAGATAGAGGGCGTCTCCCGAGACACCATCAACACCTGGGGCAAGGGCACGTCCCGCGCCCACGGAGCCGCCCCGATCGCGAAGATCGGCAGGACGGCCAGGGTCGTGCACCGGATGACGGTCACCCTCGCCGATATCGGCCGCCGCTACGCCCGTGGCGGAGCCGCGAGGGTGACAGTCCGGAGAGTATGCACCACGCCCGCCTGGGCGCTCCGGCTGACCCTCGCCGCCGCCCAGGGCTGGATTGTCCGGGAGGCGCTGATGCCGCCTGCCGACGGGGAATACTACCAGGGCCTCCATCCGACACCGACGATCGAAACCAGGCCGGCAGGCACCTATCCGGGAAGCCTGATAGCCTACCAGCCGAAGCGCGGCGTGTGGCCCGTCGGCGCCGACTTCAAAATGTCCCCTCAGCTGAGGCTCCCGAGCGGATATAGGCACATAGTGGTCGACGTGCCCAACCTGCTCTTGTGGGCGAAGTTCAGCAACAACCTGCCGCCGAGTGACTACCCGTGGCGGCCCGACACGACCGGAGAATGATAGGAGGTGAGACACCATGAGTTGGAGTTATCTTGGATGGCTTCTCGGCGGCATGTTCCGCTGCCACATGGATGACGGCTGGCCCTGCTAGAAGCCGATAGGTGCCAGAGGGCCCCGGACTTACACGGTCCGGGGCCCTTCTTCGTTTTGACGGCGCCATCCGGAACGGTGTACACTGTGCACATGGAAACCCATGACCATGGCGTCGCCCAGATGGACGCCTATAGAAAACCATCTCTCATCGTCTCCCCCGACCAGCTGGTCGCCTACCGGTATATGGCGGCGACGGCGTGGGAGAGACTCCGCCAGGAAGGCCGCTCTAACGGCCTGGTCTGGTTCGACCAGGAATCCCGGGTGATCCCCGACGCCCAAAGGCACCACGGCCCGTACAGCGCCCAGCTGATCACCGTCGCCATCGGCGTCGTTCACGATAGCTCCTACTCCTACAACGGCTGGCGGGTAGAACACGTCGCTGACGGCCGTATGCAGGTCTCCGTCCAACTCCCGAAGGGGCCGGGCGGGTTTCCGGCCGTGTGGATATCGGATTTCGACGCCGCCACAGGGCCCTCCGAGAATGACCCCTACCACTGCGAGGCTGTAGACTGGCACAGTCCGCTCAGGAAAGGAATGAGAAAATGAGTAAGACGAAGTCGCCGAGACGCCATGAGGGCATGAATGCTAGGGCGCCGCTGACGTCGCTGACCCGCTCCCACGCCCAGCGCGGCTGGGGGGGATTCGATCGGTGCATGACCTACGCGATGCAGGGTCTGGCCGTCTGCCTGCCCTCGAAATCTGCGGAGGGCCGCACCACCGCCTACCAGGTCGCCATCGCGTCCCATATCACCGACCGGTGGGCCAGGGAGGGCCTCAAGCGCCTCGAAAAAGCGGGCCTGATCGCCTGGGAGCGCGGTGGGATCGGTCCCGACGGCTGCCCCCGCCCCTCGTGGATCCGCGTAGACAAGAAGGCATATTTGGCATGGATCAATCTGCGCGAGTGGGTCAAGCGTAAGAAGGACGCCGCCGTCGCCCGCTACCGGGCCTACAGGGAGCGGGTCTCCAAGATCGAGCACGCCCCCCAGCCGCCCGAGCCGTCGGAGGCACCCCAGGAAGCATCCGCGGCTCCGTCTCCGGCGGCGCGCGCGGCGTTCGTGCCGCCCGAGCAGAAGGTCGCGAGGCCGTGCGACGCGGTCTACACGCCCGAGCAGGTCTCCGAGATGAAAGACCGGATCCTCAGCCGGGGCTACGACGCCGACCGAGTATCGCGGATGATGGAGCGGCCCGTCCCCGGCTGGTGCGGCTGGGTGCTGGCCAGTGAGTTCGACGCCGAGTACCCCGGCGCCGACTACCAGGAAATCCGGGATCCCGAAGGTCGCCTGCTCAAACGCTTCGCGCAGTGACAGTCTGACAATCCATCCGGGCGTCCGCAGCCGCCCGGCACCATAGCCGAATACCGTCATGCAAGCCCCCGCCAGGCGGTAGGGGGCATTAGTCGTGCCCAGGGTAGAATCAGGGCATGGAATCACACTCGAACCTCATCCCGCTCAGGCCCTCGCCGGCCGCTCGGGAAGCCGCGCTGCGCATCATCTCCCATCTCCACACGGCCGCCTGGGGCGTCGTGGACCTACGCCGCTCCATCGCCCGCGCCCTGCCCGACGACGAAGCCCTGACGTCCGCCTGTGAGGCACTCCTAGATGTGCTGGCGGCGGCCGACGCGGAGGCCTCCCACGCCTACGACCACGGCGTGCTAGGCGCGTGCCCGCAGGGATTCTGGGCTGCTCCCATGCGGAACGTCGATCCTCACGGCACAGTGTTCCGCATGGACGGGGAGGATGGAGACGGGCCCGAGCATCCCGGCGCCCCGGATAAGCCCCGGAATGACACCGATACGCTCTTCTGACCATGCGGAACACTAAGACCACTGCCCCCATTTCGAGGCGACGGCACAGTGTTCCGCATGGACAATCCAGGGGTTTGCCCCGGAGCGCCGGCCCAGACTGGGAGACGCCCATGCGGAACACAGTGCTAGCCATATCAATCTCCCTAAGGGAGAGAGTCTCCATAAGGGAGACTCTCTCTCCCTTAGATGAACCCTCTACATTTAGAGAAAAGCTAAAAGGTGGAGGGCGATCGGGAGGGTCCGCCCGCCGCGATGCGGCGGACCCTCCGCCCGCCCCCTTGGGGAGACGGGCTATCGCCTACTCGGGTGGTCCCGGTTCCCGGACCAGACCCCGGTTGTGGAGACGGGGGGTCTGTCCGACCCTGGGGTATCTCCGACCGGGGGTATACGGGTTGCGGGGGTTGCTCGGACGGGGTATACTCAGGGGCATGAGCGGAGGACGACGCTGGCGAGGCCGGAATCAGAAGCAGCTGCGGCAGATGGTCACCGACGTCTACGGCTGGCGCTGCTCCATCTGCCACACGATGATCAACCCCGACGCGACACGACTGCGAGACCGACTGAGTATCGACCATGTGCTGCCCGTCAGCCGCGGCGGCACAGACACGATCGAGAACCTAAGACCGACGCACTACGGCTGCAATGCCGCTCGAGGCGACGGCTCTCGCACCGTCCGGCGCCGACCGACCGAAATCGGAACCGCATTTTTTCCAACGGGCCCCGGCCGGGAGCCCGCCCCCACTTTCCATTTCCCCCCAAATCGTCTAAAATTCGGAAAAAACGGCGAAACGGAGTGAAAATGCCATTATTCGACCTTGAGGTTCGGGACGAATCGCCGATCCACGACGCCGTCAAGGATCTAATCGAGGATCTTGAGGGGGAGGACCTGCTCGATTACCGGACGAAGCTCTTGACCGTCGTCATGCTGTCCACGGCGAAAGCCCTGGACCGTGGTCTCTGCGCCGCGAAGGTGTCCGTGGCCACGACTCAGCTCGCCAGGCAGCTCTTGGACGGCATTGAGATGTTGCCGAAGCCTCCGGCGAAAACCGGGAGCGTGTTCGACACGCTGCAGACCGTTATCGAGGCCGTGACGGCCCGATCGATGGGACTCTGACCGTGTCCGTCCAGCTGCCCGACGGCCTGACCGCCGCCTACGCCACTCTCCGGGACCCGGACCGTCCCAGTCTCGGGCCCGTGGTCGCCGAAGTCTCCGAGCGGGTCCGCGGACGCCGGCTGATGCCGTGGCAGCGGTACGTCGCCGACGTCGCCTGCGAGCTGGATCCCGAGCATCCCGGCGAGTGGTGGTACCACACGGTGATGGTCTCCGTGCCCCGCCAGGCCGGCAAGTCCGACCTGGTCGGCGCCATCCACCTGCACAGGATGCTGGCGTTCGCCGATCACCGGGCCGTGATGACGGCGCAGACCGGGAAAGACGCCGGCAAGAGATGGAGATCCTATGTCGACGATATCCCGGCCGTGGAGGACTCCGGCGTCGAAGTCCTGCGGGGGAAAGGAGCCGAGCGGCTCACCTACGCGCCGACCGGCGCCTATCTTGAGCCGTATCCGCCGACGGACTCCGCGATCCACGGCGACGCGATCGACCTGGAATCCGCCGACGAATGCTGGGCGTACACTCCGGAGCAGGGCACCGCGATCGAAGCCGCCGTCAAGCCCGCTCAGGCCACTCGGCGGCTCGCCCAGTCCTGGCGGCTGTCCACCCGCGGATCGGAGGCGACGTCGGGCGGATGGTGGGATGAGAAGCTCGCCCACGGCCGGGCCGCCACCAAGGATCGCGGATCCCGGGTGGCGTTCTTCGAGTTCTCCGCCGACCCGGATCTGGCGGACCGGGACCCGTACGGCGACGCCACCCTCGCCTACCATCCCGCCATCGGCTACACCCAGTCGCTGCGGCGTCTCCGGGCGCTCGGCGACGGACTCCCCCTCGCCGAGTGGCGCCGCGCATTCCTCAACCTCCCCACCGCCGGCGACGATAAGGCAGCCTTCGACGTCGCCATGTGGACGGCCCGGGCGATCCCCGAGGACGATCCCGCCGCCCAGCACCGGCGGCCCGGAGACACCGTCATCGCCTACGACGCCTCCCGAGACGGGACCGGCGCCACCATCGCCGCGGCCTGGCTGGACGACGACGGAGACCCCGTCACCGTCATCGCCTGGTCCGGCAACGACGTCCGCGAGCTCGAACCACGGCTCCGCTACCTGTGGGCCGACGGGTACCGGAGGATCGTCGCCGACCCGACCGGGCCCACCCGGCTCATCGCCGAGACCCTCGCCGCCGACGGCATCGGCCAGACCGGCGCCTACAGCGACTACCAGGACGCCTGCCAGGCCCTGATCGACCGGTCCCGGGACGGCACCGTCTCCCACGTCCAGGCCGGCTGCGTCGTCTCCGCGATCGACGTCGCCAGGCTCCGCGTCACCAACCGCGGCGTGGATTTCGACGCCGCGAAGTCCGACGGGCCGATCGACGCCCTCCGTGCCACCGCGCTCGCCGTGTGGGCCGCCGGCAAATATCTGTCCAAACCTGTCCTGCAGATATGGTAGGGTGATCAACGTGGCACGAAACCCATTCGCATCCCTGGCCCTGGCCCTGGTCGGCCGGCAGGCGCCGCCCCGGCTGCAGCGCGTCGAAAACGGGATCACCATCCGCCGTGACGCCGGCGACGACCCGCGGGTCCTGGACTCCGTCTACCGGGCCCTCGCCATCCTCGAAGGGTCCATCTCCCAGCTCACCCTGGACCGGTACTCCCGGACACTCGGACGCCCCCGCGGGTCCGCCACCGGGATGATCCAGCGGATCCTGCCGCCCGGCCAGACCCTCCCAGGATTCCTCGGCGAGATAACCCAGTCCCTCGCCCAGACCGGCAACGCCTGGCTCCGCGTCCCCGACGGCCCCGGCCCGGTCCGGGTCCTGGACCCCTCACGGTGCTCCGCCCGGATCGACGTCGCCACCGGCGTCAAAACCATCACCTACGACTCCCTGACCGTCTCCGACGTCCGCCAGCTGCAGCTCACCCACGTGCCCGGCGAGCCGCTCGGCCAGGGCCCGATCCAGGCGTGGGCCGACGGACTCCGCGGCGCCATAGACGCCCACCAGTACGCCGCCCAGTGGACCAAACGGGGCGGCCGCCCCACCGGGATCCTCACCACCGACCAGACACTCTCCGCCGACATGGCGAAAGAGTGGAAGACGGCGGCGAACGCCACGATGACGCCGGAAGGCGGCGTCGCCGTCCTCGGCTCCGGCCTCACCTACAAGCAATGCTATTTGACGCCGGCCGAGCTACAACTCTTGGACGTCCGCAAAGTCAACGTAATCTCCGTAGCGCGGATCTTCGGGATCCCGGCCCGGCTCATGCTCACCTCCGGCGACGGCGACTCCAAAACCTACGCCAACATGGAGCAGGAATCGATTCTTTTCGTCAGGCATACGCTGATGCCGTACATGCGGGAAATCGAAGCCGCCCTGAGCGAGCTACTCCCAGACGACGTCAGATTCAACGTTGACGGCTTCCTGCGGCCCGACACCACCACCCGCTACGCCGCCCACAAAGTCGCGATCGAAGCGGGATTCCTGACCGTAGACGAAGTCCGGGCCATCGAAGGCCTCAACCCACTAACCGAAACCCAGAAAGACGAAGATAAGGAAGGTGACGCCGATGGCGAAGACGGAGCATCCGTCAGCGACCCTGAACCGGATCCGGAAGCGTAACGGGCCCCTCACCACGCGCCTCGCCGACGCCGGGACCGGCGGCGGCTGGGAGATAACCGCACGGGCGGTCCCCCTGGACACGCCCACCGAGATAGCACCCGGCTTCGTGGAAACCATCCACTCCGGCGCCCTCACCCCGCGGGAAGGCGGCGTCAAGCTCTTCTCCGAGCACCGCGACGTCATCGGCGTCGTAACCGACACCCGCGAAGAAGGCGGCGCCCTCATGATCGACGCCCGCATCTCCGACACCCAGCTCGGCAGGGATGTCCGCCAGCTCATCGCCGACGGCGCCCTCACCCAAATGTCGATCGGATTCCTGCCCGCCGACGACGGGCAGACCATCACCCGCACCGAGACCGGGATCGACGTCGCCGTCAGCCGAGCAACCCTCTACGAAGTCTCCGTGGTCCCTTTCCCGGCCTACGAAGACACCGCCATCACCGACCAACGCTCCAACAACACCGCTATCGAAGAAATGAAGGTGAATGCTATGGCAGAGACCGCCATCGACAGACTGGACGACGCGATCGGCGGCATCTCCGCCGACGTCCGCGCCCTCCGCGACCGGATCGACCGAGTGGAGACCGCTCAGGTCACCGAGCCGCATCCCCTCGCCAAGTACCGGTCCTACGGGGACTACATCAAGAACGCCCCCGACGGCATGGCCTTCCGCGACGTCACCGTCACCAAGGTAGGCCAGTCCGCGCAGCCGCCCGCCTGGCTCGGACGCCTCCAAGCCAAAATGGAAGCCAAAAAGCGCGTCACAAACGCCCTGGCCTACACGCACGACGTCCCGATGCAGGGCCAGACCGTCCAGTACTCCGTCTACAAAGAAGATAGCCTGACGGTCGCCGAGTACACGGAAGGCACCCAGGTGCCGACCGGTAGCCTCACCGACGAACTCAAGACCGCGAAAGTCACGTCGTTCGCGGGCGGCACGGCCCTCACCCGAGCCACCATCAACCGGGCCGATCCGGCGTTCCTGGACGATATCGGGCAGCGACTCGCCATCAAACACGCCAAAGCTTTCGAGGCGTGGAACGTCCAGTTCGTCCGTGAGCAGATCGTCGCCGCGGCCGCCAAGCACTCCGTCGGCGGCACCACCAAGGCCAGCGAAATCACGGCGACCTCGCTGCGCAACGTCATCATCGACGCCCAGAAAGCATACGACGATTCCGACCAGTATTCGATCGACGGACTTTTCCTCACGTGGGACCTGATCAAGGTGGTCGCGGCGCTCGGCGAGGAAAAACGCCTGCTCCGCTGGGTCGGCTCCGACACGGCCGTCGCCAACGAAGGCAAAATCGACCCGACCAAGCCCATCTCCCTGAACCTGTACGGTGTGCCCGTCGTCCCGATCCCCGGCGAGACCTTGGCATGCTTCTACGACAAGCGCGCGATCGTCGTCCGCGACGACGGGGAGGCTCCGCTCCGGCTGCAGCAGGACCAGGTGCTGGACCTGCGCCGCGACACCGCGGTCTACAGCGAGTGCGTCCACTACTGCCCGTTCCCCGGCGCCCTCCTGCCCTGGACGTTCAAGCAGGGCTGACGCGTGGCGTTCACCGTCGATCTTGAGAAGCTCAGGCTGGTCCTCACCCGCGAGCTGCACCTCGCGGGTGGGGCCTCCACCCTGGAACCGACGGATATCTCGGAGATGATCGACACCGCCGTCCAGATGGTCCGGTCCTACGTCGGCGCCTCCGAGCTGCCCGACAAGATAGCCCACCGGGCCGTCCTCGAAGTTGCCCGCGAACTCAACACCCGCATGCTGTCTCCGGGTGGCGTTTTCTCGGCGTTCGCGGACGCCGGCAGCCCGGTACGGCTCGCCAGGGATCCGCTCCGGGCCGTCTACCCCATGCTCGCTCCCTACGTGAGGCCAGGACTCGCATGACCGAGATACCCACCATCGCGGACTGCCGCGCCGAAATCCAGGAAGGCTTGGTAGGCGTCCTCGGACACGCTTTCGGGACCGAGTTGAACGACGTCCGCTCCTACCTTCCGCAGACCCCGCCGCCGGCCACCGCCTGGATCGAGCTAATGGGCGTCGAAGCCGGCGACAACCAGGGCCTGCCCTACGCCCAAGCCCGGGCCACGTGGCGAGTCACCGTCACCGCCCGACCCGGCATGGCCGTCGCCGACGCCACAGCCTGGCTGGACCGGGTCGCCCAGGTCATGCTATCCCTGGACGTCGGCGGGATCAGCATCAGCGAGTACGTCGCCATCTCCGGCGACGCCCTCGCCTCCCCGCTGCCCGCCGTCCGCATCACCATCAAAACCATCATCACACGAAAGGCCAAGTAACCAT
>ERZ772764.2396-NODE-2396-length-10990-cov-3.268861_pt1 | contig 10990 bp, 8 predicted proteins | sample MGYA00512163_ERZ772764 | MGnify/ENA primary metagenome ERZ772764 (study PRJEB29015, sample SAMEA2737903) | human oral metagenome | biome: human oral; feature: human-associated habitat; material: dental | place: China | collected 2094 ...
GAATAGAATAAAGCATCGTTTAATCTTAACCAATCACCAAAAGTCCGTAATAACCGGCCTCATAGTGATAGGTGGTTTCTGGACTTAAATAAGAATAATCACAATAATAACTATTGAAACTCGAACGTCTGTTTTAATCCGCACCAAGCCACTTATTTGGCTGAAAATGTGGTCGCGCCAGATAAAACGCTAGGCTTTCGATAAGGTCCAAAGGAAGAATTACTAACTCTAAAAAATTTGGCAAAAATCTACCGTATTTCGCCTGATCTTTTACACTGCCACTTAAATCATCGCCCCGAACAATAAGAGTAAAATAAGAGGAAATCAAATGACCATTTACGACATCGACTTCGCCGAACTTTATCGACAGCATTTAATTGCCTGTAATCATTTCAATCTACCGCCCACCAAATGGGACAAAAAGGCAGCGAAAATGGCAGAAAATTTAGTGGGAAAACCGAGTGTGTACAACGAACGATTGTTACAAGCCATCAATATACAGGCCAATGAAACCGTGTTGGATATCGGCTGCGGACCGGGAACCCTCGCAATACCGCTGGCACAACAATGCCAAGCCGTCTATGCGCTGGATTATAGTCAAGGAATGTTGGAGTGTGTGGAGCGCTTTAAACAAGAATTGAATTTGCCAAATCTCACCACATTTCACCGCGCCTGGTCAGAAAATTGGGACGATATTCCACAAGCGGACGTAGTATTGGCATCGCGCTCGACCTTAGTTGACGATTTAGACGATATGATTGACAAACTTTGCGCCAAAGCGAAAAAACGTGTCTTTTTAACCTCCGTCACACAGCGCCACTTTTTGGATGAAGGCGTTTTTACCGCCATTGAACGCGAAGATATCGGCTTTCCCACCTATATTTATTTACTCAACCGCTTATATCAAAAAGGCCTCCAAGCGAACCTAAACTTTATCGAAACCCAATCCGGCCATTTTCAAGGTGAAACCTTCGAGGATTTATTGGCTTCCGTCGAATTTTCCCTCGGCGCGCTAACCGAAAAAGAAAAATCCGGATTAAAACATTTTTACGTTCAAAAACAAGCGAACGGCGAACCAATTTCACACGGGCAGAAAAAATGGGCGTTGATTTGGTGGGAACTCGATTAATGCCGTCAAGCCAAGATTGACGCGCTTTCAATGCGGTGCTGAAAACGATCGTCAATACTGTTTTTTTGAGGCTCAGACGTTGTTTTTATCGGAGAGGTGATTTTTCAATATTTTATCAATCACGCGCGACACGGCGAAAAAGCCGAAAGTGGCGGTGATCATGGTTGCCGCGCCGAAGCCGTTGGCGCAATTCATGGTCGCGGAAACTGCACAACCTTCAGCCATTTTTGGAAAAATCGGCGGTTGCGTGGAGAACACCGCATCCACGCCGAATTTGCGTTGCGGATTTTGACTAAAATTAAAATCCTTGCGTAAAACCGAGCGGACTTTTGCTAGCAACGGATCTTGAATGGTTTTACTTAAATCGGCAATTTGAATTTGACTCGGATCCGTTTGTCCGCCCGCCCCGCCGACACTGATGATTTTGATTTTATGGCGCTTACAATAAGCAATCATCGCAGCTTTGGTTTTCACATTGTCGATGGCATCGATCACGTAATCATAACCGCGAATTAAATAATCCGCTTGATTTTCGGGCGAAATAAAGTCATCAATAATATTCACCGTGCACTGCGGATTAATCAACTTCACGCGTTCCGCCATCACTTCCGTTTTGAGTTTGCCGATATTACCGCTTAACGCCGGTAATTGACGATTAATATTAGTGACGCAAATGTCATCCATATCAATCAAAGTAAGCTGACCGACGCCGGAACGCGCCAAAGCCTCTACTGCCCACGAGCCAACACCGCCGATGCCAACCACGCAAATATGCGCGCGGCGTAAGCGTTCAAGTCCTGCCGGCGTATAAAGCCGTCCGATACCGCCAAAACGTTGTTCGTAATTATCTGCACGAGTCATTAATTTAACACCCAAACGCGTCCGTAATGCTTGGAAAGTCCGGCAATATGGCCGGCCTCATCACCGATGCCGCGGTATAAGTCGAAATGGTGACCGTTCACCGCACCACCCACGTCTAACGCCACCATTAAGTGAAGTTTATGCGTGCCTTTCCAATTGCCATCATTGTCAATATCCGGAACTTCCACTAACAACACCGTGCCGGAGGGAATAAGGTTGCGATCAGACGCCACCGCCGCCATCGGCACAAGTGGCACGCCGGCCGAGCCTTTTACTTTACCGCTCGGATCATTTTTGAAAAATACATAAGATGGATTGCGTTCTAACAAACCTTGCACACGCGATGGATTAGCTTTACCCCAATCGCGGATCGCCTGAATCGACATTTTTTCCTTTGGAATTTCGCCGTCTTCTACTAATAAGCGCCCAACTGCTTGATATTTAAAGCCGTTTTGGCCGGCGTAGGCAAAGTAATTTAAATTGCCGTCGCCAAAATCCACGTAACCGCTACCCTGCACGCCGAGTAAAAAGTTATCCAACATGGAATCACTGTACGCCAGTTCTAAGCCTTTCCCCGCCAAGGCGCCGTTATAAATTTGCTGGCGAGTGAAACGCTTATTGACCGGCATGGCGTAAATCGGATGTTGATATTTGCCTTGCGGTGAACGACGCGCGTGGAGCACGGGTGAATAATAACCGGTCATCAAAACGTTTTGATAACCATCGAAACCTTTCATAATTTGCGCCTGAATACCAAATTGCGGTAACTGATTAATATCAGCGCCGGAAAGCACCCAGCCGATAATTTTTTCGTAATTGCCGTAAAAACGCTCGGCCAATTTGGCCGAATAACCTTTCACGTTAGAAAGTTGGGTTAAAAAATCGCCTTGATTAATCACCGCACTTTGATTTTCTACGCGGGAAACCGGCGCGAGCATCGCTTGTTGATAATGACGACCACCATATTTGGCGCCAAATTTTTGCGGATCGTCGCCCGTCGGCGTTAAGAGTGGCGAGCTGCCATTCAATACGCGGCTATTCGACGAACCGCCGCAAGCTGCCAAAATCGAGACAACCGCCACGATAGAAAAGATTTTTAAAATAAAATTTTTACGGGATTTCATAACGCGTCCAAGACGATAAATTCTGATTATTGAAGGGCGCATACGCTATCAAAATTTATCCGAAAGGACTAGCCCTATTTCGTTAAAACAATGAAGAAATAAACGCCTTGTTTATTTTCTTAACAATTGAGCATTAAAATTTTGTTTAAGGCTTGCAAAATTTTTTGAACGGCGTATAGTGCCCGCCGTCAGACGCGGGGTGGAGCAGCTTGGTAGCTCGTCGGGCTCATAACCCGAAGGCCGTCGGTTCAAATCCGGCCCCCGCAACCAAATTTTAAAGTATCGATGAACTCGATGCTTTTTTCTTACTTGAAATTTTGTAAACCACGCCGCGTTCAGCGAACTTCTCCAACAGCACCGCATTGAAGCGCCTATTTTAGGGCGATATGCACGGTGATTTCTTCCCTATCGTGGTACAAATGTTTAGCTTGAAGAGTGAAACGAAGATTTTGCGCGGTTAGTTTATCCGATAACGTTTCCAAACATTGCATTACTTCTTGATAACGTTTTTTCATCGGCAATTTCAAATTAAAAATAGCTTCACGGCACCAACCGTTTACCAACCATTTACTAATCAAATTCACGATGCGACTCGGTTGTTCCACCATATCGCACACGAGCCAATGAATTTGTTTGCGCTTTGGCGGCTGAAATTTAAAACCGTCTTCCGAACAATGCTCGATTCGCCCTGTTTCATGCAAACTTTCCGCCATTTTGCCGTGATCTACCGCATAAACGAACAAACCACGTTTTACCAGTTGATACGTCCAACCGCCCGGACAAGCGCCGAGATCCACACCGATCATCGTTTCATTGAGACGTTTGCTTTCTTCTTTGCGCGGAATAAAAGTTAAAATTGCTTCTTCTAGTTTTAACGTCGAACGACTCGGCGCCGCGGCCGGAAATTTCAAACGCGGAATGCCCATAAAATGCGGCGAATGATTATCCGCATAAGAATAACCCGTATAGCAACAATTCGGTTTAATGAAAAAGCAATGTAAAAAACACTGCGAAAACCGAGTGTGTGTCGCATTTGATGCTGCGGCAAGCCAACCTTGTTTTTTTAAAGCTTGTCTTAATGGCACGGTGAATTTGCGACAGAAGGTGGAAAGTTCTTTCGATTCGTCGGTATCCGCCGTTTCAACAAAAAGCTCAACGGATTGGCTGAAATTGATTTGCGCCGAAAGCGCGTTAAACGCAGTTAAAATCGGGCTGATACGATCGGACGAATCAAGATTTTCCAACAAATCGGACACCACCAACAGTTGGCGGGCGAAAATTAATCGATTGAAAGGAATTTCGCGCGCTAGGCGATCCGCTTCATTCGGCTGATAACATTCAAAAATCACATAACCGGAATTTTCTTGCACGCGAGCAAAACCAAACGCGCCCAATGCGGTGCTAAACGCAGAGATCTCCGCTGCAGTTTCTTTTTCAAAACCGGGGCGACAATATAACGCTAATTTATTCATGTTCTTCTTTTCTTATTGCCGCAATAATCCAGCGGCGGAAAGCTTGGATTTGTTTGTCATCAAGGCGATCGAGATGGTTCACCACATAGAAAGATTTCGGATCGGGAAAATCTGTTGGTAACACCTCCTTCAATAAACCGTGTTCAATTTCCTGTAACGCCAGCAAACGATTGGCCAATGCTACGCCTTGTCCGTGAATGGCGGCTTGTAGCGCCATAAAAGTGTGGCTAAACAACGGGCCTTGCTGAATATTCAATTCGTCAATCGCTAAATAGTCCGCCATTGCGCGCCAGTTATCACGTGTATGCGTGTGAATTAATGTGTGGTGTTTTAAATCTTCCTTAGCGTAAATCGGATTTTTCGCCAACAATTCCGGCGATGCCAGAATCAGTAAATTTTCTTTACCGAGGCGATCCACCTGCAAATTCTGCCAATTACCTTTACCGTAATAAACAGCAAGATCAATTTCTTTGCTCAATAAACCTTCGTCTTGATCCACCCCTTTTAAACGCACTTCAATTTCGGGATGAAGCCGATTGAAATCGCTTAAATGCGGTACCAACCATTGAATACCGAATGTTTGCGGCACGCTGATGCTTAAGTGCGGGTCATTTTTTAAGGTAAGCAATCGCTCGGTAGCTTCATTGAGCTTACGCAGAATTTTATTAATATCGGCAAAATAAGTTTTGCCGAATTCCGTTAATTCGAGAGCGCGATTCTTTCGTTTAAACAATTCGACGCCTAAAAAATCTTCCAATAATTTAATTTGATGACTCACCGCCGCTTGAGTCACAAAAAGTTCGTCGGCGGCTTTTGTAAAACTTAAATGCCTTGCGGCGGATTCGAAAGATTTCAGTGAATTCAAGGGAGGCAAACGTTTATACATAATTCTTTCCAGAAATAATTTTTTCTTCTAAATGGTCGGGAGTTAATTCACATTAGTTTTTCTAATTCTACAAATAAAAAAACATCACTTGTCCTTCCTGAGCCTAATTTCTACAATGCGCGCATACTTAAAGATTGGTAATTCCTTACTAGTTAATGAGTTTCGGACTTAAGTATGATGTTGTGTTTGCATATAGTTCGGGAAACCGAACGTGAGTAACGAATTAAGTTACTTATTTACTTCCTGTATAATATTGTTTCAACCTTTTGGTTAAACGCCACTCATTACGAGTGGCGTTTTTTTTCGCTAAACTTTAACATATTTTGCACTGTTTTTCTTCCTTAACTTTATAACCGCACAAATTTTGAGAAATCACAAAAAATTTCCGTTTAAAGGTTTAAATGCCAAAAATTATGGTGTAGATTAACCGGCATTTCATTCAAAACAAATATAAGGGAAGCAAAATGAAAGACTTAGATTGGAGCAACCTCGGTTTTAGTTATATCAAGACCGATTATCGTTTCATTGCTCATTGGAAAGAAGGCAAATGGGATGAAGGTAAACTCACCACCGATAACATTTTACATATTCACGAAGGCTCAACCGCACTTCACTATGGCCAACAATGTTTTGAAGGTTTAAAAGCTTATCGTTGTAAAGACGGCTCTATCAATTTATTCCGTCCGCAAGAAAACGCCAAACGTATGCAACACACCGCGGATCGCCTTTTAATGCCGCAAGTGCCAACGGAGTTATTCATTCGCGCATGTAAAGAAGTAGTAAAAGCCAACGAGGAATGGCTTGGCCCTTACGGCTCTGGCGCCACCTTATATTTACGACCGTTCTTAATCGGTGTAGGCGAAAATATCGGCGTAAAAGCTGCTCCTGAATTTATTTTCTCCGTATTTTGTTGCCCGGTCGGTGCCTACTTCAAAGGTGGCTTAGCGCCTTCCAATTTCATCACGACCGAATACGACCGTGCTGCGCCAATGGGTACCGGTGGTGTAAAAGTAGGCGGTAATTACGCGGCAAGCCTACTGCCGCATATATTAGCTGCGGAAGAAGGCTCGGCAGAACGTAAATTTGCAGATGCAATCTATTTAGATCCAAAAACTCACACCAAAATCGAAGAAGTGGGTGCGGCAAACTTCTTTGGTATCACTAAAGACAACAAATTCGTTACGCCGAAATCCAAATCAATTTTACCGAGTATTACTAAATATTCCTTACTTTATATCGCCAAAGAGCGTTTAGGTATGGAAGCGATTGAAGGCGATGTATATATCGATCAACTTGATCAATTCGCTGAAGCCGGCGCATGTGGTACCGCAGCCGTCATCTCACCGGTGGGCGGTATTCAACACAAAGGGAAATTCCATGTTTTCTATTCCGAAACCGATGTTGGCCCGATAACCCGCAAACTTTACAACGAACTCACCGGCATTCAATTCGGCGATATCGAAGCGCCGGAAGGCTGGATTGTAAAAGTAGAATAATTTGATTACATAGAAGAACGCAAAATGATCTGCTCCCTAAAAGTCGGATTCAGCGACTTACTAAGGAGCAGATTTTTTATGGATTAAATATATTAAATCCGAATTAAACGTCACATCAGCAAACTTATCTTGCCAAATTTAAATAACGATTCGCTTTCCCTTTCATTTTGTTCTTAGCATTGGCAAAATAGCTCCAATTTTTATTCATAATAATTATCAAGGAAAATCAAAGCCATGAATCACCATCCTTTGTTTACCCTATCCTGGCACCGCTATCTCAATTTACTTTTTTTGCTTTTAAGCGTCGGTTTTTTAACCGGCGGCAGCGTAACCTTTATTGCCGCCAATTGGGATTATTTTTCCGATTTAACCAAAATTTACGGACTGCAAGCGGTATTTGCTTTTTCGGTTGTTTCAGGCAGTTATTTTTTTATGCGGGAAAGCCGTCGATTGGAACAGGAAAAATTAAAGTCGCTTTCCGTCTCATTTTTCTTTATTGCCGCCGTACTTATCGGCGCCACCTTGGCCTTGGTCGGGCAAACCTACCAAACGGGCGCCGATACCTGGGAATTATTTGCCGTTTGGTCGTTATGCCAACTTCCTTGGTTATTATTGTTGCCAAATGTGGCTTCCGCCTTGTTACTTATCGTCACCACCAATTTGACGTTATATCTGCTTAACGTTGACGGATTTTATGAGCACGCAACAATTTACGGCGTCGTATTAAACGCTATCGGACTTCTTTTAAGCGAAATTTTTATTCGTCAGTTGCACGATCAACGCTGGCGTGTGCTCCCGAAAATACTGGTGGTTTTCCTCTTGCTTCATCTTTTCGGCAGTCGTTTTGTTGGCGAATATTACGACCTTATCTTCCCTTTCGAGCTTTATCCGTTTCATTCCTTTTTACTGATCGCCCTCCCCGCAGCCGCACTGTTTTATTTTTATCAGCGATATCGTTTTGATTTTGTCAATTTAATCACAACCACCACCGCAATAATTGTAGCCTTCGGTTTGTTGCTTTTTAATCGGATCGATTCCCTCGACGTCGCCTTATTGAACGGTTTACTGATTTTTGCGTTGACCGTTGGGGCGATTATCCGGTTGTATCAATTATATAAAGCCCATTATCCCGAACGTAAAAATCTTCCTTGGGCGTTATCTTTTCTGCTGATTTTGGCTATTTTAACCGGCATTTTGACCGCACTTGTGTGGGTCGTTTTAGCCTTGAATCTTTCCGAGCCCGAGAACGCCTTGCCCGGTTTATCGGTTGTCGTTTTGGGCACCGCATTGATGTTGCATCGCGCGGCCCCTCAATCCGGCAGCCCGATGTCGATTGTCGTCGGTATTTTATTTTTGATGGGATATGGCCTGCTCGGCGGCTATTTATTACTCGATCGTTTTGCTTACGATTCCTTCGAACGATTCAATTTTTCCGCGCCGGCATTGTTCACCTTAGTCGTAGCGATTTTTTACTTCGTACGCAAAGAAATTTGGTTACAAACTTTAAGTCTTGTCGCCGTGCTCATGATGTGGCAATTAAGCGCCGTCGACATGATCTTGCAAACGCCGCTCGTTTTTCTTTCCATGCTCGGCGCCATGTTTGCCTTCTTGGCGCAGCGATTGCCGTCAATAAACGATAATGTGCGTGCACAAATCATTCCATTGGCCTGGGCGTTTTTGCTTTTTAGCCTCGGCGCCCTTGTCTTCGATTTGTGGGGCTTTTCCGCATATCATTTTGCTTCGACGTGGTCTGATAATTTTAACGGTGTTGCCGATGAATTGCCGCCGGTGAATACGTTTGCGGACTTTTTTAATGTGATCACCCACGGCGTATTTACAAAGGCTAAATTAAGCGCCGCATGGTTGATTTCATTTTTAGTTTGCTTGGCGCCACTTGGCGTTTATGGGCTAATGAACCACTTTTTTACCTTACCGCAGGTGGAAAAATGGGCGATTGCCGGCGTCTTGGCATTATTTACCGTCGGTTTTATTGCGCAACCGACAATTTTATTTTTCACTTCGTTATGGCTTCTCGCCTATTTTGTGGCAAACCGATATTTATTTTTTATCGCCTTAGTGGCACTCATCATTAATTTAGCCATTTACTATTATTGGTTATCTATCCCATTACTTTATAAGGCTTTTTTATTATTGTTTTTCGGCGTGATATTTGCCTTGAGCGCGATTTATTTACATCAAAAACATCAAGAGGAAACAAAAAGTGCGGTCAATTTTGTCGGCGTTTCTAAAATCAAACCGACGATTGCCCTTTGTACGCTTTTATTCATTTTATTTCCGCTAAATTATAAAGTTTGGCAGTTTGAAAATGTGCTAGCAACGGGAAAACCGGTGGTGCTGGAAATTGCGCCGGTCGATCCGCGTTCTCTCATGCAAGGCGATTATATGTCGCTCAGTTACGCCATTTTGACTGACTTGACGGATATTCGCGCGCAACTAAACGAATCTAGCACAGAAGTCGAAACGAGCGACGATGACGATAACAATGACGGTGTCATGCAAAAACAACGCCCGAAACGGCTTTATGCCTTAATTCATCAGAACGAACAGGGCATTGCCACCTTATGCCGCGTGGAAAGCCGTATTCCGACAGATTTTTTTGATTGTGTGCCGGACGTGTATTTACCGATAAATAATGCCGGCCGGATGCCAAAATTGCCAAGTCAGGAATATTTCTTCGCAGAAGGCAAGGGACAGTATTACGCGCAGGCGGAATATGCCGAATACCGTTTTAAAGACGGCATCTTATTGCTCGCCCGTTTGCTGGATAAGGATTTGAAACCGTTGTAGAAAGGTTTAATGAAACAATGAGGTGACAAAAATGATATGACGCAACAAATGCATAAAAAAGAATCAAGCTTGTAAGTCAGATTTTATGTCGCCGAATAGCACCGCATTGAAGCCGGTTTCAATGCGGTGCTATTTCATGAGGAGAATTTTAGCCTTATGCAACAGCCGCATCATACTGCAGCATTTTTTTGTTACCGCACTCAAGTTCTGTCTTTATTTGATCGCAATGATCGAGCCGAAATTAAAACACTGGAACCACAGTTCCACATGAGAAAATCCGACGTTTTTTAACCGCGTTTTATGGGTGTCGATGCTATCCGTGCGCATCACATTTTCCAGCGCGGTGCGTTTTTGGCTCACTTCTAACTCGCTATAACCGTTGGCGCGCTTGAACTGATGATGTAAGTCAATCAGCAATTCGTCAATTTGTTCGTCTGCAAAACGGAATTTTTCCGAAAGTACCAATACGCCGTTCGGCTTCAAACCCTGATAAATTTTTTCCAATAACGCTACGCGATCCTGTGGTGGCAAAAATTGCAAAGTGAAATTTAAAATCACCATGGAAGCGTTCTGAATATCAATCTGACGAATATCATCACATAAAATTTCCACCGGAATGTCGCTGTGATAAGCCGCGATGTGCTGACGGCAACGTTCTACCATCGGTTGGGAATTATCTACGCCGATAATCTTCACATTAGGTCGGCGAATGTGACGACGTGCGGAAAGCGTCGCCGCACCGCGTGAACAACCAAGATCGTACACATTGCTATTGGCGGTCACAAAGCGTTCGGCAAGCATACCGATGGCGGTAATGATATTGGAATAGCCCGGCACGGAGCGTTGGATCATATCGGGAAACACTTCGGCTACGCTTTCGTCAAAGGTAAAATCGCCCAATTTTTCAATGGGCGCGGAGAAAATGGTGTCTTTGTTCATGGTTTTTATAAACTGTGCAAAAAAGTGCGGTCATTTTAGAGAAAGTTTTTCACCGCGCAAATAAATTTCGCTTTCCAATTTAAAAGCCCCGGCAATTTCCGTATAATCAGGCGGTTAATTTATCTCTGAATTAGAAAAAAGGAATATAAAAATGATGCGTTCACATTATTGCGGTGCGTTAAACCGTACAAATATTGGTCAGGAAGTGACATTAAGCGGTTGGGTGCACCGTCGGCGTGATTTAGGCGGTTTGATTTTTATTGATATGCGTGACC
>ERZ772764.2407-NODE-2407-length-10965-cov-3.512099_pt1 | contig 10965 bp, 9 predicted proteins | sample MGYA00512163_ERZ772764 | MGnify/ENA primary metagenome ERZ772764 (study PRJEB29015, sample SAMEA2737903) | human oral metagenome | biome: human oral; feature: human-associated habitat; material: dental | place: China | collected 2094 ...
CTGAAAAAGAGTGGTTTATATGCATAAATCACTCTTTTTTTATGTCTGAATTTAGTAAGAAATTGAAAAACGAATACGCTAACGCATACGGAAACGCATACGATATGAAAAACAAAGGTCTCTATACAAAACCCCAAATCTATGATGCTGGAGGCGATACTTCTAAACGTTGGTACGTGTACTTCTCTTATCTAAATCCTAAAACTAACAAGATGGAGCGACAAACACCACTCTACTATGGTATGAACCGACATCAAGATGCTTCAGTACGCCGTGCAGCAGCTAAGCAATTGCGCGATATGGTAGAGGATGTGCTGAAAAATGGGTATAGCCCGTATGAAGAGGGGTATACCGAAGAGAAGGTAATAAACATAGAAAAAGCCCTTGAATTAGGTTTGGAAAACGCTCAGGCTACAATGAAAGAAACTTCTTTTAAAGACCATAAGTACCGACTGCTGAACTTCCAAAAATGGCTGTATGAAAATGGCTTTAAAGGACGCGTCTTCTCTGTGATTACTAAACGGACAGTCCTTAACTTCCTCAATAGTGTATTGCAACGTACCAGCCCCAAAAATCGCAATAACTTTCGGGCAAGCCTTTCTATATTATTCACCTTCTTGGAAGAAAACGAATACATCACTGATAATTTTGTGAGCAAAATACCTGTGCTAAAAGCTAAGCCCGAACGCAATAAAACCTATACCCAAGCGCAAGAAGAAGAGTTATTTAAATACCTTGAAACTCACGACAAGCAGCTGCTGCTGATGATTAAATTTGTAAGTTATAACTTCCTACGCCCTATCGAGGTATGCCGTTTGCGTGTAAAAGATATTAATTTTGAGGAGCGCCAGCTGGTAGTAGATGCTAAAAACCAACTACAAAAAACTAAAATCATTCCTGAACTCCTCTTTAAGGAAATAGCTCACCTTAAAGGGGCAAATCCTGATTATTATCTATTTGCACCTCAAGGCGTAGGAAGTTGGGACACTACCGAAATGAACAAACGCGATTACTGGAGTAAGCGGTTTAAAAAAGTAAAAGAAGTATTTGGTATGGGTAGCGAATATGGCATCTACTCATTTAGGCATACCTTTATTACCAAGCTATATCGTGAGTTGCGCAAAACGCTTACCCCTCACGAAACTAAGAGCCAGCTAATGCTTATCACTGGGCATACTACCTTTAGTGCCCTCGATAAGTATTTGCGCGACATTGATGCTGAGCTGCCTGCTGATTACTCAGCTCTTATTCTCCAAGCCTCGCGCTAAGTAGGTTACTATTTCCTCGCCACGTGCCTGGCTAATAGCGGTGGCAAGGTAGTCTAATACTTGGCTATCATTAACCACTTTATCGATAAATGGTTGTTCTTTTTGTCCCTTGCGATATAGGTGCGCCTCTACGCGGTAATTCGTTTCTCTTGGCTTGTGGCGCGTACGCTGGTGCGATTTGCGCAGCCTACCGCTCTCGATACCATAATGCAGTACAAAGCCGTGTCGAGGCATTTTGATGGCTATGCCTTTTAGGTACTGCTGCTTGTAGCCCTCTATACGCTCGGAGGTACGAAAACGCGGCACCGCCTGTGCGTTTTGTAGGCTTTCTTCGTTTTTTCTAAGATGCCTACTAAATTTGCTGGTCTCGTTTCTGAGTGCACTCTGTAGCATTGCTGCTGCTTTATAGCCTATATCTTTTTCATTCATAATTATTTACAGCCTACGGGTACTGTCCAATCTTCTTGTTTAACTATCAAAGGGGTAAGGGTTTTAAAATGTACTTCTACATCTACGCCAAAAAAGTGTGCTTGAGGGTCCTCCACTGGGTAGATTTTGGTTAAATCTTTTTCAAAGGCATTGTACAGGAAATGCCCTTTTTGGTGATTGTCCCAGCGTATGCGCGAAAGGAATTGCAGGGCAATGGCTTCTGCCTTACTGATAAGCTCTTGTTGCGCCTCGAAATTGTCGTGAGGGGCGTTGGAATAGATGATTGAAAAGGTAAGTTTGCGCCTGCCCATAGTGTTTAGTTCGCCTCCGTCTAAGCCTAATTCGTAATCGTAAATTGCCAAAAATGGTGAGGCTATGCCATTGAAGGAGCGTTCTTTTTCGGCAATCTCGCGGGAGAAATAGCCTACTTTATCCTTGATATGGATATTTTGGTCTGCTAAATCGGAAAAGTATTTTTTTAATTGTAGATACATAATTAATTTACTATGGTTTGTTGTCCGTTGGGGTTTTTGTCGAGGGTGGTGAGGTTGATGTTGGGGAAGTTGCCGTATAGGGTGCTGTCCCAGTTGTTCCAATCGCGGATACGCTCGAAAACTTCGAGGGTGCGCAATCGCTTTACGGGCATACGGGTAGAGAGAATGGTGTACGCCTCGCGCTTGTCGCTACCACTACCACTGAGGTTTTTGCCCCCTGGTATGCCTGCCCCGAGCAGACAAGGGTCTACCCCCATAGGGAAGAGTATTTCGGAATTGCCGGCACTGGCATCAGGCAAGAAATTGCCGTCCTTAATCTTGTCGTCAATAGGGATTACCTCGATACCTTTGATAAGATTGTTGTTGCTATCGCGGAAGAATGGCGAGACGAACGAACGCCCCGCTGCTTTGTTGCCGCTCATATGATCGTCGATGGCCTTAATGGTTTCTTGGCGGGCGGCTTCGCGTTTTTCTTGTGGCATTTCTTGCCATTCCTCGCGCCCAAACTTGTGGAGGAAGAAATCATCGGCGATGTATATCACGTATTTGAGGTTCAATTGGTTTTCAAACATATACTTTTTGAACGAGGGCACGGAAAGCACTACATCTACCCAACCGTTATAGAAGGAACTATGCCATTTTACCTTGGGGTAATTCTTCTCGGTAGTGAGCGTGCGCATTACGGGTACGATAAACTTACTAATTTTCTTCTCTTTGCAATAGGCTTTGAGTGTTTCGACATTGTGAATATCGGAGAAAAAGGGCTCTTCTATGGTTAGTTTCTCGTTGAGGGTATCGCCCCAAGTGGTATTGATATAGACTTTATCAACAAAGCCTTTTTCGTTGGGTACGCCCAAGCGACAATGCGGGGCTTGCTGGCGTTTTACGGATACAATCTTGTCGAAATTGGGTGCGAGCAGGTACTCTACAAAAGCGATGCCGTAGGTTTCAAAATCTTCGATAATCTCTGCCATTGTTACATCCCAACGGCAACTTTTGAAGAAGCTATCAATCTCGGGGAAAGCCGAGCGAAGCCGCTCGCGAGTGGTTACGCCCTCTTCGGTTTCTACATCTTGGTAGAGGCGGAAGCCCAAACCATAGTGAGCGGAGATGAGCACCTCCAAGCCCCCAATAGCAGCGCCCGTTTTGTTGAGTTTTTTGGTGAACTCTTGTGGGTATAGGTTATTGTCGCCCCAAGCGGCAAACTTATCGGTGTCGCTTGAATCTTTTTGAGTTTTTGGGGTGGAAAGGCTTTGCTTATCAGAGCCAAAGAGTACAGCCGTTTTGGAGGCTGAAAGCATATATAAATCTTTGTCTAATTGTTTCATAGCAAACTACTTATTAATTTTGATAAGTACTGTATTTACCATTGTACCGCTTTCTTTGAAGCTGCTGGCAGGAAGCTCTTCAATGGTGCCTTTGTACTGAGCTACCAACTCTCGAAAAGCTTTGGTTTTGTTATCATTTTTGAAAAGCACTGATGCTGAAGCAATCGCTATCACACAACGTTTAGCAATTTGTATGGCTTTGGTGATGTGTGCAATGTCTTGTCCCTTATTAAATGGAGGGTTCATTACTATTACATCGTAATCTTTTTGAGGCTCGAATGTTAAAAAGTCGTTATGGATAAGGTGCAAGCCTTGAGCTTGTAGGGCTTGGCGGTTTTTCTCATTTAGCTCTATACAGTCGCAATGGGGCATTAGGCGGGCGATGTTGCCTGTACCTGCACTGGGCTCGAGGCAGGAGTCTGAGGGCTGTATGTTTGCTAAAGCAACTATTTTTTCAGCTAAATCTGTAGGGGTAGGAAAAAATTGAAAAGCTTGTTTTTCAGAGGTGTATTCACCTGTGTTGATAATCTGTTCGATAATATCTTCTACCTCTTCGGGGAAGATGTGCACTTTTTTAGCTGAGCTCCACTTACCTCCTATAGCGGTAAGTACTTTGTTGAGCTGCGCATAGGTTTTGCGGTCGAGTTGTTGGGTAATACGTAGGGTATTACCTTCAGTTTGGCATTCTGTTAATAGGGCGATGATGTTTTTATCTATTTTCATATTATAAATTTAAATAACGATTTTTTATTTTATTATACTTTCTATCGTGTTCTTCAATAGTAGCTTCAGTGACTTCTATCTCTCTAAGTAAGGAAGATAATTTTTCAATGAGGGCTATAGCTTTAGGCCGTTCTTCTTTTTTCCACGTAGCATAACGTTCTTTGAGGGTGTTTAAAAAATCAGCAGTAGTTAAAAAATTAGCAGTTTCAAATTCCATTAAGAAGTAACTCATAAACATCTTAGAAACCTCTGTAATAATTCGTTCTTGTTCTTCATAAGAAGGCAATAAAATAGTAAGGTTTTCTAAAAAATTCATATCCATTTTTTTAGAAAATCCTATAACCTCTTCTTCTTGTGCAGGCATATCTAAGAGAAGTCTTGATAATAGGGCGACAAAATAAGGAATACAAACCGTTTTATGAGGTCTGATAGCTACCACGTGTTTAGAAACGATAGCTTGTTCAATATCCATCACTCCTATTTTGCCTAATGTACCTACTGTACTGATGATAATGTCGCCTTTTTTGGCAAGAACAGGATTTTTTAAATTTTCGGGCACTACATAGCGTTTGCAACAAATACGCCCTTGCTGAATATCTGATGCTCCCACTATAATTGGATAACCTTCTTCTTTTTCGTTGGTTTTTGCCTTGTCTATGTTTTTGCCGATGAGTATTTGAGCGCAATCAGCTAATCGTGTAGTGTTATTCATTTTTAAATTATTAATAAATTACTTCTTTTCCGTTGAAGGCGATGATAAAGAGGATACAAATTTTCTTTATGGTGCCGTCGCTGAGTTTGAGATTGCGGGTTTTGTTTTGCCAGTGGTTGGGGTTCTTTTCAAATTCTTGCTTGTGGCGGGGTTGCTGCATAAGGGTTGCGCCCGTGTAAGTACAGAGTTTGCCTCCAAAGTTGTTTTGTTTGTTGTAGGTGCGTACGGTTATGGTGAAAGGTATGGGCTTTTTGCGTTCATCGAGTTTTCTCATTTCAGCCAGTACGTCCTTTAAAAAAACTTTGTCCATAGGTGTTGTGGTTTTATTGGGCAAAGGTAATAGGTAGGGTTTTATTAGGAAAGGACAGGCTTTTTTATCATTATAGAAAAATTAAGTGGCTGATTGTCAGCAGGTATGAGTGGTGGGGGTATCAGCTTGTATTCATTGAACGAAGAAAAACCCCCTGTCGCCTTAGTGATTTTTACAATTTGAATTTACAAAAATGGGGTGATATATGAAGACGAGGTGCCAGGGATGAGAGACAAAAAAAAAGCGCACCCGCTATGAGGGTACGCCTAAAAAAATATACCATTATGAGAAAAATTATCCTTCTTTCACTAACTAATACTATATGAAACGAATGACGAGGCAAAGGTAGGAGGTTTGTACGGTTTGTGAAAGGACTGTTTTCTACTGGTGACTAAGAGGTGAAAAGGGGTGCGAAACGTTGTGTAGTAAGGGTTTGCGGGGTATTTGTAGGGTGTAGGTTCGTTATTGGTTCGATGTTCGTTCGTTGTTGGCTGTGATGTGATAAGGGGGAGATATAGGGCTGTAATGGGCAATAAAAAAAGATAAAAGGCTGTGTGTTAGCCTTTTATCTTTTGTTTTTGGCGAGGGACAGGTTTAGAAGTTTTTTTTGCGGGTTTATTATGATTTTGCCCTTTGTTCGGCTTGTAATATTGATTCGGTGAGGACTTCAAAGAAGTCGTACACGCGGGTGGCATTGCACTGGTGCCAGTTGCCTAAGGGCTGATGCTTGTCCATTGCCATTACGCTGATAATCTTTGAAAAAGGGGTGTAAGCAGCTTCTTTCCTAAATACAGGTTTTTCGCCTCTTTGGGTGGAGCTGGGGGAAGAAAATACTTTAGGGTACTTACCAATGATATACTCCCTACAGCAGGTGTAGGCAAAGGCTACCTCGTAGGCAGTGGTTATAGGTGTCTTATCGGTATGCTCGGCTACTTGTGGGAGGTTTAGCACATCAAAAGGCGTGTCAGGAAGATTGTAGAGCGATGCCATAAGCTGGCGCAATAGCAATTCGTCCTGGTACTGCGAAAGGCGCAAACGATAATAGAGGCTATCGGCTACGGAAAACTGCTTGATAGTAAGGTTGGCTAAACGAGGGGCGGGCGCTATCATTTTCGTGACCTCACGAAAATGGTATAGCTTTTCGGTAGTGAGGAAAGGCTCAGCGTATTGCCATAGCGCAGTGAATGGGACTTCTTGCAATAACTGCTGTTGGGTACGATTAGGTAGGTGCGAAATCAAAGTTTTGATAATGCGCACTGGTAACCTCCCCCCGCCCCCTCCGAAGGGGGAAGAGGTTAATAGAATGCTACACAACACGCCTCGTTGCTGCTCATTGAGTTCTTCGTATGTTTGTGGTATTGTTATATCCATTTTATTTAGTCGTTAGTGTTTAGTCGTTAGTGTTTAGTCGTTAGTCGTTAGAATGTTGTCGTTAGTGTTTAGTCGTTAGAATGTTGTCGCTTGCTAGCGGCTAACGACTAATTTACTAACGACTAATGTTTGTTTTTCTCTCGGATGTTTTCGTATTCTTTAATAGCGCGCTGCATCTCGCGTCCGTTTTTGGCATCGGCAATTACGTAGGCGTCTAAGCCGTTTTTCTCGAGGCGGTCGAGGGTAGCAGTTAGCTGAGTGAGGGTGTGCTTGAGTTCGCTCATAGAAGCCAATTGGTCTCCTCCTTTATCTGACTTGTCAGACGTGTAGGACGATTCTGTAGCTGTTGATACATTGCCGCCAGTGGCGTAGGTGTTTTGCGCCTTACCAGTGCGTTTGGCTTCTATCCACTCGGTAACACGTGCCACTTGTGGGTCGGCAAGGAGCATTGCGGGTATTACGTACTCTTTGCCGTGCACTACCCCTGCTACCTCGTGGCCTGTTTCGTCAGTAAAGCCTAAGCCCTTAGTATACCCGCCTTTGGCATAGCTGGGGGGCTGTTGGGCGGCTACGATACCGAGTTGTACCGCTCCTATACCGCCCACGATAGCTGCTAAGGCAGTACCTGCCAATGGTCCTGCATCGGAATAAGCACGCATTACCGCCATAGCTGTATTGGCTATGATGTTGAGCATATTGGCGGCTTTTTGGGCTTTGAACTGCTTGAGGGCAAGTTCTTTTTTCTTGGCTTCGGCTTCCTCATCGAGTCGTTGCAACTCTTTTTGGTATTGCGCCTGACTTATATACCCCTGGTTGAGTTGGTCGAGCAGAGCTTGTTTTTTCTTTTGCTGGTTGGCGGTGTATTTGCTCAGCTCTTTAGCGTTTAGGTTTTCCTGCAACTGGCTAAACAAACTAAAAGCATTAGTCATTGCCCCTATGCCCATTTCGACGGCTCGGAAGCGCGCGTGAACGTTATCGAGGTTGGCAAATACATTTTCCCATTCAGCGGCAGTAAAACCTAATACATCTACCTTTTCGAGTTCGGAGCCTGCTGCTTTATCTACGTCCTTGGTTTTTAAGCCGTCTAACTGCTCTTTCACCTTGGTCATCTGCTCTTCTACCTTCTGAATGTCTTCTATGAGCTTGTCTTTGGCTTCGCCGGTAACGGTTTGCAGGTAATCCGTTAGGAGTTTCTTTTGTGCCTCGAAGCTGGCGAGGCTTTCTTTTAGAATCTCTTCATCGGCTTTGCGGCGGAGGGCTTTTTTAGCCTCTTCTAAGGTTTTGATTTGCGATAGTTCTTTGTCGGAAATCTGTCCGCGCAAGGCTTCTTTGGCGGTGTCTAAATCCTGAATGAGTAGGAGTTCCTCTGCCTTTTCGCGTTTCTTAATGGCAAGGCAGTCGTTCATCTCTTTGAGGGTGCGCTCTACCTCTTTGGCACTATGCTTTTCGCGTACTTGGGCGAGTTCTGTTTGTTCTTGTTTTTCGAACTCTACGGCTATTTGCTTGTTGAGTTCTTGCAGTTTACGCTTTTCTTGAATTGTTTTTAGCAGGTTTGGATCTTTACTGGTTTTGGCTTCTGTTTTCAGTTTTAGAATGTCCTGCTCTAAGTCGGCATTTTCTTGTTGTAGTTTGAACTGCTTATCGTTATACTTTTGCTCGGTAAGAGCCAGCTGTTTGTCGAGGCTTTCTTCTAAACCCTGTGTGATTTCCTTTTGGAGTTCTTGCTCGGCAGCTAAGCGGGCTTTATTGGCATTGCGGTACTCATCGGTGTAGTCTTTGGGGTGTTTTTTGGTTTCTTCACTGTTAGGAGATATAGAAGAGACACTATAATCAGTAACAACACCATTCTTAGTATTTTCTTCTTGTTGTTTAACAAGAAGGTCGGTAGCTGTTTTTAATTCTTCTCCTGCTTTCCTCACGTTTTGCATTTTATTTTTAGTAGCTGTTAGCAAATCATCACTTACAGAAGCTATAGGATTACCTATATTTTTAACGGCATTCCACGTTTTTTCGTACCAAGCGATATTGTCTTCTAAAGAGGAAAATTCGGCTTTGGCGAGGGCTTCAGCTTTTTGGTCTACCAATGCTTTTAAGTACTTTTCGCGTGCAGCGGCTTTAAGGCTTTCGATGTAGGTGTCTAAAGCATTTTTTGCTTGTAGAGTGTTAGCAGTTTCGACCGTTAGCTGTTTGTTGTATTGAGGCACAAGGCGATTAAGTTCGTCTACTGCTTTTTTGCGTTCGTTATAGCTTTTATTGGTGTCGTTGGCTGTTTTGAGGAGTTGTCGCAAATGGTGTTCTTGTGCAGCGGTTTGTACATTAGCTTCTTTGATTGCATCGTTTTGTATTTTGAGCTGCACATTGACTTCTTTCTGTTTGTTGGAGAACAGTACAAGAGCCGTTGCTACAGCTGTTATAGCACTTAATAGTAAGCCCCAAGGGTTTATTTTGGTAACGAGATTGAACGTCTTCATTGCGGCTGTTGCCCTAATGGTGTTGCCTGTTAGGGTGGCTTTGGCAGCCGAAAGCAATAATACAGTACCTTTCCACAAAGCGGTAGTAGCATTCCCTACTTTCATAGCTGCGTTGTATAAAAGGGTTTGTTGCCAAGCGGCTTTGGTCGCTACAGTAGAGAGATAGACAGCGGTACGGTAGCTTACTACGGCGGTAGTACACACTACTATGGTTTTTATTAGAAAGGCGAGGCGCTCACGGAAGGCTTTCACACCATCGCCAGCTTTGGAAGTTACCCCAGTCAGCCAGCCCAGTAGCTTGATGAGCGCGCCAAACCATTGCGTCATAATGTCGGAGGTGAAGGTCTCGACAAATACTTTCTTTATTTTCTCCCAAATGGCAGCGGTATTTTCGTTCACCTTGTTGAACTCGTTTTGTATAGAAGTGCCGTCCTGCATTGCTTGTCCTGAGAGGGTCATCAGAGAGCGAAAGCGGTCGGCATTGTCGCCAGCGGTACCCAATGCTTTTTGCACCTCGAGGGTGTTGAGCTTTAAGCCTTTGAGTACGCCCGCTGTTTGTTCGGCTCCTAAACCTTTCATACTCTCGCCAAAGCGCAAAAAGAACTCTTCGGGGTGGGTGTTGAACAGTTCGGAGGCTTCTTTGGTGGTGAGTTTCATCTGTTTGGCAAAGGCAGCGATATTGTTACCCGCTACGCTCATAAAGCGCGAGTAACCGCTGGCAGCTACTTCGGCATCGATACCGCTTTCTTCAAATGCTGCCCCGAGCCCTAATGTTTTTTCGATAGAGGGCTTTAGCACGGCAGGTAGTGCGCCTATGCGGGTGGCAAAATCGGTGATGTTCTGCTCGCTACTGCTACCATTCGCCCCGAGTTCGTTGAGGGCAGAGCCAATGGCGTTGAGGGCTTCGCCGTAGTTTTGATTGCGGGTTTCCTCGAAAAGGTTTTTGAGTTTGCCCACTTTGGTAGTAACTTCTTCTAATCCGCCTTGGAACGAGTCGCCTAAGGCTACGTATATTTTATCGATTTGCTCGGTGAACTCTTTGATTTGCTCTTTATTGGTAATGCCAAGGCGACCGCCTATTTGGGCAATATTGAGCAGTTCTTGTTTGGAGGTGCGGGTATTGAGATTGTCGAACTCGTTCCACAGCTGGCGTACCTGCTCGGAAGCAAGTCCCGTGGTTTTCTCTACGCCTGTCATCAGGTCAGATATTTTGAGAAGCTCTTCAGTAGAAGAGCGGAATTTGCCGAGCAGCCCCTCGATGAAAGAGGTAGCCATATTGCCTTTGAAAACACTGTTGAAAATGGAGCCAAAAGAGGAGTTTTTTTTATGTATTTCGTCTAACTTTTCGGGTATTTTTCCGATACCTTCTTTAAGTTCTTCGACAGGTTTGACGCTTTCTTCAACAGCTTTTTTTACGGATTGAATTTCGCCTTTTACTTCTTCGAATCGTTTTTGAACGTTTTTGAGTTCTTGAACTTTTTTCTCGAACAATTCGGTACCAGGGGTGAGCCCGTTAAGTTCTGAAGAAAGTTTTTTTACCTCGCTTCTGAGTCCTGAAAAAGTATCGGCTACTTCTTTTCCGTTGATTTTGATAACAATAGAAGAGGATGTTTTCTTTGCCATAGTACTATTTTATTTATAATTTTGGCAAAGGTAGCTAGGGGGGTAGAATTGAGAAAGGACAAAAATAAAGCTGTTTGGGGTGCAAACAGCTTTATGTAAGGGGGGGGTTAAGGGTATAAAATCATTGCGATTGCCCAGATGATGGCTAACAATATGAACCAAGGCAAGCAGCCTGAAAAGAACATTTTGAAAGTGAGTTTTAATGCTTGGTATATAATGTTATCTTTCATAATAGT
>ERZ772764.2411-NODE-2411-length-10954-cov-3.415818_pt1 | contig 10954 bp, 10 predicted proteins | sample MGYA00512163_ERZ772764 | MGnify/ENA primary metagenome ERZ772764 (study PRJEB29015, sample SAMEA2737903) | human oral metagenome | biome: human oral; feature: human-associated habitat; material: dental | place: China | collected 2094 ...
AAACCTGTAGTCTGTGTGATAGCTGATGATGGTCGCCGCACTTTAAGAACCAGAACCCCGCAAGGGGACGGAAACACGTTTGAAATAATCGTGTTCATGATAATCCTCCTTGCTTTAAGAACCAGAACCCCGCAAGGGGACGGAAACCGTCCTCGTGAATCTTCCCTTCCAGAAAGTCGAAAATCTTTAAGAACCAGAACCCCGCAAGGGGACGGAAACTTAAACGCGGGAAGAATACCCTCGATTTTGAGTTCACTTTAAGAACCAGAACCCCGCAAGGGGACGGAAACTTTTCAAGAATGCGGCTATCGTCGCTTCCCGTTGCGCTTTAAGAACCAGAACCCCGCAAGGGGACGGAAACATTTCCATCTCATCCTCCGAAAACTCCGGCAGTGCTTCCCCTTTAAGAACCAGAACCCCGCAAGGGGACGGAAACTCGGGGGATTCGTACTCCCCACCGAAACTGTCCGCCTTTAAGAACCAGAACCCCGCAAGGGGACGGAAACGTTGATGATTAGCATGGTATACATGGTGTTACCTCCTGCCTTTAAGAACCAGAACCCCGCAAGGGGACGGAAACAAACTCCCGTGCCGTGGTCACATCGCAAGTTGCAAGACTTTAAGAACCAGAACCCCGCAAGGGGACGGAAACTTACCAAAGCGACTACCAAAGCGGCTGGCAGACTACGTCTTTAAGAACCAGAACCCCGCAAGGGGACGGAAACTACGTCCCGTCGTAGCGGTTGCAGCTCGCCATCTCTCCTTTAAGAACCAGAACCCCGCAAGGGGACGGAAACACGCGTCACGCTCGTTGGCAAGGACTTCAAGAGTATAACCTTTAAGAACCAGAACCCCGCAAGGGGACGGAAACCGCGGAAAAGCGTCATGGTGTTGTTGATTACCAGCACCTTTAAGAACCAGAACCCCGCAAGGGGACGGAAACGAGTTCCAACAGAGGCGTTCAGCTTGCTGATCTGTCTTTAAGAACCAGAACCCCGCAAGGGGACGGAAACAACGGCGTGCCGAACATCCGATCCATTAGGTGACCTTTAAGAACCAGAACCCCGCAAGGGGACGGAAACGTACTTCCATTTTCATTTTGTTTCCTCCTCACCCTTGACCTTTAAGAACCAGAACCCCGCAAGGGGACGGAAACTTTACCCCGCAGGGCTGTCTATGTTATCTGCTACAATTTAAGAACCAGAACCCCGCAAGGGGACGGAAACCAGTTCTTCTTTGGAGAGAACCGTGCTGTTCTTCTTGATTTAAGAACCAGAACCCCGCAAGGGGACGGACCCGTAACCTGAGGAAGCTGAAATAGAGGATCCCCTCGTGGATTCGCTATGATCGGAGTGGGAGAAGTCCGCTGTTGTGAAAGAGAAGGTGGTCACGTGTTTGCCTATATTACGGAGGAAGGGGCATACGTTCAGAAACGCGGCGGGAATTTCGTCATTGGGCGCAACAATGAGTGTGTGATGGAGATTCCCGAGGAGGTGCTCGAGGCACTGACGCTGATTGACAGTGTTCAGGTTTCCTCACAGGCAATGGTGGAGTTCCTGCGGCTCGGTGTTCCCGTGACGTGGCTTTCGCGGTCGGGGTATTTTTTCGGACGACTCGAGTCCACACGACATGTGAATGTCTTTCGGCAGGAACGCCAGGTTCTCATGAAGGGCTCGGGCTTTTATCTTCGTATGGGCAGGAAGGTGATTGCGGCAAAGGTGCACAATCAGCTGACGCTGCTGCGGCGCTATAACCGTAATGCGGATATCGAGGGCGTTCGCCACGCCATCGATGAGATCGTTGCCCTGCGAAAACGTATCCCGACGGCAGAGACGAGTGAGCAGCTGATGGGCTATGAGGGGGCGATTGCCAAGGTGTATTTTCGCGCACTCGGGCTGCTCGTGCCGGAGGAGTTTGCCTTTACGGGGCGCAGCAGGCGTCCGCCGCTTGACCCGTTCAATGCGATGCTGAGTTTCGGCTATACATTGCTGATGTATGATATTTATACAGCACTCTCCAATGAGGGGCTGCATCCGTACTTCGGCTTTCTCCACGCACTGAAGAATCATCACCCCGCGCTTGCCTCTGATTTGATGGAGGAGTGGCGTGCGGTGCTGGTGGACGCGATGGTACTGTCTCTCGTGAGTCATCATGAGGTGCGGACGGAGCATTTTGCGGCGATGAAGGAGGATGAGCCGGGAATTATCCTGACACGCGAGGGGCGGGCGATTTTCCTGCGCGCCTATGAGAAGAAGCTGCGGACGGTCAATCGCTATGTGGAGGGGCAGCACTCCTATCGCCGTACGCTCGCCTATCAGGCGCGGCAGTATGCACAGGCACTGCTCGCGAAAAATGAGGAGATGTATGAGCCGATTGCTCTGAGGTGATTGCCGATGATGGATTATGAGGAAAATGAATTTCTGGTGGAGGATGAGCGGCGCTATATCGTCCTTGTGATCTACGATATTACGGATAATCGCCGTCGCGCACGGATGGTGAAGTGTCTCGAGCGTTACGGTATTCGCGTACAGAAGTCTGCATTCGAGGCATTCCTGACGGAGAAGAAATACGATCGCATGGTTGAGATGGCGAGCGGCCTGATCGATCCTGTGACGGATTCTTTGCGGATCTATCTGCTCGCCAATCATACGTCGGTACGCTCGTGGGGAATCGGGGATCGTCATGTGGAGGATGTGGTGATTTTTTAGGACAGGTTTGGCCTTCTTTTTCCTGCCAAGTGGCAGGATTTTTTCATTTTTTGTGGAATTTTCTAATATTAAGAAATAATGAGAGGAGATGAGGCTATGGATGATCTGTGTGGACGGATTGAGCGGGCGGCTCTGCTGCATGATATCGGGAAACTGGTGCGACGGGCACATCCGGAGGCAAAGACGCATGCGGCGTGCGGCGCAGCGTTCCTCGAGCGGTTCTTCGGCGGCGAGGGACGAGATATTCTGCGTGCTGTGGGACATCATCACTGGAGTGATCTGAAGGATCTGCGCGCCGATGCGGATGATATCAGCTATATTATCTACGAGGCGGATAATCTGGCAGCGGCGACGGATCGCCGTGAGACAGAGGAGGGGACGGGCGGCTTTTCTGCCGCCGCGAATCTTCAGAGCGTCTTTTATCTTTTCGCTGACGGCGGGGCACACTCCGCGAAGGAAGCGTTCCATCTGCGCGGACTGGATCCTGAGACCTATGAGATGCAGATGCCCTGCCCGTCCGCCGAGATACGGGCAACGGAGGCGGCGTATCAGGATCTCTGTCAGCATCTCGAGGCGAATTTTCAGCGCAGATCTCCGCTGGAGATGACCGTGGGGGAGCTCCTGCGCGTGTTGGAGGGGGTACTCAGCTATGTGCCGTCGAGTACGGCACGTGCGGAGGCGGCGGACATCTCACTCTATGATCATGTGCGTCTGACGGCCGCGTATGCGGCGGCGATGTACCGCTATTTCGAGGCGCATGGGATTACCGATTACCGTCGCTGTACGACGGGCGATGAGGGGCGTGCATGGCGGGAAAAGCCGATGTATCTGCTTGTCTCAGGTGATGTGTCGGGGATTCAGCCGTTCATCTACGGAATCCCGTCGGCGGGTGCGCTCAAGAGTCTGCGCGGGCGGTCGTTCTATCTTGAGATTCTGCTTGAGAATGTGGTGGACGAGATCTTAACGGCATGCGGCATCAGCCGCAGTGCGCTCCTCTATACGGGCGGCGGTCATTTCTACCTGCTGCTGCCGAATACGGATGCAGTGCAGGAGATCCTGACGAAATGCCGTCATGCAGTGAATGCCTGGCTGCTGGAACACTTTGGCACACACCTCTATCTGGCAATGGCATGGACGCCGTGTGCGGCGGCAGAATTCGGCGTGACGAAGGAAGGCGGGCATGGAACACAGGCGGCATTTCGCCGCGTGAGCGAGCTGCTGTCTGCGGAGAAGCTCTGCCGCTACTCTGAGGATCAGCTGGCGGCGCTCTTTTCCCCGTCGAGCGCACTGAACAAGGTGCGCGACGCCTCGCGTGAGTGTGCGATCTGCCACACGTCGACGATGGAACTCGCACAGTATCGTGATGGATCTGAGATCGAGGTGTGCCCGATGTGCAGAGGGCTGTATGTGTTCGGTGAGCGTATTTTGGCGGGCGATGTGTTTGCCGTGTCAGAAGATACTGCGGCGGATGCCCTGCCGCTCCCCGGGCTCTCGGGAACGCTTTATCTCACGGCGGAGAAGCTGGCGAAAACGGACGATCTGCCGCAGACCCTGCGGCGGATCTACATCAAGAACAAGGTATATACGGGGGCACAGCTGGCGACGCATCTCTGGCTGGGTGACTATACGGTACGCAAGGACGATGGCGGCGTGATGGAGCTGGAACAGCTTGCCGCACGCAGCGGCGGCACGGAGGATGCGGCGGGGATCCGTCGCCTGGGCGTGCTGCGCGCGGATGTGGATAATCTCGGCGCGGCGTTCCTCGCGGGGTTCCCTGCTCAGTATGCGACGCTGACACGGACGGCATCACTGTCGCGTCAGCTGTCCCTGTTCTTCAAGCGATATATCAATGAGCTTTGCCGCGGGAATGTGGGGCGCGGTGCGGAGAAGTTCTCCCTCTTCGGTCGGGAGAAGAAGGCGGCGCGCGATGTGCATATCGTCTACTCCGGCGGTGACGATATTTTCCTCCTCGGCGCGTGGGACGATATTGTGGAGCTCGCCGTTGACCTGCGGCGTGCCTTCCAGCGCTTTACGAGCGGAAAGCTGCATTTCTCCGCAGGCATCGGGTTTTTCAAAGACAAATGTCCTGTGGCGGCGATGGCGCGGCAGACGGGGGCACTGGAGTCACTCGCGAAGGGCCTGCGCCCCGCGAAGGATGCGGTGGCGCTCTTTGGCACGTCGCTGAGCGGGCGCTCTGGGGATACGGTCGAAGAGCGCGCGGAAACCTATGGCTGGGACGACTTCATCGATGGCGTCTGCGGCAAGAAGCTCGCCTTCCTGCGGGAGAATCTCGCATGGAACGAGGCACAGGATAAGACACGTGTTCCCTTCGGAAAGTCCAAGGCATATCAGCTGCTGACTCTGCTGGAGGAAGGCGGCGACGATATTCAGATTGCACGGTTCGCCTATGTGCTTGCCCGTCTCGCCGCGGATCTTCATGCAGAGCAGCAGGCGGCATACGAGCGCGTCCGCAGCCAGCTCTACGCATGGTATCGGGACAAGGAGGAGCGGCGGCAGCTGCGGACGGCACTGGAATTTATCATCTACAGTATTCGCGAGAAGGGAGAGAATGCCGATGGCTGAGGAGAAGGTTAAGGATATCGCGCAGGAGGCGGAGAAGGTTATCCTGCGGCTGAAAGAGGATGGCGGCGGGAAGCTGGTTCTTACGACAAGTCAGATACGGAAGTTTCTGGCGTCGGTGAGTGCTCTGACGAATAAGGTGGATGTCTACCGCGCACAGCATGCTGAGGCAGCGGCGCTCAGCCCTGAGCTTGCCTCTGCTGTGAAGTATCTGAAGGTGCAGCTTGCCTATCAGGCGGGGCGCGAGCCGAAGAAGGTCAAGCCGTTTGTAGAGACGGCGCGCCTGAAGGAGCGCATCGACGGCATCGGTACAGATCTTCGCGCCTATGAGGATTTTGCACACTATATGGAGGCACTCGTTGCCTATCATAAGTTTTACGGAGGCCGAGACTAATATGGAGCAGCAGAGTACACTCAAAGGCAAACTGGATATTCGGGCACACCTGCGCATCGAGACGGGGCTCCACATTGGTGCATCCTCCGACTTTGCGCCGATTGGTGCGGTGGACAGCCCGTTTGTGCGTGACCCGCTCTCGCGTCAGCCGATCATCCCCGGCAGCTCACTGAAGGGGAAGCTGCGCACCCTGCTCGTGCGGAGCATGACGGCGGGATATGTCCTGCCCGATGTGAAGGACGACAGCGATGAGGTGCGCCGTCTCTTTGGCGCAGCACTGAAAGGGAAGGACGGAGGAGAGGGCGGAGGAAAGGCGGCACGCCTGCAGTTCTTCGACCTGCGGTTGTCAAAGGCCTCGTTCGAGCGGCTCAAAAAGCTGGAGCTGGAGACGTACATCGGTGAGATCAAGTGGGAGAACACGATCAACCGCATCACGGCGGCGGACAATCCGCGCCAGATCGAGCGCGTGCCTGCGGGGGCGGAGTTCGATTTTCGTCTGGTCTACAATATCGAACACGAGGATGAGGTCGCGGAGGACATGGCGCTCCTCGCGGATGGTCTGCATCTCCTGCAGATGGACTATCTCGGCGGGCATGGCTCGCGCGGCTATGGCAGGGTCTCGCTGCATGACTTCACTGTGAGCTATTTCTCCCTCTCTGCGCCCGATGCACTCACGCAGGAGAAGCTGGATGAGATTGCGGCAGTCCTGTCGAAGGGCGGGCAGACGTCGTGAGCTGCGTGATCTATCCGCTCGTGTTTGACACGGCGGTGCATTTCGCTCCGACGGGGCAGGAGGGGCGGCTCGATGCGGCAGGTGCGTCCTATACGGCGGATACGCTGTTCAGTGCGCTCTGTGCGGAACTGGCGGCGGCCGACGAGGATGCTGCGCTCGAGCGTCTGTATCGGCAGGTGATGCAGGGGGCGATCCGTTTCTCCGACCTCATGCCGTGGCACAGAGACGGAGAGGGGGAGATGGCGTTCTATCTCCCGCGTCCCGTTCTGTCGATTCCCGCTGACACTGTGTCGCACGGTGAGGGATATGATACGGTATGCTGTCAAGCGAGTGCGCGAAAAAAGCAGAAGTCGATGAAGTACATCCGAGCGGGCGAGATGGATGCCTATGTCTGTGCAATGCGCACGGGAAAGGCGCTCGCCTCGGGGGCGGAGGTCGGTGCAGCCTCCCTGCGCCCGCGCGTGAACACGCGCGGCGAGGTACCCCTGCCGTACTATGTCGGGCAGTTTGATTTCCATGCGGATGCCGGACTCTACCTCCTGCTCGAGACAGGGGATGAGGAGCTCGCAGGCTGGATGGGAGAGCTGCTGACGTGGCTCGGCATGACGGGGATCGGCGGAAAGCGGTCGAGCGGTCTCGGCAAGTTCCATATCGAGGAGGAGGGCGACATCCGCCTCGATACGTCGGAGGACGGCATCTATACGGACGATGCGGCACTCTGCGTGTTGCTCGCCGCAGTGGATGCGCCGTGGCAGATGGCACTCTCTCCTGTCCTGCCGACGGCAGATGATCTTGTCGCTGTCAAGGAGGGGGCATATCGCCTGCGCCGTGCGGGTGGCTTTATCACGGATCCGCGTCATGCGGCGGTGAAAAAGAATAGTGTCTGCCTCATCGATGCAGGCTCCTGCCTCAGGACACGTGTCGCGGGATCGCTCTGTGATCTCGGGGCACAGGACGGGCATCCTGTGTGGCGGTATGGATTCGGCCTCTATGCGGGGGTGACGGCATGAGCGGACAAATCGTTCGTCAGGAGTACGAACTCACGTGCATTGCTCCGATGCATGTCGGCTCGGGACAGAAGCTGAAGTCGTTCGAGTACCTCTATGATCGCCGCAAGGATGAGGTCGCCTTTCTCAATGAATCAAAGTGGATTGCTCTTCTTGCACAGCATGACTTGATGGATGCATTCGCGAATGCTGTCATGAGCGGCGCATTCCTGCGGCAGAGCATTCGTGAGTGGCTGCTGGACCATCAGATCAAGGAGGGAGAGCTGCGCAGCATCATTCTACGCAGAGCGGCGAGTGCTCCGCTCATCACGAAGGAACGCGGACGTACGAAGCTCAACGATATCGTTGCTCAGACGACGCTCGCCGATGGACGTCCCTATATCCCGGGCAGTACGATCAAGGGCGCACTGCGGACAGGGATGCTCTACCATGCGATACACCGTGACCCCGCGCGTTTTCGTTCGACATGGCAGGAGATCCTGCGGGGTTTGCGGGAGCCGCTGAAAGACCAGAAGAAGACCTGTGACCGCATGATGAGTCGAGTGGAGCAGACGCTTTTGCATACACTGTGTCTCTCTGATGATGTAAAAACAGGAGATGCCGTCAGCAGCGCCATGCGGGGACTGCGTGTCAGTGATGCTGTGGGGGCTGTGCGTGATACTGTCGTCCTGCAAAAGGTGGATGCTACAACAAAGAAGAAACGGCAAGGAGAAAATGTGAGCGAACTGCCGCTCTTTCGTGAGTGCATCCCCGCAGGAGCGAAACTGCGCTTTGCAGTGACGGCAGATCTCTCCATGCTTGAGACAGCTGGAATACGCTCGCTAGACGAGGCTCTTGCTGGCGTTCGCGCTTATACGGCAGACGGGCTGCGCCGACTGGCAGCGGTGTTCGGCGGAGACTATTATCGCCCTCTCTTTGATGAGGCAAAGGAGGCAGATATGCTCCTCGGCGGGGGGACGGGCTTTCTCAGTAAGACGTTAGTTTATGCTCTTGCGGGCAGCGATGAGGAGGCACGCACGTTCATTTCCTCCTATCTCGATGCGGCATTTCAGACGAGAAATCGGCGGACAGGGCAACGTGAACCTGCACATCGGCACAAGGAACTGGATTGCAAGATTTCGCCGCGTACGCTCAAGCGGGCTGTCATGGGACAGGACGACTGGATCATGGGGCTGTGTGCGCTGCGGAGGGTGGGCAATGCTCAGACAATTTGAAGCGGAGCTGGTTCTCCCTGCAGGAGAACGCATCTCTCCCGCGATGGGATCTGTCCTGCACGGGGCATTGATGGAGCGTCTGCCCGCCGATGTGGCGGAGTTCCTGCATACGGAGCGTCTGCGCCCCTACAGTCAGTCGGTACGCTATGAGAAAGAATCGGGCAGGGCACTGTGGCGCATCCATACGCTCACGGATGAACTGGGGCAGATGTATGCGGCTCTGCTCAGTGCCGGGCAGGAAATATTCCTGCGGCAGAAGGGCTATGCGGTACGAGTGCAGGATTTTCGCTGTGTCGCGGAAACAGACGATGCGGCGATTGCAGATCTGTACTTTCTGCCGGAGGGCGCACCGCGCGGAGCGGAGATCACGTTTTGCACGACGACGGCGTTCAAGCGGGACGGGCAGTATGTCCTTCTGCCTGAGTTGTATCTCATCGTGCAGAGTCTCCTTGCGCGTTGGTCGATCTTCTGTCCGCGCGTGCGTATGGATGAGGATGGTCTTGCACAGCAGCTTGGCGCGGCGTGTCAGATCAGTCAGTATGCGCTGCGGACGGCGGGGTTTTCCGTGGACGGACATACGCTGCGCGGGTTTCGCGGAACACTTTCCATGCGTTTTACGGCGACAGACAGCGTGCGGCGCATCCTCGGAATGCTGATGGAGTTTGCGCCCTACGCAGGCATCGGCATCAAGACCGCCCTCGGCATGGGCGCCGTGGAGGCGGATGTTTGGAAAGGGCGAGACGGATGAGGATTCTTTTTTCACCACTGGGCGATACCGATCCCGTACGCGGCTGCTATGATGGCGCGATGCTGCATATCGTGCGGCACTATCAGCCGGAGCGCATCGTGCTCTTTTATACGCACGATATGGCGGAGAAGGAGCGGCATGATCACCGCTATACACGTGCGATTCAGCGCCTCGCACCGGAGTGTCAGATTGAGGAAGTATTTACCGAGATACGTGATGCACATCTCTATGAGTCGTTCAGCCGTATCCTGCCGCAGGAGGTGTTGCGCATCCGCGAGATATCCCCTGAGAGCACCCTCCTTCTGAATCTCAGTTCGGGGACGCCGCAGATGAAGACGGTCCTCGCGATGCTCGCGTCCGACATGGAACACTGCATCGGCGTACAGGTGGCGTCACCGGCACGGCACTCTAACCGTGAGAATGAGGCAACGCAGGATGCCGAGGACATCGATGCCTTGCTTGAAAACAATTTTGACGACGAGGAAGGGGCAGAGAATCGGTGTGAGGAACCGCCGCTGTCGGCGTTTCATTACTATGCAGAGCGGAGTCGTATCCTGTCTCTGATCGATTCCTATGAGTATGCGGCGGCAGGGAAGATTGCACGGCGGAGCGCACTTGTTCCGCCGGAGGCGTCGCTGCTCCTTTCCCATGCAGAATGGCGCAGTATGCTCCTGACAGAGGAGGCAAAGGGGATTCTGCGCGAATACGGAGGAAAAAAACTCTTTCCTTTCACCGGGAAAACGGAGGAGCTGGTGGAATACTTCCTCATGATGCAGATCGATCAGGAGACGGGACGGCTGTCGAATCTGATGCTGCGCATGATACCGTTTCTCTATGAGTTCCTCAGGGAGTATACCACGAAGAATCTGACGATCCCTATTCGTTCCCTTTGTGAGCCGCGTAATGGGGTTCGTTGGCTTGTGCGGGAACGCCTTGCCGCGCAGGAGAAGGAACTGCTCGCCGCATTGGATCGGGAATTTCCTTACGGCTATCGGGATCAGCCGCTTTCATTTTATCTATTGTCTCTTTGCTGCACTTATGCAGGTGGGGCACAGCGCGTTCGTGATGCGAAGCTGCACACGGCGGTCATGGCGGAACTGGAATCTATTGCAGATATTCGGCAGCTGCGCAACGAGGCGGCGCATGAGATCGTGAATGTGACGGAGGCTCGGTTCCGCCAGAAGGTGGGCATGGGATCACAGGAAGCTGTGAGTTGCTTCTGCCGTATGCTTGCACTCGTCTATGGAGATAAGGTGCGCGCGATGCGCAGCGCCTATCGTGATCTCAATGCGTGGATTGGACAGGCACTTGAGGTTCATGCATAGAGCATTCGCGTACGTTCGTGTCCATGCCCATATCGGCGGGAAAACGGATCTACCATAAAAGTCTCCCACCACAGTGAGGGAGACTTTTATGGCTTTGCCAGTGGGGCTCGCGGGAGATAAGACTATGAAAAAGAAGATTTTTCTGATTGCCTGCATTGGTGCGTTAGCGGCTGTTTTCCTCTTGCCGTTCGTCCAGAGCTCGATGGGGAAGACGGATTTTATCCGGGAGGTGCTCGCTAAAAATG
>ERZ772764.2413-NODE-2413-length-10951-cov-28.259637_pt1 | contig 10951 bp, 10 predicted proteins | sample MGYA00512163_ERZ772764 | MGnify/ENA primary metagenome ERZ772764 (study PRJEB29015, sample SAMEA2737903) | human oral metagenome | biome: human oral; feature: human-associated habitat; material: dental | place: China | collected 2094 ...
TACCAAGAGCAAGACAACAACCAGTGAAAACTGAACGGCTCCAATAAGGAAGCCTCTGCCTAGTTCTTTCAACCATCCTTCCTTAAAGAAGCCCAGACTAGAGAAAGGCCTCTTTTCTCGAAACTTGACCCACAGAAAAACAAGTAAGGCCATAAAGAAAAAACTACCCAGCTGAAAAAAGATACCATAATGCCCGAACACTTCCATAACTGTTGCTCGGTCAGCTGTCGGATTTACCATGGCAAGCACAGTTCCAATGACGATCCCAATCGGAATCATTCCAATGACTGCAAAGATTTCTCCTACGTGGATAAAGACAATGGAGATCAGAATTGCTAACCAAATCGGCGGAATATAGAGCGACAGCTTCACATTATCTAACATGCGTGATTTAAACATAAACATGTTCCTTCCTTTTTTAAATTACCATAAAATATTACTACATTATGCGAAAAAAGCGAAGTATCTTTTATAGCTGCCTGATTAGGATTAAAAAACTTTTTATCCTGTAAACCAAAGTCTTCGCCATAATCCTCACCTCTGCTCTTTATAAATTTGGGATTTTGAACAAACACAATCAGACATACCCTTTGTTCTTTCTCGCCAAGCCTCGATTCTCTAACCTTCTTTGTTTTCTGATTCATTGATATTATAAAGTGAGAAAGAGTTATTAGTCCCCTTCGTTTTCTCTAGCAATCTCTTCAATGTTTGCTATTTCTTCGTCTAATCTTTTATCAAATTCTGCCTTATTCTTGAAGGGATAAGAATAAGTCCGCCAAGTGTACCATTTAAGTCCTTCCTCGCCTTTGTAATACCATTCTATCTTAGTTGGCAGAAAATCTTTGTTGTATGTGATGCGCACCTTTGAAAACTGATCTTCTTCCCTGTAGATATATTGTAACTCAAATTCGGGTGGATATTTTTCTTTCAATAAGGATTTATTCACCAGCGATTCAGGCGAGCGAGTAATTTGATAGTTTGATTTTTTTATTTCATCAGGACTAACGTTTAAATTAAGAAGAATTGAGGATATTTCATTATTTAGCGCTCTTTCATAATATTCCTTAGCTTCATATTTACTACTGCCCCCAAACAGTTTGTTGTCTTTAATCGCAGCTCCATGAGCATAGTAAAACTCTTTATCTTTTAAATCAAATCCTGTTCCAAAATCATTGTTTGCCTCAATATCTGACATGCTTTTAATAAAAACAAATCTCTTATTTGATAAAAATAAATATGCGTCACTCGTGGTCTTTTTGATATTGCTTGCTACGACTGTAACAAGAATAACCACGATTACTAGGCTTGATACCACTAGCATACTCTTTATATTTATTATACTCTGCCACTTTTTCATCTTCGAACATACCCTTTGTTCTTTCTCGCCAAGCTTCAATTCTCTAACCTTCTTCGCTTTCTGATTCCTTGATACTAAAGTATGAAAATAAGTGAGAAAGAGCTATTAGTCCCCTTCGTTTTCTCTAGTAATCTCTTCAATGTTTGCTATTTCTTCGTCTAACCGTTTATCAAATTCTTCCTTGCTCTTGAAGGGATAAGAATAAGTCCGCCAAGTGTACCATTTAAGACCTTCCTCGCCTTTATAATACCACTCTATCTTGGTTGGCAGAAACTCTTTGTTATATGTGATGCGAATTTTGGAAAATTCTTGTTCCTTTAAAGCATACTTGAGTTCTAATTCTGGAACAAATTTACTTTCAAACAAGGACTTATCTACTACCGATTCCGTGCTTAATACTACTTGGTATTTTGATTTCTTTATTTCGTCAGTTGTGATACCTGAATTTAAGAGAACTGACGAGAATTCATTCCAGTAAATTTCTTTGAAGGTCTGCTTTGCATTTGCTGGATTAGTGTATCCTCCAAATACAGTATTATTTTTTATAGCAGTATGAAAGGGAATAAAGAATAATTTTTTCTGTAAATCAAATCCTATACCATATTCATTATTATACATTTTTGTATATTTGGGATTTTGAACAAATACAAAGCGTTTCTGTTCAAGAATTTCCAGAGCATTATTAGTGGTCACAAGCATAGGCATCACTATTAGTATAGTCGCTATAACCAGGAGTAGCACCAAGCTTATTCGCATACTATTTATATCTATTACACTCTGCCACTTTTTCATCTTCGAACATACCCTTTGTTCTTTCTTGCCAAGCTTCAATTCTCTAACCTTCTTCGCTTTCTGATTCCTTGATACTACAGTATGAAAATAAGTGAGAAAAAACTATCAGTCCCCTTTGTTTTCTCTAGCAATCTCTTCAATGTTGGCTATTTCTTCGTCTAACCGTTTATCAAACTCTGCCTTATTCTTGAAGGGATATGAATAAGTCCGCCAAGTGTACCATTTAAGACCTTCCTCGCCTTTATAATACCACTCTATCTTGGTTGGCAGAAACTCTTTGTTATATGTGATGCGAATTTTGGAAAATTCTTGTTCCTTTAAAGCATACTTGAGTTCTAATTCTGGAACAAATTTACTTTCAAACAAGGACTTATCTACTACCGATTCCGTGCTTAATACTACTTGGTATTTTGATTTCTTTATTTCATCAGTTGTGATATGCGAATTTAAGAGTGCAGAGGAAAATTCGTTTCTCTTGATTTTATTAAAAGTTTTTTCAGAATCATCTGTGCTAAATCCACCATGCTTTTTTCCTTTTTTTACTGCTACGTTATTGGGATTAAAAAAAGCATTTTCACCTAAATCAAATCCCTTACCATAATCCTCACCCCTACTCTCTATAAACTTAGGATTCTGAACAAATACAAAGCGTTTCTTCTCCAGAATATCTCGAGCATTATGAGGGGTTCCAATCTTAGGTATTACTATTAGAATAGTTGCTATAACCAGGAGTAGCACCAAGCTTATTCGCATACTCTTTATATTTATTATACTCTGCCACTTTTTCATCTTCGAACATACCCTTTGTTCTTTCTCGCCAAGCTTCAATTTTCTAACCTTCTTCGCTTTCTGCTTCATTGATACTATGAAGTGAGAAAGAGCTATTAGTCTCCTTCGTTTTCTCTAGCAATCTCTTCAATGTTGGCTATTTCTTCGTCTAACCGTTTATCAAACTCTGCCTTATTCTTGAAGGGATATGAATAAGTCCGCCAAGTGTACCATTTAAGTCCTTCCTCGCCTTTGTAATACCATTCTATCTTAGTTGGCAGAAAATCTTTGTTGTATGTGATGCGCACCTTTGAAAACTGATCTTCTTCCCTGTAGATATATTGTAACTCAAATTCGGGTGGATATTTTTCTTTCAATAAGGATTTATTCACCAGCGATTCAGGTGAGCGAGTAATCTGATAGTTTGATTTTTTTATTTCATCAGTTGTAAAATTCGAATTTAAGAGTGCTGAAGAGAACTCAAAGTTTTTCATTCTTATAAAAAATTCTGTTGCATTACTGTTATTAGCTCCTCCGTAAATAGAATTATCTTTTATAGCAGCCTGATTAGGATTAAAATATTTTTTATCGTGTAGATCAAAACCTTTGCCATAATGATCATCTCTACTTTTTATAGACTTAGGATTGTGAACTAATACAAAGCGTTTCTGCTCAAGAATTTCCATAGCCTTATTAGTGGTCCCAACCATAGTCCTTGCTATTAGAATAATCGCTATAACCAGGAGTAGCACCAAGCTTATTCGCATACTCTTTATATTTATTATACTCTGCCACTTTTTCATTTTCGGACATGCCCTTTGTTCTTTCTTGCCAAGCTTCATAATCTTTATGTCCTCCTCCTTTTACAATATCTGCATACTGACCGCCCTTTTTGCCCAAATCGTCTTCAGATTTGAAGATACTCTTGGCTTTTTGCCTAAGTTCAGAGTCCGCTGGCTGTGTAACATCAAATCTATTATGTTGATCAGCATAAATTCCTGTGACTGCGTCATTATTCCCTTTTGATGGACCGTAGTTAAAGGACTCTGTATTAGCAATTTCATGCAATTCATCATGAGTATAATGTTCTGGATTGGAATCATATCTACCATTAGGCAGCTTATGCTGATCATAGGCATCCCACTGCGTCTCAAATTCTCCTGTTTCGAGATTCACAATAAATTCAACCATCCGAGCATTATTGAAATCTTTTTTTGAACGAACTGTGTTTTCTTTAGGAACTTGAACTTTCATATTGTAAGGACGTCTAAAAACATCTGTATCTTTATCATAACGATTATGATAGTTAGCTCCCGTTGTATAATCAAAGGTAAGCCCTTGCTCCTTGCCGTAAGCCATTAGTTTTTCATAATCACTAGCTCCCTCATAGTTATTTCGAATATAATAAATTGCTTGACGATCAAGATAATAGCGGAAAAGATGAATTTGTTGACCTAAGCCAGATTTATCTTCCTTAAGCGATTTGTCCTTAAAAGTCAAAATTACATCTTTTCTAAAATACATCAAAAAATCTCCATGAGGTGACATTTTATCAGAAAATTTATGAGTAGCACTGGTTAAATGCATGAAATTATGTTCATCTACTTCAGCTCCTAAATGTTTGAGAACTAATTCTAATTTTTCTCTGGAACTCATCTTACTTGCTGCATACATGCCTGTGTAGACGTCAGAGCCTACTTCCTTTGTTTGAGCATATAGTTCGTCACGTTTATTATAAAACTCTTGACCTGTCTGAAGTTTTGCTGTGCTTGATTTAACCTGATTGATATAATTCTTTACAGCCTCATCATCCCAGCCATCAACTTTCTTCAACTCTTCGGCCTGTTGGCGCAGTCCTGTGATATAAGAATTGTATTCCTTCCATGACAGATTGTGCGGTCGCTCAATCTGATATTTCTTAGCAAAAGCACGATTCGCTTTTATCTCACTCGCCACTATCGTCCATGACAAATCCGCAGGAACACTATAGGTTCCTGTATTGGCATCCCAAGAGCTAGTAATCTGGCTCAGACCAGTATCAATCGCTTGCGCCAAAGCATCAATATCTCCGAATATTTCAGACGAACTGGCATTGAAAGCTCGGAGTTTATCCAACTTTTCCTGAAGCTCTTTTCGAGCTGCAGTATAGGTGTCGCTCAGTTTCTGCAGCCCCTGTAGCCGTTGAAAACTACCAGGACTGGTGGACTTACTTGTCACAATGGCATCTATCAATTCCAGATTAGCTGCAATAAATTGGTCATAACGCTGAATATCCTCTACCAACTTATCCTCCTGTAAATCCTCATCCGCAACTTGTGTACGATACTCTTTTGAAAGAGATTGCACATCTGTCTGAGTCGCTTCAGATAAGGCTACTCCTGCTTCCTTTAAAGGAACAATGACATCGCTAATGAAAGCTCTAAAAGAATCATAAGCTTTACCCGATAAGGAGGACGCGGAATTCTCCGCTTGTTCCAGAGCCTTTCCCAATTCTTTATAGCTCTCCAACTGGCTTCTAGTCATAATTGTTGTACCCTCGGTCTGGGCATCTAAACTTCCGCAATAAACTTCAATTCCCATCTTCTTCATCCTTCAGTTGGTTGATTCTGATACGCTCGTAATAGACATCATTTAAATCATCTTCTAACTTCCACTTTTGAAGATTCACTTTATCCAAATCATCAAAGAAGCTTTCAGAAATTATTCGTGACTCATTGGATGCCTCTGACTGCAACTGCTCAAAAAAGATTCTAGAAGAAGGATAAGTCTCGAAAGAATCCCAGATCTGGGTTTGTGCATCTGAACAGTACCTTTCAAAATCCTCTATTTGATTCTCCAGCATCCTTTTTTCCTTCAGCAGGCTTTCCTCCTGTCGAAGCAGCCTTTCTTCCTCTTTTCTCAGCTCATAGAGCTTCTGCTCTTTATTCACGATTTCGGCCCTCCATCAGCTGAAATTTACTGGCACTAGCCTCATCAATAGCTTGAAATCCCTCTGCAACGGTTTGGATATTGACGCAAACTGATTGAATAGCAGCCGAAATATCCTTAGCCTTATTTTGAGAAAGCGCTATTGCATGATGTGCAGAATCATTTCCCAAAAGCTTAGTCTGCTCATCTTTATAAGCATCTGCAATACTAATGAGTGCTTCCGCCCCAGTTTTCAAAGCGGTCCCTAATTGTTGGGCAATCAAAATATCACTTTTAATTTGTTTCATATAAATTTCCTTCAAACCCACATTTGTGTCTCAATTCTAGCATATTATCCAAGCAAAGTAAAACAGCGCTTAATAATAGCATTGTCGCAGCGTATGTCAGAAGATATGACATAAGAAACAGAAAATATTTGCCTTTCTTAAATTTTTCTGATATAATCAAAAAATATTCAACTAAAGGAGAGAAAATATGAAGAAAAAAATCATAGCTTTTCTGCTAGCGTTATTCCCTATCTTTGCACTAGGGACAACCACTCACGCAGATACCATCAAAATCGTATCTGACACGGCTTATGCCCCATTTGAATTTAAAGATTCCGATCAAACCTATAAAGGGATTGATGTAGATATTATCAATAAAGTTGCTGAAATCAAAGGCTGGGCATATGAAATGTCCTTCCCTGGCTTTGACGCTGCTGTCAATGCCGTTCAAGCAGGACAGGCCGATGCCATTATGGCAGGTATGACCAAGACTGCTGAACGCGAAAAAGTCTTTACCATGTCTGATACATATTATGACACAAAAGTTGTCATCGCAACGACCAAGGCTAATACAGTAAAATCTTACGATCAACTTAAAGGAAAGACTGTCGGAGTTAAAAACGGTACAGCCGCACAACGTTTCCTTGAAAAGATCAAGGACAAATACGGCTTTATTATCAAAACGTTTGATACAGGCGACCTTATGTATAACAGCCTAACAGCTGGAGCCGTTGATGCAGCTATGGATGACCAACCCGTTATCGAATATGCAATCAGCCAAGGGCAAGATTTGAAAATCTCAATGAAGGGTGAGGCTGTTGGTAGCTTCGCATTTGGTGTCAAAAAAGGCAGCAAATACGAATATCTAGTGACGGAGTTTAACGAAGCATTGGCTCAGATGAAAAAAGATGGTACCTTGAAGGACATCATCACCAAGTGGACTGCCGCTTCTGGCACTTCAACCAACTCAGCCGTACCAGAGACGACAACCAAGTCTGGACAAAAAGCCACTCCAGTCAAAGCTAAATATACGATTGCCAGCGACTCATCTTTTGCTCCTTTCGTTTTCCAAAATGATAGCAACCAATATACTGGTATTGACATGGACTTGATCAAAGCCATTGCCGAAGACCAAGGTTTTACACTGGAAATCTCTAACCCTGGTTTTGACGCTGCCATCAATGCCGTTCAATCTGGACAGGCTGACGGGATGATTGCTGGAATGTCTGTGACAGAGGCCCGCAAAGAAACCTTTAATTTCTCTGAACCATACTACACTGCTAACTCTATCCTTGCTGTGACAGAATCAAGCACTATTAGCTCCTATGAAGACTTGAAAGGAAAGACCGTCGGAGTCAAAAACGGTACAGCCTCTCAAACATTTCTCGTCGAAAATCAAAGCAAATACGGCTACAAAATCAAAACATTTTCAGACGGTTCTTCTATGTATGATAGTCTGAACTCTGGCTCTGTCGCTGCTATTATGGACGATGAGCCAGTTGTCAAATATGCCATCAATCAAGGCAAAAAAATGAAAACACCAATCGAGGGAACCCCTAGTGGTGAAGTTGCTTTTGCAGTAAAAGCAGGCACCAACCCTGAACTCATCGAGATGTTCAATAATGGTTTGGCTAATCTAAAAGCGAATGGTAAATATCAAGAAATTCTTGATAAATATCTCTCAGCTGAGAAGGATAATTCCACAACCGTTGATGAAACAACTATCTGGGGACTTCTCCAAAACAACTACAAACAACTTTTAAGCGGTCTCGGAATTACCATTGCTTTAGCACTGATCTCCTTTGCGATTGCCATGGTGATCGGGATTATCTTTGGAATGTTCAGCGTCAGCCCTATCAAAGCGCTTCGCATCATTTCAGAAATTTTTGTTGACGTTATTCGTGGTATTCCACTTATGATTCTGGCTGCCTTCATTTTCTGGGGAATTCCAAATCTCCTTGAATCTATGACTGGTCAGCAAAGTCCAATCAACGACTTCGTTGCAGGAACAATTGCTCTGTCACTCAATGCTGGTGCTTATATCGCTGAAATTGTTCGCGGAGGGATTCAAGCCGTTCCGGTCGGACAGATGGAAGCTAGCCGAAGTCTGGGGATCTCGTATGGAAAGACCATGCGCAAGATTATCCTGCCTCAAGCAACCAAGATCATGCTACCAAACTTTGTCAACCAGTTCGTCATCGCTCTCAAGGATACAACTATCGTATCAGCTATCGGACTTGTTGAGCTCTTCCAAACAGGTAAAATCATCATTGCCCGTAACTATCAGAGCTTCAAGATGTATGCTATCCTAGCAGTGCTTTACTTGGTCATCATCACACTCTTAACAAGATTGGCTAAACGCTTAGAAAAGAGGATTCACTAATGGCTAAATTAAAAATTGATGTTAATGATTTACATAAATACTATGGTGAGAATGAAGTCCTAAAAGGGATTAGTGCTAAGTTTTATGAGGGAGATGTTGTTTGTATCATCGGTCCTTCTGGATCAGGTAAATCAACTTTCCTACGCAGCCTGAACCTACTTGAAGAAGTAACTAGTGGGACCATTACTGTCAATGGTTATGATTTGACAGACAAGGCTACAAATGTAGACCATGTTCGTGAAGATATCGGAATGGTCTTCCAGCACTTCAACCTCTTCCCGCACATGACTGTCCTGCAAAATATCACCTTCGCTCCTGTTGAACATAAGCGAATGAGCCAAGCTGATGCAGACAAGCTTGGTATGGAGCTCTTGGAAAAGGTTGGGCTGGCAGACAAGGCTGATGCCAAACCAGATAGCCTGTCAGGAGGTCAAAAACAGCGGGTGGCCATCGCTCGAGGATTGGCTATGAACCCAGACATCATGCTCTTTGACGAGCCGACTTCTGCTCTCGACCCTGAAATGGTTGGTGACGTTCTCAACGTTATGAAGGATTTGGCTCAGCAAGGCATGACCATGCTGATTGTGACTCACGAAATGGGCTTTGCACGTCAGGTTGCTAATCGCGTCATCTTTACCGCTGACGGTGAATTCTTAGAAGACGGCAAACCAGACCAAATCTTCGATAACCCTCAGCATCCACGTCTCAAGGACTTCTTGGATAAGGTGCTCAACGTATAAATATGACGAATCCTGAAAGTAATCTTTCAGGATTTTTATTGACTTATGCTGCCCTTTTTGCTAGACTAAAGGTAGAATGATTTCGGAGGTACACGGAGACATGAAAAATTAAGTCTATTTTTTAAAGGAAACTTTATTTAGTAGATTTTGTCATGTTTCTGCATATCCGCGGGACTTTCGTTTTTTTGTGCTTTCAAGCTTCTATTTGCTTATCTTTAGATCAATCCTGTCGCTCCTATGGCAGTTCCATCTGGAAGCCTACAAACGAATGACCCTATTTGGACACCCCTGTGTCTTCTTTGTGCAATCTCAACAGCTCTGCTAAATAAAGCAGGGCTGTATTTTGTTTTAAAAATAAAGGAGACATCTATGCTGCAAATAAGAAATCTAACCATCACCCACTTAAAAGACTTGAAGGAATTAGTCAAAGATTTATCACTGACCATAAACCAAGGAGACAAGGTCGCTATTATCGGTGAGGAGGGCAATGGCAAGTCTACCCTGCTCAAGCTCCTGCTAGACGAGCAACTGGTCAGTTCCTATGTCAGCTACAGCGGACATATTGATAAGTCCTATACTGCTGCTGTTTATCTGCCCCAGCAGTTGCCTTTAGAGGATGCCCAACTGACGCTCAATGACTATTTCTTTGCTGATTTTGAGACCGAGCTGGACTATGCCAAGCTCTATCGCTATGCTGGGGAGCTCAACTTTGACAGCCAGCGTTTTGCCAGTCAGCAGCAGCTCTCTAGCCTATCTGGAGGAGAAAAGCTCAAGGTCCAACTCATCAAGAAACTAGCCAGTGATTGGGACATTCTCTTTCTTGACGAGCCCTCTAATGACCTTGATCTTGAAACTTTGACTTGGCTGGAAAACTTTATCAGCCACAGCCAGAGAACGGTCCTTTTCGTCTCTCACGACGAGCACTTTCTTGCTCAAGCTGCGACCAAGATTGTTCATCTGGAACGAATCAAAAAGAAGCAGGAGGCTAGAACCAGCGTCAAGAGTCTGGACTATGAAAATTACCGACATCAGCGTCAGGAGGCCTTTGAAAAACAAGGTCAACTGGCACGGAAAGAACGGGAAGAACACGCTAAGACCATGGAAAAACACCGACGGGTTAAACAAAATGTTGAGAATGCCTTGAGAAATACCAAAAATGATGTCCAAGGTCGACTACTAGCCAAGAAGATGAAAAACGTCCTCTCGCAGGGCAAACGATTTGAAAAGGCAGGCGCTGAAATGACAGAAATTCCGACACAGGAAGATGCCATCAGCCTTCACTTCTCAGACATAGAAGCTCTGCCATTGACCAAAAGAATCCTAAAATTAGAAGGAATGAAACTGGAAACAGACGAACGACAACTGGCGGAGAACCTAACTCTGGAGGTCTGCGGCCAGGAAAAAATCGGACTGATTGGTGCTAATGGTGCAGGCAAATCTACTCTGCTTAAGGAAATATGGAAGATCCTGCGTGAGCGGACAGATATGCGAGTCGGCTACATGCCCCAACATTATGGAGACTTGCTGGCTGATGAGAGCAGTCCCTTGGACTTTCTAGCTCCCTCTGGTGACAAGGCTCAGGAAGAGAAAATCCTGACGCATCTAGCCAGTCTCCAGTTCACGCGCGACGAGGCTCGCCACCCGATTGGGCAGCTTTCCGGTGGTCAAAAAGCCAAGCTCCTCCTGCTCAAACTAGTCCTAGACCGCCCCAATGTCC
>ERZ772764.2422-NODE-2422-length-10922-cov-2.364314_pt1 | contig 10922 bp, 6 predicted proteins | sample MGYA00512163_ERZ772764 | MGnify/ENA primary metagenome ERZ772764 (study PRJEB29015, sample SAMEA2737903) | human oral metagenome | biome: human oral; feature: human-associated habitat; material: dental | place: China | collected 2094 ...
GATGATCGCCTCGATGTCGGCACGGTGGGCGTGCAGCAGGTCCACCAGCGACTTCTTCCTGCGCGGGGCCTTTGCCGGTTTGGCCGATGCCATCATGGCCTGATCGGCGGCCAGCAGGGCAGCCAGCCCTTCCGGATACAGCGGCGTTTCGGGCTTCGTGTCCTCGGGGCGCACCCAGATGGCCGAATAGTCAGTACCGTCGCTTTCCTTGCCCCGCAGCACCTCACGGCCGTAGAGCGAGGCATCGGTGAAGCGTGCATCGTAGACCAGCACGATCTCGTGACGGGGTTCGTCCCCCACCCGGAAACGGTTTTCCAGCGTGCCGATGAAGCGCACATCGGCAATGTCGGCCCCCAGTTCTTCCTTCACCTCGCGGACCAGTGTCTGCGCGCCGGACTCCCCGAATTCGATGCCGCCCCCGACTGGCCGCAGGTAGGCGCCCTGACGGTGCGGATCATGGCCACGCACGGCCAGAATGCGGCCTTCATGCCTGAACACACAGATGGCCACCGGCCGGATGACTTGCGCTGTCATGATGTCTCCTGAAAAACCTGCCGGGCAGGCGAAGGGATGAAAAGGCACTGTTGCGGATACGGCCTGCCGGATGACCCGAAGATGGCCGAACACGACAAGGCATTCATTGCCAAGGATTATCCCTGATTTCCCGGCCTGCCGACAGCCAGCCGCGACCGGCAGTCCGGTGCCCCGGGCGGACACGGCAAAACAGTCGGCAGACTTGCAAAACCACCCGGAGTGATGCAAAATTGCATCATCTCTGACGCGAGGCAAACATGCGTACCACCGTCACCATCGACGACGCACTCTACGAACAGGCACTGGAAGTGGCCGACCCCGACATGGACAGGTCCGACCTGTTCCGCGAGGCGGTCAGGGTATTCGTGCGCGTGCAGTCTGCCCGGCGTCTTGCCGCGCTGGGTGGCAGCGCCCCCGACATGACGCTGCCCACCCGTCAGCGTACAGACGCGTCCCATGCCGGGTACAGCCACACCGTGCACGAAAACGCGCCCCCTTACGGGGTACCAGCGGGCAGCGGCACATGACGCCCTTCGTGCTCGTGGACAGCAGTGTCTGGATGCGCCATTTCAAACATGGCGACGCGCGGCTGGCCACCCTGCTCGCGCAGGATCAGGTGGCCATTCATCCCTTCATCATCGGCGAGATCGCCTGCGGCACCCCGCCGCGCCGCGTCCAGCTGCTGGGTGACCTGCGCAGACTGCGCAGTGTCCAGCAGTGCAGCCTGAACGAGCTGCTGGCCTTCATCGACCGTCACCAGCTACAGGGACTGGGCTGCGGCCTGGTCGATCTCTTCCTGCTGGCCTCCACCCTCATGACGCCCGTCACACAGCTGTGGACCGCAGATCGCCGGCTCGATGCACTCGCCCGGCGCTTCGGGGTAGCCTATCCCCCCGTCGACGATCCTGCCTGACGCACCACCCGGCAGCCCGCTTTTCCAGATCAGTGCCATGCAGCCGCCCGCCATTCTGATCATCGATCTGGAAGTTCGTCCGCCACCGGACGGGGCGGCAGCCACCGATACCCCCAACCCGTCGGCAGGTGCGGTGAACAGCAGCGCCCATGAAGCCCTCCCGCACGGCAACGCCGGAAATGCACATGCAGCCAGCAGTGGCCGCACCGTTGCCCCTGCACACCCCGAAGAACGCACCAGCACGGCCAGCCGCCTCACCTCCCTGCTGGGCGCAGGCCGGGAACGGCTGGCCGCCCTGCTGGGAAGCAGCCCTGGCACCCCCGGGGGCAGCCATACCCACGCAGGCAGAAAGCCTCTTTCCCTCGACACCGACCGGGGCCGCCTGCGGCAGATCGGTGCCTTTCGACCCGATACCGGCGAGCGTTTCGAGAGCCCCCGCTTTCGCAAGGCGGCCGACCTGCAGGCTGCGCTGGCCGAACTGGAAAGGCTGACCCTGGGCGCCACCCATGTGATGGGTCACAACCTCGTCGCCCATGATCTGCCCATCCTGCAGCAGGCCGCGCCCTGGCTGGGCCTGCACCGCCTGCCGGTCATCGACACGCTGCGCCTCTCGCCCATCGCCTTTCCGCAGAATCCCTACCACCGGCTGATCAAGAACCACAAGCTCATCTCGTCTGCGCAGAATTCGCCCCTGGCCGACTGCCTGGCCTGCTGGACCCTGTTCCAGGACCAGTGCGTGGCCCTGCAGGCACTGAAGGACCAGGCACCGCAGGAGGCCGCCGTTTGCGAACACCTGTTCGGCCCGCTGCCGGAGCTGGCGCAGCCGGTGACGCCCCAGGGCACCGACGGGGGCAGAAAGCTGGCCCCCGCCGTGCTGCACCAGGCCATTCGGCAGATGCTGCACGAGGACGCAGGCGATACCGCCCTGAAAGTCTGCCGCACACGCCTGCAGCAGCTGCTGGACCACGATCTGGCCGACCCTGCCCTGCAGCTTCCCATCGTCTATGTGCTGTCGTGGCTCAGGGTTGCGGGCGGCAATTCGGTCCTGGCGCCCTGGGTGCGGCAGCAGTTCCCGGACACGGCACGGCTGATCCGCGAACTGCGTGACGTACCCTGCACCGATCCTCTCTGCACCTACTGCCGCAACACGCTGGACGCCACCGTGCAGCTGCAGCGGTATTTTCACCCCATCACATCCTTTCGCGCTGTCGCGGGTGTACCCGGCGGCCAGCAGGCCATCGTCGAGGCCGGGATGCGGGGCGAGAGCCTGCTGGCCGTGCTGCCCACCGGGGGTGGCAAATCGCTGTGCTTTCAGCTTCCGGCGCTCAACCGGTATTACCGCAATGGCGGGCTGACCGTGGTGGTCTCACCGCTGCAGTCGCTGATGATGGACCAGGTGCGCAATCTGGAAAAACGCGGCATCAGCGGCGTGGCCACACTCAACGGCATGCTGGACGTGGTGGCACGCGCCGACATTCTGGACAGGGTGGCGCTGGGCGACATCGGCATCCTGTTCGTGGCGCCCGAGCAGTTTCGCAACACCAGCTTCATCCGCGCCATCGAAAACCGCCAGGTCAATGGCTGGGTATTCGACGAGGCCCACTGCCTGTCCAAATGGGGGCACGATTTCCGGCCCGATTACCTGTATGCCGCGCAGTTCATCAAAACGCACCGTGCGGCCGAACATGCCCCGGTCAGCTGCTTTACCGCCACCGGCAAGCCGGATGTACTGGATGAGATCCGCCAGCATTTCCGCGAGGAACTGGGTGTCGAACTCACCACTTTCATCGGCACGAACACCCGCGACAACCTGGCCTACGAGGTACTGGAAACCCCGCGGGAACAGAAGAACCTGCGCATCAGCGAACTGCTGCATCATGCGCTGGACCATGACCCGGGCGGCGCCGTGGTGTTCGTGGCCAGCCGGCGCGGCGCCGAAAAAACCGCCGAATTCCTGAAACAGCAGGGCTGGGCCTGCGAGCATTTTCATGCGGGGCTGCCTGCCAACGAAAAGGCCGAGGTGCAGGAGCGTTTCATCACGGGGGGCGAAAACGGCCTGCGCGTGATCGTGGCCACCAACGCCTTCGGCATGGGTGTGGACAAACCGGATGTACGGCTGGTGGTGCATGCCGAAATTCCCGGGTCGCTGGAAAACTACCTGCAGGAAGCCGGTCGTGCCGGCCGTGACCAGCAGAACGCCCGCTGCGTGCTGCTCTACGACGGGCAGGACATCGACACGCAGTTCGGCCTGGGCAAAAGCTCGCAGCTGGAATGGCGCGATCTGAAGATGGTCTGGAAGCGGCTCGTGCTGCAGCCATCCAGAAAGACCGGCCATGCCAGCCGGGGAACCCCCACCGGTTCCACAACTGGAAACCCGGCAGGGGCAGGCGCGCAGACGGGAAGAACCACCCGCACACGGACCGGCACCAGCACCAGTACCGGCACGGAAGCGGGTTCGGGTTCGGGTTCGGGTTCGGGTTCGGGTTCGGGTTCGGGAGGCACACCGTACAGCGAAGACACCATGCTGGTGGTCACAGGCGGAGAAATCCTGCGCGACACCGAAGCATCGATGAGCTTCGACAGTGACGATGCCGGCGCCGACACAAAAGTCAAGACCGCCCTGGCCTGGCTGGCCCGCGACGGGTTTCTGGTACGAACCGAAAACCAGACGCGCATCTTTCCGGCCCGGTCGGGCAGCCTGACCGATGAACAGGCCCTGAAAAGACTCGAACAGGCCAACCTGCCACCACGCAAGCGGCAGATGTTCCAGACACTCATCGAGATCATCTTCAACGCATCGGACGACCGTCCGGTCAGCACCGATGATCTGGAGCGCGCCACTGCCTGCAGCTTCACCGAGCTGCGCGGCATGCTGAAGGAACTGGAAGAACTGGGCATTCTGGTCAACGACACGCGCATGACGGTGAACCTGCGCACCGACCATGTTCGTCCCGCCGAGAAAACGCTGCGCACCGTGCTGGCCATCGAGGAACGGCTCTGGCAGATCCTGCACGACGAAATTCCCGACGCCGACCAGCGCGTGTGGCAGAACGTGTCACTGACGGCACTGTGCAGCACGCTGCGCAGCCGGCTGGCGTCGGCGCACGCGCAACCGGACGGCCATGCGTCGGCCCGCCACGACGCCAGCGAACCAGCATCGGCCGCGTCCCGTACGCCGGGCAACCCGCTCCCGTCGGCACCTCTGCCTGTCACCACGGCCGGGGACAGCGGCGGTGGCGCCATGCTGTCTTCGCTGCTCCCGGCCAGCCTGAAAGCGCTGCTCTTTTCGCTGTCGCATGACCGTGCCGCCGAAAAATCGCACAGCAGCGGCAGCTTCGAAATTCAGGACATGGGCAACGACCTGCTGCGCATGCGTTTCAAAAACAGCGCCGACAACTGGGACGATCTGCAGAACCGCGCCGCCCTGCGACGGCAACTGTGCGGCGTCATCCTGCCTTTTCTGGTGGGCAAAACAGGGGGCGTGCGCAGCAAGGACGCCGTAGCCGAAACCAGTTTTGGCGAACTGAAGGATCTGCTCGAAGAACACGATGCCCTGACCGGCCAGATTCCGGAGAACAACCGGGAGCCCCTGCTGAAGCAGGCGCTGCTGTTCATGCACAAACAGGAGGTGATCCGGCTCAACCACGGCATGACCATTCTGCGCCATGCCATGACCATCCGGCTCGATCCCGATGCCCTGGCCAGCAAACGGCAATACCGGAAGGCCGACTACAGGCCCCTGCAGATTTTCTACAACGAAAAATGCTTTCAGGTGCACGTGATGCAGGAATACGCCATCAAGGCCCTGAAGGAGAACATCCAGACCGCCCATGCCCTGGTGAACGATTATTTTCACGAACCGGCAGGCACCTTCAAACAGCGGTGGTTCCGCGGCCGCTTTGCCGAGCTGGAAGAGGCCGTCTCTCCCGACACCTACCGGCGCATCACCGGCGGTCTGAACGACGCCCAGCGGGCCATCGTGACCGACAAGAGCGGCACCAACCGGCTGGTGCTGGCCGGCCCGGGCTCGGGCAAGACGCGCGTGATCGTGCACCGGGTGGGTTTTCTGCTGCGGGTCATGCACGAAGATCCGGCCTCGATCATCGTGCTGACCTTCAACCGGCATGCGGCCGTGGAGGTGAAACACCGCCTGCACCAGCTGGTCGGCGACATTGCGCGCCGGGTGACCGTCCTGACCTACGACAGCATGGCCATGCGGCTGCTGGGGGTACGCTTCGACAGCCTGCCCGACGGAACGGAACCCGGCAACGGCGCACCAGAGCCGCCGCTTCCGGCACGGGTTCAGTCATACCCCGCGCAGGACCATTCCCGCCCGATGCAGGGCAGGCTGCTGAGCGCAACGCAGGAAGACGGCGCGGGCGCAAACCGGGGACGACGAGCCGAAGCACTTCAGCCCAGCCCGTTCGAGATCTGGTGCCAGCAGGCCGCCGACATGCTGTCGGCCGGCGAGGCCACCCAGGGCGAGGAAGACGATACGCGCGACCGGCTGCTGGCCGGTTTCCGGTGGATTCTGGTGGACGAATACCAGGACATCTCCGGGCCACACTATGCCCTGGTTTCGGCCCTGGCCGGCCGGCAACTGGCCGACGACGATGGCAAACTGACCCTGCTGGCCGTGGGAGACGATGACCAGAACATCTACGCCTTCCGCCAGACCAGCAACGAATACATCCAGCGCTTCCGGCAGGACTACGGAGTGGAAAAGCCCGATTACCTGACCTGGAACTACCGCAGCACCGGCGCCATCATCGCCGCGGCCAACGCGGTCATCGAGGACCAGCCAGGCCGGATGAAGGCTGATCAGCCCATCACCATCGATCCGGAGCGGGCCGATGACCCCATGGGTGGTGTCTGGACGCAGATCGATCCCGAAAGGCAGGGACGCGTGCGGGTGCTGCAGGCCACCACCCTGAAAGATGACTCGCCCCGGCAGCGGACCGTCGCCGACAACCTGCAGGCGCAGGCCGTGATAGCCGAGATGAAACGGCTGAAGGCGCTGCGGCCCGAGGCCGGCTGGCGGGATTTTGCCGTCCTCGCCCACCACAACCGCAGCCTGCAGCCACTGCAGGCATGGTGCGAACAGCACGGAGTTCCGTACGCCCTGTCGCGCGAGAAGCACGCACGCATCCGCATCACTCACCTGCGGCCCTTCGTGCGGCTGGTGGATGCGCTGGAGAAGCTGCAGCAGGCATCAGTGACTCCGGAACACTTCACCAGCGGCCCCCTGCTGACAGCGGAGGATTTCGCCCGTCTGGTGGAACGGCAGGATGTGGACGAACGCTGGCAACGCTATTTCCGCGTGATGCTGCGCGACTTTCTGATGGAACACGGAGATTCCCGGGAAGCGGCAGACGACCCGTCACAGACCCTACGCTACACCCCGCATCACCTGCGCCAGTGGCTGTACGCACATGCCGGTGAACTGGAAGAGCTGCGGGCCGACGGGCTGTTTCTGGGTACCGTCCATGCCGCCAAGGGGCTGGAGTTCCGGCACGTGTTCGTGCTGGATGGTGGCTGGGAAGCGCCGGAACCCGACAGACAGCGCCTGTACTACGTGGCGATGACCCGGGCCATCGAAACGCTGACACTGTGCCATGATTCGCCGCAGCACGCGTGGATCGGGCGGCTCGACGGCCTGCAGAGCGACCGGCCCGACACCCGGCAGCAGGGCAGAGACCGGCGTGAGAAACGGAATACTGCGCATCCAGACCAGCCGCAGACCGCAGATGTGCCCCTGGTCGAACGGGTCATGCAGCAACATGCGGTACAGCCCGCCCTGGATACGCAGTACCGGATGCTGGGGCTGAAGGAACTGGACATCGGGTTTGCCGGCCGGGATGCACCGTCGGGGCAACTATCCGGTACGGCATACCCGGCAGCTTCGGAACCACCTCCTGGCGCAGGCGCTTCACGTTCCCCCGGCAGGCTCAGCGACCGCGCCCTGCGCCGGCTGAAGGTGCTGGCACAGCTGCGCCCCGGAGATCCGCTTCAGATGCGACCGTCACGGGACGGAAAACGGTACGAGTTCCTGCATGAAAACGTGGTGGTCAGCCGCTCTGTAACGCTCGACCGGCTGGACCTGCCCTGCCCGCTGCCTGCCGGCGCCCGGGCCGTGGTGGCCGAGCTGTATGTACGCTACCGCGCGCAGGTCGATCCGCAGTGGCTGCACCTGCATCCGGAGAAGCTGGACAAATGGACGGTGGTGGTGCCGCGGATCACGATTCCGGCCGGCCCCGAGACGATCGACGACAGACGCGCCGAGACAGGGGTGTGACCATGTGGCATAGGCCAGACGGCCTATGCCGCATGGCCAGCCTGACCACTCCCCCACCGACAACCCCTTGACGGCCTGCTGAAATGCCCGGGTGTTCCGCAACGCCCCCCACCCCGGGGATTTCCCATGAGCCCCCATGCCGATCCGCGCCGCCGCCCCCGACAGCCCCATCCCGGCTCCGGTCCGGGCAGCAGCACCAGCCATCCACCCCAGGCCAGTCCCGGTTCACCCCCTCGGCCCGGCCTGCCCCGCAGCCTTGCCAGACGGCTGTACCGTCGCCGGTATCGCCCCGCCCCACGCACCAGCCACGATCAGAACTTCAAGGACCTGATCCTCGACTACCCGCAGGCCGCCCTTGCCTTCTTCGCCGCCGAGGAAGGCATCACACTGTACGACGAAATCGACATCACCTTCATCCGGCAGGAGCCGCCCCGGCGCCGGCTGCGCGACCGCGCCCTGATCCTCGACACGCCGATGCGCGTACACTGGCGCAACGGCGAACGCGAAGATGCCATCTTCCTCTTCGAGGAAGAGTCCGTCACCCGGCACTTCAACATCGCACGCATGAACCGCTACACGGCCACGGTCATCCACACCCAGAAGACCTGCCATGTCTACCCTGTCGGAATCTTCCTGCGCCGTGGCACAATCGAAGAACGGCTCATCGTCGAAGGCCGGCACCGCCGCTACCAGGACTTCACCTTCCTGCCCTGCCGGCTGGCCGAGATGCAGGCAGCCGACTTCGCCAACAGCCCCAACATCGTGGCCCGCATCACCTCGGTCTGCATGGCCCGACCGGCAGACAGCCCGTCCCGGGTCCGTGTCTACGGCCAGGCCGTGAAAGGACTGCTGACGCTGGAGCGCAATCCCGACCTGCGGCAGAAATACCTGGACTTCATCGAAACCTACCTCACACTGACCGCCGAAGAGTGGCGGCTCTACGAACAGCTCTACCCCACGGAGAACAGAAAGATGGGCGCATTCACGCAACGCTGGCTGGAACAGGGCCGGCAGGAAGGCATTCGGCAAGGAGTCCAGCAGGGTATCCTGCAGGGCCGGGAGAGTGGTCTGAAAGAAGGCCGCGAGGAAGGTATTCAGCTGGGTGCCGAGCATACCCAACGCAGGGTGCTGACCAAGCTGCTGGTCAGCCGCTTCGGCCCTCTGGATACAGCCACTGAACGGCGACTGCAACAGGCCAGCCTGGAACAGATGGACCGCTGGACTGATCAGGCACTCACGGCGCAAAGGCTGGATGAGGTGTTCCGGCTGCAGTGAAACCTGCCGTCATCGGTTACACGCAGGAGGCCGGGCTGCAATCCCACGCACGGTGGAAGAGACCATGCATGACCGGAGGACGAAGCACGGGAAATATCCAGCAGGCACCTTCCCCTCAGCCCTCTTCCGTCAGTGTCGTCAGCCCGGCGAAGCTTTCGTAAAAGACCGTCAGCCTGTCCAGCACCGGGCGTTTCTTCCGGAAACAATGCTCTTCCGCGGCGTCCGGGCATTGTCACTCAGGCCAGCTTCACCGCCTCCACCCGTTTCACAACCCCAGCCGCCCCCACCCGCCGCGACCGCCGCCACTGCCGCAGCCCATCCCAGGCCAGCAGCATCAGCGCCGCCCAGATCGGCCCATAAGTCCACCACGCCCCCGCGCTCACCGGCGCATCCAGCACCAGTACCGCGGCCAGAAACAGCAGTACCGGCTCCGTATAGCTGAGCAGCGCAAACAGCCCGAAGGGCAGCAGCAGCCCGGCGCGCAGATGCGCCACCATACCCACCGAACTCACCAGCCCCAGCGCCGGCAGCAGCAGCCAGTAACGCGGCTCGTCGCGCACCACGGCCAGCGCATCGCCGTGCACCATCAGGTACACCAGCATCACCGGCACCGTCAGGCACAGGTCCAGCGTCAGCCCCGGCAGCGCCGGAATGCCCATCACGCGGCGGCTCAGATAATAGGGCGGAAACAGCACGCACACCCACAGCGAGGCCCAGGAGAAACTGCGCGTGGCCCATACCTCGTGCGCCTCCCCCAGCACGGCCAGCCCCAGGGCCAGCAGCTGACGGCGGTTGAGCCGTTCCTTCAGCCATACCCGGGCCGCCAGCGCCATGCCCAGCGGATACAGAAAGTACCCGATGGCCACATTCACGCCCTCGCCGTTGACCGGCCCCCACATGAACAGCCACTGCTGGCTGGCCACGATCAGCGTGCCCGCCAGAAACACCCCCCAGCGCCGCACGCCATGCCCCAGCTGCTGCCGCACCAGATGCTCCAGCGCACCCAACCCCGCCCGGGAGGCCCCCAGCAACAGCAGCAGCGCCGCCAGCATCACCATCACCCGCAGCGCAAACACATCCGTCCCGCTGACCGGTGCCATCCAGTGACTGAACAGATACAGCACACCGAACAGTACCTGCGACAACATGCACAGCCCCACACCCCGGGCAAACGGACTCATTGCCAATCCTTCACGGGGTGATTCACACCCCAATCATGACGTACCAACTATACCGCTTTACCCATGCCGGTACACCCACCGCAGCAGCTCGTCCTGCGCATGCAGCGCGCGCTCGGCCGGGTACTTCCCGTTGATCATCAGCGACAGCGCATAGCGCCGCCCCGACGCTGCCGTCACGTAGCCGGCAATGGCCCGTACCTCCTGCAGCGTGCCGGTCTTGATCTGCGCCTGTCCCGCCACCGGATCCAGCCGCAGCCGCGTCTTCATCGTGCCGTCGATGCCCACCACCGGCAGCGACTGCTCGAACCACCGGGCCTGCGGGCTCTGGGCTGCCCGGGCCAGCAGCACCACCATGTCACCGGCCGAGATGCGCGCCTGCCGCGACAGGCCCGAACCATTCTCCATCGTCAGCGAGGCCATCGGCATGCCCTGCGACCGGTACCAGCCGTGCAGCCACTGTCCCGCCACCTCGGGCGCCAGCGCGCCCTGTCCCTTCACCGCCGCCATCTCCAGCAGCAGCATCCGGGTCATCACGTTGTTGCTGAACTTGTTGATCTGGTGCACCACCTCACCCAGGTCCAGCGACGACTGCCATGCATACAGCGGCCGCGCACGCTTCGCCGCGCCCGGTTCGATCCGTGTCCGGCCAAGGAACTGGCCACCCATGTTCTTCCAGGCCGCCTTGAAGATGCCGTGCAGGAACTGCTGGTGATCCAGCATGGCC
>ERZ772764.2423-NODE-2423-length-10921-cov-2.282349_pt1 | contig 10921 bp, 6 predicted proteins | sample MGYA00512163_ERZ772764 | MGnify/ENA primary metagenome ERZ772764 (study PRJEB29015, sample SAMEA2737903) | human oral metagenome | biome: human oral; feature: human-associated habitat; material: dental | place: China | collected 2094 ...
AACGACAAGCACATCGAGGTCATCGCGCGTCAGATGCTGCGCAAGGTCCTCGTCGTGTCCGCCGGCGATTCGATGCTCCTGCCGGGCCGCCAGGTCAACCGCTATGAATTCGAGCGCATCGCCAACGAGCTCATCGCGGAGGGCAAGGAGCCGCCGGTCTGCCAGCCGCTGCTGCTCGGCATCACCAAGGCGTCCCTGGCTACCGATTCCTTCCTGTCGGCCGCATCGTTCCAGGAGACCACCAAGGTCCTGACCGATGCCGCCATCGAAGGCAAGGTCGACGGCCTTCAGGGCCTCAAGGAGAACGTCATCATCGGCAAGCCGATTCCTGCCGGCACGGGCCTGTCCCGCTACCATAAGGTCGGCCTGACCTACCACGGCACGCCGACGGCGCCGGTCGAAGGCGAAGATCTTCCCGAGAGCGCGCCTGCCGAGCTGCGCGAGATCGAGGACCTGCTGCCTCAGCCGCAGGATTGGGCCCTCGACGAAGGCTACGGCGCCTATGCGAACTATTTCGGCGCCAACGGCTATCGCGGTCACGGCAAGAAGCTCTCCGACGAGGATGCGCGTCTGTACCTGTACGATGACCTAGGAGTCTCCCAGCGCTGGGCCAATAAGTTCAGCGAAGCGGGCATCGATACGGTGGGCGATCTCGTCGGCTACACCGAAGACGAGCTCCTGCGCATCGAAGGCATCGGCGCGAAGGCCCTCGAGGAGCTCAAGGCCGGTCTCGAGGAGCACGAGCTCTCGCACCTGCTCGATGACGAGCTCGCGGCCACGAACGATGAGATGAGCCAGCTGCTCGACATGGTGTTCAGCCCGGATGACACGGTGCTCATCGGCGGCGATCAGCCGGCGACGTTCAACACCGAAGGCGAGGAGATGCTCGGCGAGGCCCTGCCTCCGCACAGCTACCATCGCGATCTGTCCGAGCTCGACGCGCTGCTCGGCGGTCTGGGCGATTTCGGGTTCGGCGAGACGTCGAAGCAGGACGAAGAGGCTTCCAACGCCGAAGACTCCGACGAGGAGTAACGGCGTGCGGCCGTAAGGCCTGAAACGACTCGCATGCGGCCCGGCGTATCCGACAAGGAGCGCCGGGCCGTTTCCGTTCGAGCGCAGCGTGTCGCAGCGTTGCGAAGAGGCAGCGTGCGCGAATCGCCTGCGCGGCCGAGACGCGCCGGCGTGATGGCGCGGTGCGGAGAGACGAAACGGCTCGCCTGGCAGACGGCCGGCACGTTGGCGAACCAGCGAGCCCCCTGCGCGCGGCGTCGGCTCCACGAGGGAGGAGCCCGCGTCGTCCGGCTCGCGAGTCTCGCGCACGGCAGCCGAAAAAGGGGCGAGCCCCGGCGCCAGGGCGGGCGTCGGGGCTCTTGCAAGGAGGATATGCTGCGTAACGGGATTGAGGCGGTCCCGTGCAGAAGGGGTGGCGAGATTCTACGGCGCGATGGCCATGGCCAGGCCGAGGCCGATGAGGAGGAGGCCCGGTCCGGGAAGGATGAGCAGCGGCACGCCGACGGCGGCGATGACGAGCCCGGCCAGCCTGCGGCCGATATGAAGTTTCGGCGCAGGTGCCGCGTTCACCGCAGGGCCCACATATTGACGCGTGCCCCCCGCACCCTCGGTTCGCACGTATGCGAATCCCGGGAAGGGCGCGCCCACCGCGAAGCCGCGCGGCGCGGAAGCGGATGACGACGGCGCGTCGGCATAGGAGACCGTGGTCTCCGTCGTGGTGCCGTCAGGATTTATGACGTAGGCCTCATAGCCTGTGCTCTGCGATGTCTGAGCCATGTCGTCCGCCTTTCTTGTGCGAGATACACTATCGCACGTCTCAACCGTTATTATTTCCTGGCGCGCAATGCGAAAGCCTCGCGTTTGCGCGATGTAAACGGGATGTCAGAATCTTCATGCGAGGGGGGGGGCTCGGGACGCGCATGGTCATTCTAGGAGCGCTGGTCAACGGTATTGCGACCGTCGCCGGAGGAACGATAGGGCTTGCGTTCAAGAGCCGCGTGTCGACACGGCTCGGCGATTTCCTCATGCAGGGCATGGGGCTCGTCGTGCTCTTGGTCGCCATCTCGGGGATGGCGAAGGGCGGCGATATCATCGTCGTCGTGCTCTCGATGATCGCAGGGGGCATTCTCGGCTATCTCGTCGGAATCGACGGCTGGATTCGCCGCCTGGGCGATTGGGCTCAGGATCGGCTGACGCGCGCCGCATCCGGAACCTCGTCGCTCGGGAGCTTTTCCGAGGGCTTCGTCACGTCCTCGCTGTTCATCTGCGTGGGCGCGATGGCGATCGTCGGATCCCTGCAAAGCGGCCTGCAGCTCGATCACACGACGCTGTTCGCGAAGGCCCTGATCGATGCCGTAGTCGTGATGGTCATGGCCACCACGCTCGGTATCGGCGTGCCGTTTTCGGGACTATCGGTCTTCGTCTATGAGGCGCTGCTGAGCCTCGGCGCCAGTTTCATCGCCCCTTTGCTGTCCGACGCCGTCATCGCGCAGATGGTGTGCGTCGGATCGTTGCTTCTGCTCGCCGTCGGGCTCAACATGCTCAAGATCACCGAGATCAACGCCGCGAACTTCCTTCCTGCCGCCTTCGTGCCCATCGCTCTCGTCCCGGCCGTCTCTTTCGCGGCTGCATTGTTCGGGTAGCCCATGGGTCCGTTCGACATCATCCTTCTCGGCATCGCCCTTTCGATGGATGCCTTCGCCGTGGGCGTGAGCCTGCGCGCCGTCGGCGCCGACATCCTGTCGTCGTCTCTCATCATCGCCGCCGCCACGTTTCTCGTCTGCCTCGCGGCATTGCGCATCGGGCGGCGCTTCGGCATCGTTCTCGGCGACCGTGCCCAGATGGCGGGCGGTCTCGTTCTCGTAGCCATCGGCGTGAAGGCGCTGCTGTCCTAGCTGCATGGTACAATCCGCATACATATGTATGGCCATGATGGATGCGTGGCGACACGCGGGCGCGCGCAGGCGCGCTTGGGGAAATCGGGGTGGGATTCCCCGGCTATGCCAGTAACCGTGAATCCGACGGGAATGAGTCGATGCGTGCGCTGATCGGGCGCGCGCCGTTTCCGGATGACGACAAGTCGGAATGCCTATCCATCGATATTCAGAGCCCTGGAAGAAAGGTGCCTCCCATGTCCGGAGCCTTCTCTCGTCGCGTTCGCCTCTCGGCGGCAGACGGCACCCCCGAGGTGACGCTTGCGAGCATTCCCGATCGCGTGATCGCGGTGCTCGCGTCCGTGGTTCTCGCCGTCTCCCTCTGCCCGATGCCGTCTTGGGCGGACGAGGCCGAAAAAGCCGCTGCCGAGCAGGACGGGCCGTCCGCCGCCATCGAAGGTTCCGCCGAAGGGCCGTCATCCGCTGCGGCGCCCGAGCCTGCGGGAAGCGCAGCGGATGCCGAGAGCCATGCGGCTGCGGTGGAGCCTGAGGCCGAGGCGGACGCTTCGGCCGTCGACGAACCGTCTGCGAACCCCGTTTCCGACTCTAATCCTGAAGCGGCGCCTTCCGCGGACGCTCCGGACGCTTCCGAGCCTTCGGCTGCCGCCAAACCTGCAGGCTGGGGTGACGACGATGACGATTGGGGAGGCGACGACGACGAACCCGGCGCCTCGACGGATGTCGATATTTCGAGCGTCGCGGTATACGACGCAGCCGGCGAGGGCGTCTCTCCCAAGGCCGAATTCGGCGCCACGCTCAAGGCGTATGCGTACGATTCCTCGAAGAAGCTCCTGACCGAAGGTGTCACCTTCCAATGGCAGTACTCCTCGCACGACACGTGGGGATACAAGGACATTCCCGGCGCCACGGGCGCTACGTTCGCGATACCCGAGGCGGGGACGGCGGGCGGCATCGATCTTTCGGGCATGTACGTGCGCGTGCATGCTTCGGACGAATCGGCATGGGAAACCCAGGATTCATCGGGCGTCGGTCCGCTGGCGCCCCAGGGCGCGGCGTTCCTGAGCCGCGTCGAGATGCATCGCGGCGCGACCAAGATAAGCGGCGACGTCGACGCGATCATCAATCCGGGCGACACGATCGGTGCGGTCGCCTTCACGGGGGGCTCGAGCGCCGCGACGGCGTCGAACGGGACCGCGGTCGATGCCTCCAAGGCGACCTATGCGTGGACGCTCGTCGATTCGCCGACGGCGACGACGGGCGCATCGCTTGGGACGTCGCCATCCGTCGCCATCCCGGACGACGGCTCGGCGAACGGCAAGTTCCTGCGCGTCGTCGTGTCGGCGGGCGCGAACGAGGTCTCGTTCACCATGGGCCCCATCACGCCCAAAGGCTCGCTGCGCCTCGCGCGGCTCGATATCGAGAAGCCGAACGGCAAGAGCGTCGTCGTCACGGGCGACACGCTGACGGCCCAGGCCCGTCTCTCGGGAGGCGTGCTGCCTGACGAAACGGCCATGAGCTACCGGTGGTACGTGAAACGCGCAGACGCGTCCGAATTCGAGGAGATCGCAGGGCAGACGGGAAAGACGCTCGTCGTCCGATCCGACTGGGAGGGCGCGACCCTCAAAGTCACGGCCACGGCGGGCGGCTATAACGAGAAGTCCGCCTCGGCGGGGCCGGTCGTCGCGGCCGATTCCGCGAAGGCCGCCGTCGCGGCGCTGCGCGATGCGGGATACGTTCCCGCGCCCGTCTTCGGCGCCGACGCGAACATGAACGCCATGGTCGCGTCGAAGCTCGCCGAACTCGGCTTCCCTGATGCGACGGTGCGCGTTGCGACCTGCGGTTCCGCCAAGGGAGGCGCATCCGTCTCGGCGGATGCCGGCGACTCGAACGGGGCCATCTCCTATTACTACGAGGATCCGTCCCGCACGCCTGCGGGATTCGGATCGCCGCGCGTCACGTTCGAGGTCTCCTCGGGCGCAACGACCGAGACCTGGACGTGCAGCCCGAAGATCCGTTGGGATATGGATAAGGTCGCGGCCGATCTCGAAGCCCTGGCCGCCAAGAAGCTCGTCGCGTCGAACCTGGTCAGGTATGAAGGCGGCGAAGCCGATGACGAGGCGTCTTCCATCGATGCGCGCGGCGACCTCTCCTTGCGCCTGTCTCTTCCCTCATGGGCATCCGTGACATGGGAATCCACCGATGAGAGCGTCGTCGCATCCGACGGCGCGGTCACGCGCCTGGCCGACGAGGACCGCAGCGCGGACATCACCGCGCATCTGGCGTTCAAGCTCGCCGATGCATCGGAGTCGGCGCCGACCGTCGATCGAATCTTCCATGTGACCGCGAAGGCCACCGCATCCGATCCGACGGACCTCGACAAGGTCCGCGCGGCGCTCGGCCGCGTCAAGCTGACGTATTCGCAGAGCGGCGAGATCGTCGATCCGACCGCGGTCACGGCCGATATCCAGCTGCCGCGCAAGCGCGACCTGAAGGCCACGGGCTCGGGTTATTCCGTTTCCACGACGGTGAAGAAGGTGGATGCGAACGGCGCGCCTCTCGCCGACGAGGCGACCGACGCATCCGGCTCCGCTACGGTGAACGGCTACCGTCTCAAGGTCGTTCGACCCATACCGGGGGCCGGCGATGCGCACTACGTCCTGACGGTCGCCGTCGCGCTCAACGGCACGTCCGATTCGCTCGATATCCCCCTGACCGTCAAGGAGACCGATCCGGCCGAGCTCGACGCCGAGGTCGCGCTCATGATGCAGGTGCAGGGCGAATACGCTGCGCACCTGGCCGGAGGCGCGGATGCCGTCGATCATGTGACGGGCGATCTGAACGCCTTCAAGGAGGCGTCTCGCTGCGGCGCAACCGGGCTGTCCTGGTCGCGTTCCGACACGTCGGCCTCGGGCATCGTCGTCACCGACATCGATTCGACGCATCCCTCCGAGCAGTGGAACCTCTTCCGTTCCAGCAGGCCGGGCGTGATCGCGCATGAAACGCTGCGTCTCGTGCACACGCCCGAATACAATGCCAAGGTCACGGTGACCAGCTGCTTGACCAGCGAGAAGTTCGGCGGATACTACGAGCGCTACAAGGATGCGGGCATCGATGCCACGACGCTCGCGAAGTACCGGATGCTGTACCGCCAGCCCGTGAGCGCGACGTTCACGGTCGCGGGAACGACGGGTCAGGACGATCCGAACGCCGGACATGCGGCCGACATTGCGGTCACGGTCACGGGGCCGTCCCGCGCGGGCGCCGACGGTTCGTTCGTCATGGAGCCGTGGGCGACGCCCACGCAGGTCTCCCTTTCGACCGACGGCGACAAGACCGCATGGGATGCGTTCAAGCCGGTGCTCGACGAGGCGGGCCTCACATACGATTACGCCGGCGGATTCCTCAACTCCATCACTTCGGCGGACGGCACGCGCACGCTCGGCACGAAACAGGAGCAGGGCGGCGGTTGGAGCTACTGGCAGTTCCTCGTCAACGGCAAGATGGCGCAGACGTCCATCGGGAACTTCCTGATCGACTCCTCGACGACATCTCTCGAGCTGCGTTACGTCGATGCGTCGGGCAAGGAGAAGGCCCCCGACGTTCCCATCCATCCGCGCGACGATCTGCCCTCCTACGATGCCGACTGGCCGGCGTTCGCGAGCGGCAAGGTCGGCGGCGCGACCACGGACGCATCGACGCCGTCGCGCGCGGCGAAGCTCGCCTGGAGCTATGCCTGGCGTTCGGGCGCCGACTTCAGCGGCGCCTCCGATCCGCTGCTCGTCAACGGGAACGCGTACATCGCGACGAAGCATACGCTGCGCATCGTGAGCGGCGCCGACGGCACGGTGCTCAAGGAAGCTCCCATGACGGCTTCCGTCGGATATTTCTCCCGCCCGGTCTACGCGGGCGGCCGCATCATCGTGCCTGCCGACGGCGGTGCCCTGTCCGCCTATGCGGCCGATGATCTGACCTGCGTCTGGTCGCTTACGGGCCTCGCGCCCGACGCGCAGGCGCTTTCCTCGGTCTCGGTCATCGGCGATTACGTCGTGGCGGGGTATACGTCGCTCGACGCGAAATGGAACGGCGCGGCGGGCACGCTCGTCTGCGTGAACGCCCGTACGGGAGCCGTGGTCTGGAAGAAGGTCGACAAGGCGGATGAAACGCCCGAAGGCTACTACTGGGCCGGCGCCGCGGCCTCCGCTTCCGACGTCGTCGTCGGCGGCGAATCCGGCTCGGTGAAGCTGCTCGACGGCGCGACCGGCAAGGAGCTGTCCTCGGTTTCGGTGGGCGGTGCCGTGCGTGCCGGCATCACGAAGGTGCCCGCGGCCGATGCCGCAGGCCAGGATGCCTATCTTGCCGTGAGCCGCAACGACGGGACGCTCCATCGGATCGTGCGCGTCGGCGATTCCCTCGAAGAGAGCGGATCCGTGAAATTCGCCGCGACGTCGACCTCGACGCCCACGGTGTCGGGCGGCAAAGCCTTCGTCTGCGGCATGGATGCGACGGGCGCGGGCACGCTTTCGGTCATCGACCTTGCAACGATGCAGGTGGAACGCACCGTCGCCATCGGTGCGGGAGCAGCCCAGGCCACGCCTCTGGTTTCTTCCCGCGGCGGCGAGACCTACGTCTATTTCACCGTGAACTGCAATCCCGGCGGCGTGTATCGCTACCGCGTCGGCGACGATCGCGCGTATGCGCTCTACGTGCCCGATGCCGACAAGCGGAATTACACGACGGCGTCGGTCGTCGCCGATGTGCAGGGGTCTCTGTACTACACGAACGACTCGGGGCATCTGTTCAAGCTCGTGCCTGCCGACGGCTTCGCCGTCACGTTCGACTCGACCGGCGGCAGCGCCATCGAATCCCCGATCGTCGAAGCGGGAGGCACGGTCGAAAGGCCTGCGGACCCGACGCGCGAAGGATACGCCTTCGAAGGCTGGTTCTCCGATAAGGCATGTACGACGGCCTGGGATTTCTCTCAGCCGGTAGCCTCCGATACGCGTCTTTTCGCGAAATGGTCGAAGACCGCGGGCCCCGACGCGCCTACGCCCCGGATTCCCGATTCGGAGGGCGCCGGGACATCGGATGCGCCGCGATCTCAGGGCGAGACACGGGCATCGTCCGATCCCGACGCCCTGCATGCGCGCGGCGGCAGGGTCGCGCCGTCCCATGCGCCTGTCTCCGGCGCGCTCGTCAAGAACAAGGCGAAAGGTTCCGAGAAAAAGGGCGACGGGCCGACCGACGGCGAGGCGCTCGACGCTTCCTCCGCACCGTCCGGCACCGCGGGGACCAGGGGCATGGATGAGGGCGGAGCCGTCCTCAAGAGCGTCGCCGAGCCATCCGGTTCGTCGGCTTCCCCGCTTCCGCTCGTCGGGCTTGTCGTGGGCATGTGCGGGCTCATCGGTTCGTTCTGGTGGTTCTTGGTCGCGCGTCGTCGCAGCGATACGGCCGAGGGCTAGGAGAGGTCCATGGTCGATAAAGACGAACGCATAGCCCCCCTCGGCTCCGCCGGAGGCGCATTCGATCCTACGGAGAAACGACGCGCGTCCGAAAGGGGCCGCGCGTCGTACCGTGCGCCCTATCCTCTGATCGCCCTTCTCGCCCTCGCGTCGGCCGCCCTGATCGCGACGTCGTCGTGGGCGCTCGTCCACTCCGGCATCCCGGCCGACGACGGGCTCTTCGCCACCGTCCTGGGCGAGGGTTCCCTGTCGCAGGCCGATGGGGCCGAGGCTTCCGCCTTGGATCGGGACGATGCCGGCGCCTCGGCGTCCGATGAATCCGGCGCCGCCGCAGATGCTTCATCGGGTTCTGCGGCCCCATCGGACACGGATTCCGCATCCCAGGCGAAGGCATCGTCCGATGCGGGATCTTCGTCGAGCGCCGCCTCGCCGGACGAGGCGGGGGGATCGTCGTCCGCGGATGCGGGGTCGTCTCCGTCCGAACCGTCGTCGTCCTCGTCGGAGGATGCGGCAGGGAAGCGCGACCGGACCATCACGGTGACGTGCAGCATCGATTCAAGCGCGGCGGACGGCAGCGTGGGCGGCTCGGCGACGCTCACCTTCGAGAAGGGCGCCACGGCCTATGATGCGCTCGTCGCCACGAACGGCAACGTCAATGCGGTGTCGACGTCCATGGGGCTGTACGTGAGCGCCATCGGGGGGCTTGCCGAGAAGGAATACGGCGCGACGAGCGGATGGACCTACTACGTCAACGGGTCGTTTCCCTCGTACAGCGCGGGGAACTACGTGCTTTCCGACGGGGATGCGGTCTCATGGGTGTACGTGACGGGGTAGGGGGCAATCCCTTCGACGCGTTTCATCCGTCGGTCACGTTCGCGTACCTGGCCTGCGCGATCGCATTGTGCATGGGGGCGTTTCATCCCGTGTGCGCAGGCATTTCGCTCGTCGGCGCGCTCGCGTGCTCGTTCGCGACCCGCGGCGCGCGGCCGACGGTGCGCTCGCTCGGCTGGTCCGTTCCCGTGGCCTGCGCCATCGCGATCGCGAATCCGCTGTTCACTTCGTCCGGGTCGACGCTGCTCTTCCATATCGGCGCGCGCGCCGTCTATCTCGAGGCGCTTGCGTACGGCGCAGTGGCAGGCTGCGTCTTCGCCGCCATGATCCTCTGGTTCTCGTGCTATGCGGCCTGCATGGACAGCGAACGTTCGCTGGCGGTGGCAGGACGCGTGCTTCCCGTCGTGTCGCTCATGGTTTCGCAGGTCCTGCGGCTGGCTCCCCAGCTCGTGAAGCGCGGACGTTCGATCCTGTCCGTGCAGGAAGCCATGAGCGCCGGCGCTCCCTCGGGCATCCGCGCAGCGGGCAAGGCGCGCATGCGCGTCACGTCGGTGCTGATGGGATGGGCCATGGAAGACGGCCTTGTGCGCAGCGACGCGATGCGTGCCCGCGGCTTCGGCGCTACGGCGCGCCGCACGTTCTATCGGCGCTACCGCATGCGCGCGCGGGATGCGGCATTCCTTGCGATCGCGCTTGCGCTTGCAGCCGCATCGGCCGCGCTCGTCGCCGTCGCCTGCGCCCGATTCGCCTTCTATCCCCGGCTCGACATGCCCGTCCTGTGGTGGGGGTATGCGCCGTACGCATCGTTCGTCCTGGCCCCTGCGGCCCTGTATGCAAGGGAGCGTCTGGCATGGCGGTCGTAGAGGTTCGCGACTTTTCGTTCTCCTATGCCGGCTTTGCCGCCTGCGCCCTGCCGCCGACCACGCTTCGCGTCGAGGAAGGCGCGTTCTGCGTCGTCGTCGGATCGACGGGTTCGGGCAAGACGACGCTGCTGCGCTCGCTGAAACCCGAGCTCATGCCTCAGGGCGTCTACGGCGGATCGGCGTCGACGGACGGGATCGCCGTCGTGTGCGAAGGAATGCCCGTCGAAGGCATCGATGTGCGCGAATCCGCCGCGCGCATCGGGTTCGTGGGGCAGGATCCCGATGCCCAGATCGTCTGCGACACCGTCTGGCACGAGCTCGCCTTCGCATTCGAGAATCTCGGGGAAGACCCTGACGCCATGCGCCGCCGCATCGCGGAGGTCGCGCATTTCTTCGGCATCGAATCCTGGATGAACACGTCGACCGAGAGCCTTTCGGGCGGCAGCAAGCAGCTGGTGAACCTGGCGGCCGTGCTCGCGCTGCGCCCGCGCGTCATCCTGCTCGACGAGCCTATGGCCCAGCTCGATCCGAACGCCCGCCGGCGATTCGCGTATTTGCTCGCGCGCGTGAACCGCGAGCTCGGCGTGACGGTCGTCATGACGACGCACGCTCCGGAGGAGATGGAGGGGATCGCCACGCAGACGGTCTCGCTCTCGCCGCTGGAACCTTGCGCGCCGCGCTCCGCGATAGCGGATCTGATGGCATCCCAGAAGCGCCGTTTCGAGGAACGCTTCGATGCTGCGCGGGCGCTTTCCTTCGACGATGTCTATACACGTTACGACAGGCAGGACCCTTGGGTGCTGCGAGGCGCCGATCTCGAGGTCGCGCGCGGATCGGTGCATGCGGTCGTAGGCGGCAACGG
>ERZ772764.2426-NODE-2426-length-10907-cov-2.716366_pt1 | contig 10907 bp, 7 predicted proteins | sample MGYA00512163_ERZ772764 | MGnify/ENA primary metagenome ERZ772764 (study PRJEB29015, sample SAMEA2737903) | human oral metagenome | biome: human oral; feature: human-associated habitat; material: dental | place: China | collected 2094 ...
AGCGGAGAGCGCGGTGACGCAGAAGACGATGACCTTCACGTTGGTGAGCTGGACCAGGAGCCCCGTCGTGAAGTTGCAGGACTCCCTGCACTCCCCCCGTGAGTCGTCGTCGCTCCTCAACATCTGGAACGCCAGCCACAGGATGTACGCCGCGCCGATGTAGGACAGGACCTTGACGTATCGATGCAGGACCGTGCCCAGGAAAAACGTCACGAACACCGCCCCCATGGCGTCCAGGAAGAAGCCCACGAAGAGCCCGCGCCACTGTCGCAGGGCGCACTCCCGTCCATACTTCAGCGCGGCGGCCAGCGAACAGAGGTTGGCCGGCCCCGGCGTGATGCCCGTGATGAAACAGTAAAAAAGGAACGACGGAACAAGCGACAAAGGCATTCTGCACACTCCTTCGCGGCGTTTAAAGAGGCTTTACGATCCCGTGAGGGTTCAGGCATGGACTGCCCACAACCGAGCGAAGGACGCGGGATGGCCGCGTCCCTCGCTCATGCCGTCTTTAGACAATTATAGCGTAAGACCTGTCCAGAAAGCCCCAAGGGCCTACTTCACCTCGCCCCGTTTCTTCTTCGCGTCGTAGTCCTTCACGACCCGGCGCAGCGTGAGGGAGAGGATGAGCAGCCCCACGAGGTTGGGCAGCGCCATGAGCCCGTTCAGGGTGTCCGAGATATCCCAGATCTGATTCAGGAAGACGTTGCCCGCGGAGCCGAACAGCTGCGCGCCGGACGCACCCAGCAGGATCATGGCGATCCACAGCACCTTCATGACGGGCTTGAACCAGACGCCAAACAGGTAGGTGACGGCCGTCTCCGCGTACCAGTACCAGCCCAGGATCGTGGTGAAGGCGAAGAGCAAGAGGGCGATCGACAGGACGTAGCGGCCCAGCCCCATGCCCAGGGCGTTCTCAAAGGCCTGCAGCGTCAACTGGGCGCCCGTGAGCTCCGGGGAGCCCGTCAGCGTGCCGGTCGTTAGGATGACCAGGGAGGTCATGGTGCAGATCACGATCGTGTCCACGAAGACCTCAAATATCCCGTAGAAACCCTGCTGAACAGGGTGCTCCACGTGCGCAGTGGCGTGGACCATAGGGGCGGAGCCCATGCCCGCCTCGTTGGAGAAGACGCCTCGCGCGATCCCCTTCTGAACGGCCTCCTTGACGCACCAGCCGGCCAGCGCTCCGGGCACCGTTTCGCCAGGGTTCTCAAACGCCAGCTTAAAAACGGTGGCAACCGCTTCCGGGATGTGGGCGGCGTTCATAACCAGGACGACGATCGACGTGATGATGTAGAAGACGGCCATGACGGGGACCAGATACGTCGTGACCAGGGAGAGGCTCTGCAGCCCCCCGATGATGACCAGCCCCACCAGCACAGCGATCGCGATGCCGCTGTACAGGTGGTCGACGCCGAAGCCCATCGACAGGCCCTCCGCCGCGGAGTTGGCCTGCGTGGCCGCGCCAATGCCGAAGGACGCGAGGAAGGCGAAGACGGCGAAGATCACCGCGAGCCACTTCTGCCCCGCGCCGTGCTCCAGGATGTACATCGTGCCCCCGCGCCAGTCGCCGTGGGCGTCCTTCTGCCGGAAGTGGACGGCCAGGGTAACCTCGGCGAACTTGGTGCACATGCCGAAGAAGGCGGAGATCCACATCCAGAGCAGTGCGCCCGGGCCTCCCACGGAGATCGCTCCTGTGACGCCGAGGATGTTGCCGGGGCCGACCCGCATGGCTGTGGACAGGAAAAAAGCCGCGAGCGGGGAGATGCCGGACTTCGCCTTCCCGCCGGATTTCAGGATTTCTATGCCGCGGCGGAATTTTCGGAGCTGGATGAAGCGAAGCCGAACGGAAAAGTAGATTCCGCTCCCGATGAGGAGGATGATCGCGAGAGAGAAATTCCCGAGGACCGGGATATTCGAGTAGGCGGTCAGATTGGTGGGGAAGTCCCAGAAAAGATCGGAAACCGTCTGAATCCTTTCGCATACCGAGTTGATTACGTTAAAGACCGCCTGCATTGAAGCTCCTCCCCTTCCCGCACCATCTCCTCGGTAGTGATCCCATGGAGGCACGTAGCCTCTTCGGTGATCGGCGCCATGCGACGGATCAGATGCGTCTCCTCCGAGAGACAGGCACCCATGGCGTCGAGCACCTGCCACGAGAGGAGGATCAGAGGCGAAGGCTCTGAGTCTTCCCCCACTTCCTCCTCGTGGAGTACGTCCAGCGTCTCCGTATCGAAGACGAGGTAATGAGGGGGAGCTTCTGGAGAAGCCTTACAGTCGAAGAGCGGGGAACTATCGACATCGACCTCCACGAGGACAGGGGTACCCCGTCCTCGTGGAGGTCGATAGCTATGAGCCGAACGGAGCAAGTCCGTACGACGCTGAAGTCCCCACCTCAGCAAGAGCTGCACCAGCACCAGAGCTAGGGGAAGGAGCAGTAGGAGAAGTGGGGCGAGGCGCATGACTTCAGGTTACTTCTTAGGGAAGAGGAAGGCTCGGCTACGCTCTGCCCCTTCCTTCGCCCACTCCTCTGGGAGGATACGCCAGTTCTTAGGATCTACGGGACGCACTGACCCGTGGCGACGGAAGAATCGCGCCAGGTAGTACATCTGGTCATGTGAGGTAGCTCCGACGATGCGTTTAGGGAGATCTTCCTTAGGGATGCCCGCTCCCTGCGTCAGCATACCACCCGCACCACCGGCTCGGTAGGAATTGACAGCGACCCGGTACTTGCGCTCTAGGTCGAAGGGCTCACTATGCCCGGTGAGACGCAGGATGGTCACACGCTGTCCCTCGGGCTTCGTTAGGTCTACGACATAGTCGATCCCCTGAGCCGCACTATAGTTGTAGGGTGGGACGAAGGTCTTGTACTTATCGGTGACCTTAGCTCCTGGACGGAGACGAATGAGCGAATCCTCTGCAGAGGTCATCCCGTTCATCCACCCTGCATAGGAGTGCTCCAGATAGCCACGTAGCTCATGTCCGGTTAGCTCCATCGCATAGAGGAAGTTCGAGAAGGGGCAGAACTTAAACAGGTCACGTATGTAGACCTTCCCAGCAGGGAGTACCGCCGAGGGCTTCAGTGGAGCAGCTAGCGACACCTCGGCATCGATCGCCTCCAGCTGCATGCGGTGGATGACGTCCATGTAGGGGCTCGTACCGAAGAGAGCATCTTGGCCTCGGACTTCGCCCTCCAGTACTCCGACCTCACTGGATACGTACTCCTTCACCGCAGCCTCCTCACGGGCGAAGTGCCTCAAGAAGGCTGGATCGGGCTCTACCCCATCCAGCGAAATGAACGAGGGTGATAGGGTCTTCTCGACGACCTTGTCCCCTTGCTTGCGGACGGTGATCTTGATATCGGCGACTCGCTCCAGATGGTTGGCAGGATTGATGAGGAGTACTGAGTCGGTACGACCCTCTGGGCGTATCCATTCGAGCTCCTGACGGTGGTCGTGCCCGATCAGGAGCAGGTCGATACCTAAGGGACGATTAGCTAGTGCCCGCCCTGCATTCTCGAGGTAATCGGGATTGTCATTCTCTAGTCCGGAGTGCATCAGCACGACCAGGAGGTCAGGCTTCTCCTTCTGCTGGATGAAGGGCACCCAGTAGTCAGCAGACTTGAGGATATCATCGAAGCGAAGGCCTTCCCACAGGTGTGCAGGCACCCACTGCGGGATGGCTGGCGTCGTGAAGCCAAGGACGGCGACACGGAGACCTGCACGGGTGAAGACATGGTAGGGCTTGAAGTACGGCTTCCCGGTCTTCTCTGAAATGATATTGGCAGCGATGAGGGGGAACTTACATTCCTTAGCCCACTTGTCGAAGACGCTGTGCCCAGGCTCGATGTCGTGATTCCCCATGGCGACGGCGTCGTAGCCGAGGTAGTTCATCGCCGAAGAGACGATGTGGGGCGAGAGCGTGTCTACATAGTTGTAGAAGTAGGTCGGTGGCTCTCCCTGCAGGAGGTCACCTGCATCCAGCAGGAGAGTCTCAGGGTCGGTACGGCGGATCTCACGCAGTACCGTCGAGAGGCGTGACATGCTCCCCGTCCCGGCTCGGTCATTGAGGAAGTCATAGGGGAAGATATTTCCATGGACATCCGTCGTATGTAGGATACGTAGATGATGCTGGGTAGTGGGGGGCACCTTCTTCTGAGCGTAGAGTGTGGCACCCGTAAGGGCAAAAAGAAGCATCCCCACCCACAGGACGGGGCAGAGGATGCTGGTGATACGAGTAGGATTCATAGATGAGCGGTTACTTGACTTCACTCCCAGGGGTGATGGGGCCTGAGGGAGAGATGACACGTAGCTGACCTGTAGCGAAGTCTTCAGCAGAGAGGATCATCCCCTGCGATTCGATCCCTCGGAGCTTGCGGGGAGGTAGGTTAGCGATGAAGCAAACCTGCTTGCCAACGAGCTCCTCAGGGGTATAGTGCTGAGCGATCCCCGAGAGGATGGTTCGCCCTCCGAGACCATCGTCCAGACGGAACTGAAGGAGCTTATCTGCCTTGGGCACCTTCGTGCACTCAAGGACTGTCCCGACACGGATATCGAGCTTCGTGAAGTCCTCGAAGGTGATATCGGGAGCTACGGCAGGAGCCTTCGCTTCGGTAGCCTCGGCAGCTTCGTTAGCTACCTTGGTAGCCTCAAGCTTAGCTATCTGAGCTTCGATGACTTCATCCTCGATCTTCTCGAAGAGGAGAGTAGACTTACCCAGCTGGTGTCCTACAGGGAGGAGGTCGGAGCGCCCTAGATCCGACCAAGCGGGAAGAGCGATCTGAAGCATCCCGAGGAGCTTGTCGCTACTCTGTGGGAGGAAGGGTGCGAAGGCGATAGCTAGATTAGCCGTGATCTGCAGGGAAAGGTTGAGGATCGTAGCCACACGGGGCATATCCGTCTTAGCCAGCTTCCAGGGCTCGGTATCGGCGAGGTACTTATTCCCCAGACGAGCTAGATTCATCGCTTCCTTCAGAGCTTCACGGAAGTGGAAGCTATCGAGCTCCTTCTCGATGGAAGCACGTACTCCACTGAGTTCAGCCAGCGTCTCACGATCGAAGTCAGTCAGTTCGCCTAGGGCAGGCACCTTACCGTCGAAGTACTTCTCGGTGAGGACCAGCGCACGATTGACGAAGTTACCGAAGACAGCGACGAGCTCATTGTTATTGCGAGCTTGGAAGTCCTTCCACGTAAAATCATTGTCCTTGGTCTCGGGAGCGTTGGCCGTGAGCACATAGCGAAGGACGTCCTGCTTACCGGGGAGATCCTCCAGATACTCATTGAGCCAGACGGCCCAGTTGCGGGAGGTAGAGATCTTGTCCCCTTCGAGGTTGAGGAACTCATTAGCGGGGACATTCTCGGGCAAGATGTACGACCCTTCGGCACGAAGCATCGCGGGGAAGACGATGCAGTGGAAGACGATGTTGTCCTTACCGATGAAGTGCAGGAGGCGGGTATCTTCGCTCTTCCACCACTTCTCCCAGCTATCGGGGAGTAGCTCCTTAGTGTTGGAGATGTAGCCGATAGGCGCATCGAACCATACGTAGAGCACCTTACCCTCTGCGCCCTCTACAGGCACGGGGATACCCCAGTCGAGGTCACGGCTCACGGCACGAGGCTGTAGCCCTCCGTCGAGCCAACTCTTACACTGCCCGTAGACATTGGTCTTCCATTCCTTGTGCCCCTCGAGTATCCATTCACGCAGGAAGGCCTCATGCTTATCAAGCGGGAGGTACCAGTGCTTCGTCTTGCGAAGCTCCGGTGTTGCCCCTGAGATAGCACTCTTGGGATGGATGAGGTCGGTAGGGTTGAGCGTCGAGCCACAGTGCTCACACTGGTCTCCGTAGGCACGCTCATACTGACAGCGAGGGCACGTACCGGTGATGTAGCGGTCAGCGAGGAACTGCTTTGCCTCGGGGTCATAGTACTGCTCGCTCTCCTCCTCGACGAAGCCCCCCTTGTCATAGATCGTACGGAAGATCGCAGAGGCATGCTCTCGATGCGTAGCACTCGTCGTACGTCCGTAGATATCAAAGGTGATCCCGAAGTCTGCGAAGGACTTGCGGATGATCGCATCATAGCGATCTACGACGTCCTGGGGGCTGATGCCCTCCTTCTTTGCCTTGATGGTGACGGGGACGCCATGCTCATCACTCCCGCAGACGAAGAGCACCTCTTCGCCCTTGAGACGCAGGTAGCGAGCATAGATATCGGAGGGTATATAGACGCCTGCGAGGTGCCCGATGTGCACGGGGCCATTGGCATAGGGCAGGGCGGCGGTGATGAGGGTACGCTTGAAGTTCTTCTTCATCCAGTCTATCTGTATCTATAAAATGAAAGGGAAGGGTAAGGCTGATGCCCTACCCCTCTCCTTACTTGGTAGTATTACTTATCCTTCTTGATGAGGTGCTGCTGCCAGGCCCATGCCGAGCGCAGGGTATCTGCTAGGGATTCCTTAGCCTCCCAGCCGAGGACGGTGTTGGCCTTCGTTGGGTCAGCCCAGACCTTCTCGATATCACCTTCACGACGGCCAACTATCTTGTGAGGCACCTTGACCCCAGTGACAGCTTCGAAGGTACGGATCAGCTCCAGCACACTGACACCACGGCCGGTCCCGATGTTGAAGGTCTCTAGAGGTTCGGCTCCGGAGTGCTCATCGAGCATACGTTCGATCGCTACGACGTGTGCCTTCGCTAGGTCTACCACATTGATGTAGTCACGTATGCAAGAGCCGTCGGGCGTGTTGTAGTCATCACCGAAGACGCTCAGTTGCTGGCGTAGGCCTGCAGCGGTCTGCGTCAGATAGGGGATGAGGTTCTGAGGCACACCGTTGGGTAGCTCACCGATGAGCGCCGATGGGTGGGCACCGATGGGGTTGAAGTAGCGTAGGCGGATGACCTTGTAGGGGACGCCGGCATAGACCACGTCGCTGAGGATCTCTTCGTTGATCTGCTTGGTATTGCCATAGGGAGAGAGGGCGACCTGGATAGGAGCCTCTTCGGTCACGGGCAAGATCTCTGGCTGACCGTAGACGGTACAGGAGGAGGAGAAGACGATCCCCTTCGTACCATGACGCTGCATAGCCTCCAGCAGGACGATGAGCGAGAGGAGGTTGTTCTTATAGTAATGGAGTGGCTTGTGCACCGACTCACCTACAGCCTTGCTCGCTGCGAAGTGAATAACCCCCTGAATCCCGGGGTGCGTCTTGAAGATGTGCTCGATGACCGCCTCGTCGTTGCAATCTGCTTCGTAGAAGATCGGGCGAATACCCGTAATTGCCTCGATCCCATCGAGGACTTCGATATTGGAGTTGGAGAGGTTATCGATGCTGATGACTTGGTAGCCTGCCTGGATAAGCTCTACCGTGGTATGGGAGCCGATGTAGCCGGTACCACCTGTTACGAGAATGATTCCTTTCATGATCTTCTTTGAGTGATCTATTATAGGGTAGTGTTAATGCCTTCGATGTAGCTAAGCAGTTCGTCCCGCCCGAGCTGTTGCTCCGAGGAGGTGACGAAGATCGGGGGAAGCTCCTCCCATTCCTCTAGGAGGCGAGCTTTGTAGGCTTCGAGGTTCGCCGCGAGACGCCCCTTAGTGAGCTTATCGGCCTTCGTAAAGACCAGAGCAAAGGGTACACCCTCCTCCCCCAGCCATTGGATGAACTCCAAGTCGATCTTCTGTGGCTCATGACGGGAGTCGACGAGTACGAAGAGACAGACGAGCTCCTTACGCTCCAGCGTATAGTCTTCGATCATCGTCTTGAGCTTCTCCCTGCCGTCCTTGCTCAGGCGGGCGTAGCCGTAGCCTGGCAAGTCCACTAGGTACCAAGCCCCGTTGATGATGAAGTGATTGATGAGCTGGGTCTTCCCTGGCTTCTGCGAGGTCATCGCCAGACCTTTCTTCCCCGTGAGCATATTGATCAGGGAGGACTTCCCCACATTGGAGCGCCCGATGAAGGCGTACTCAGGGAGACCCGTCGTGGGGCACTTACTGACCTGACTATTGCTGATGACGAACTCTGCCGACTTGATGACCATAAGCTACTGACTATACGATAGGATGCACAAAGATAAGGCTTCGGAGGCAAATAGCCTCCGAAGCCTTATCTGACGTCATGCTGATAGGTGAAAATTGCGACCTATGGTGGATCGCTAAAACGACCTACGGTAGGTCGTCTCTGCGACCTACTGTGGGTCGGTTCGGCGACCTACCGTAGGTCTCTTTTTGAGCCCTTCTTGACGACCTCCAGATGATCGCCTGCCTTCAGCTGGGGAAGGTGTAGACGCCCCGCACGGAGAAGCGCCTTCACAGACAGCGCACGACCATTGAGGCGAAGCTCATAGCCCTGCCCCGCCTGGGGTAGGAGAAGGACGTGGCGGTAGGGACTTCCCGCTACGAGCTCCAGACGCTCAAGCTCCCCATCTCTCCAAGCAAGGGAGCAGACAGCATTCCCCACGACACGTAGGCCCTCGACCTGCCCCGTCTGCCATGCCTTCGGTAGGGCAGGTAGTGGATGAAGGACACCCGCCTCACTACTGAGGAGCATCTCCATGATCCCTGAGGCTCCACCGAAGTTACCATCGATCTGGAAGGGGGGATGCGAACTGAAGAGGTTGGGATGTGTACCGCTTCCATAGGGATGATTCGTCTTCGGATCAATGGCCCCCACAGGACGAAGGAGCATATTCAGCACCTCATACGCACCTGCTGCATCACCGAGACGCGCGTGGAAGTTCACCTTCCAGCCCATCGACCAGCTAGTACTGCTCGAGCCACGAGCCTCTAGGGTCTTCCGTGCCCCTTCAGCGAGCTCAGGCGTCCCACTCGGCGTGATCTCACTGGCGGGGAAGAGCCCATAGAGGTGGGAGACATGACGGTGGTGCGGGTCGACCTCCTTGAAGTCCTCCATCCACTCCATGATGCGCCCGTCGGGGCCAAGCGTCGTAGGCTTCAGCGAGCGAAGAGCCGTAGCAAGGCTGTCGACGAAGGTACGGTCTCGCTTGAGGAGGAGCGCTGCCTCACGGGTGTTCGTGAAGAGCTCTCGGAGGATCTGATTATCCATGGTCGAGCCCGCAGCGACTGCTACCTCCTGCCCCTCAGGCGTGTAGTAGCTATTCTCAGGAGAAGTGGTCGGCACATTGACCAGGTACTGAGTCTTCGGATCTCGGACGAGGGTCGTGAGGAAGAAGCGAGCAGCGCCCTGCATCACGGGATAGATTCGCTCGAGATAAGCCCGATCTTGGCTGTAGCGGTAGTGGTTGAAGAGGTGCTCACAGAGCCAAGCTGCGGAGGTATTCGTAGCGCCCCAACTGGGGTGCTCCCCTGGGGCGGTGAACTGCCACACATTGCCCAGCACGTGCGTCACCCAGCCCTTAGCGCCATAGAAGGTGCGGGCGGTCTTCTCTCCCGAGGGGACGATACTCTCGATCCAGTCGGTCAGCGGACTGACGGTCTCGGGGAGGGCTCCCTTCTCTGCAGGCCAATAGTTCATCTGCAGGTTGATATTCAGATGATAGTCGCCATTCCAAGGAGCTTGGATCGTCTCTGTCCAGAGGCCTTGCAGGTTGGGTGGCAGAGCTCCAGGACGGGTGCTGGAGAGGAGGAGGTAGCGCCCCAGCTGGAGGTAGAGACTCGCTAAGGCAGGGTCTGTCTCAGGGTGCTCGTGGTAGGCTGTGAGGCGCTGATCTATGGGAAGACCCAGGCGAGAAGCATCCCCGCCATCGAGGTGGATCTTCACCCGATCCATTCGAGAGGAGAACTGGCGCTTATGCTCCTCGAAGAGCTTCGACTCACCGCCGAGGGCTTCGGCTTCGAGGAGTTGCTCCACGCCGAGGGCTACGAGCGCAGAGCGCTTATTATAGTAGTTGGTATTGTGTGCGATGTAGAGGTCGACCTGAGGCGCATCGACGATGAGCAGTTCGCTCTCCCGAGCGATGAGCTTCCCACCTTGGGGCAGGATAGGGCGCACGACGATGGCGTAGCGAAGACCCTTGCCCCCACGCCCATCGGGGAGCTGTCCTGTGAGCATCAGATAGCCCGCTCCTACACTAGAGCGCCCGTGCTCGGGTCGATCAAGGGTGAGGCGAAGGGTATCACGTCTGGACTCATCGCTGTGGTTAGTGAGGCTCACGACCTGCACGTCTCGGCCGAAGGCGCTGTAGAGACGCTTGGTGCGATAGGGCTGTGCACCGACGTCGAAGGTCTCCTCACTCACCCCTTCGGTGAGACTGAGGCTTCGACGGTAGTGGCTAGGCGAAGGCGCCTTCCCCCACCCTAGTCGAAGGAAGCCCCCGACTTGGTAGCTCCCATAGGGGACATTCGCCCCATTCCCACGACCACTCCCCTCTCCTCCGCAGACGAAGGTGCGGTAGATCAGGTCTTCGGCCTCCTTGGGCTTGCCTGAGAGCAGAAGCTGACGGATGGCAGGAAGGTGCTTGACAGCTTCAGGATTCCATGCGGTCGAATCCACCGAACCGCTCCACATCGAACTCTCGTTGAGCGTGATCGTTTGGGTCTGAATCCCGCCGTCGGAGAGCATCCCGAGGCGTCCATTGCCCAAGGGAAGCTCCTCCATCATATCCCGAGCGGGCCGATCGAAGAAATACGTGAATGCCCGTCGGTAGCCACTATCGGGACGAAGGGTGAGCTTCGTCCGGAGGGCTGAAGTAGGGCTAGCGAGCAGTTCGCCACTCATCAGAAGCGCCACGGGCAGAGCCCAGCGCAAGAAAGTCATGAATCGCATCTCAATAGCTTAATATGTATGGGGGCAAAGATACGGCAATTCATGTGCCCCGCCGAAGGAGGTTTGACGACCCTCAACCTATGCGGTAGCGACAGGTCTCTCGGGAGGGAAAAAAACGACCTACGGTAGGTCGTCGAAAAAACCTACTGTGGGTCGCATCGACGACCTAC
>ERZ772764.2427-NODE-2427-length-10901-cov-10.497326_pt1 | contig 10901 bp, 8 predicted proteins | sample MGYA00512163_ERZ772764 | MGnify/ENA primary metagenome ERZ772764 (study PRJEB29015, sample SAMEA2737903) | human oral metagenome | biome: human oral; feature: human-associated habitat; material: dental | place: China | collected 2094 ...
CCAGCGGCGCCAGCGAGTTCGTCGTGCACGAGCCGTTGGAGAACACGTCGGCCGCATCCACGTCCAGCCGATCATCATTCACACCCAGGACGAAGGTGGGCACATCCCCCTTCGCGGGCGCGGAGACGATGACCTTCTTCGCCCCGCCCTTCAGGTGCAGGGCCGCCTCGTCCCGGGCGGTGAAGAAGCCCGTCGACTCGATCACGACATCGGCCCCGACCTCGCCCCAGGGGATCCGGGCCGGGTCCGACTCGGAGAAGACCGTGATGGTCCGGTCGGCGACTCGCAGCTCATCGCCATGGCCGGCGACGCCGTCGAGATGCCCGCTCACCGAGTCCCACTCCAGGAGGGTGGCGAGTGTGCGCGCGTCGGTGAGGTCGTTGACGGCGACGACCTCGACGTCCGCCCCGCCGGCCAGGGCGGCGCGCATGTAGGTGCGCCCGATGCGGCCGAATCCGTTGATGCCGATGCGAATGGTCATGATGTCTCTCCTTCGGATAGGGCATGGCGACCGGTCCCGAGGTCCACCGGAACCGGACTCGAGAGTTCTTCGGGTTCCGAGAGGCTTGCGACCCGGGCGGCCGGATCGGGCGGGCCGGCGGGCCCGGCCGGAGCGGCCCTCGCGGCTGCGCGGAGCAGTTCGAGGGCGCCCCGGCGGGCCGCGTCATACGGGGCCCTGTCCTGCTGGGCCATGGCCAGGACGTAACCGCCCTGGACGACGGCGACGATGGTACGAGCCAAATCCCCCGAGTCGAGACCACCGGGCAACCGCCCCTCCGATGCCGCCGCGTCGATGACGGCGACCAGCATCTGGTGCAGTTGCGCGAAAGCCTCGGCGATCGGCTTGCGAAGACCGTCGTCCGCCATCACCGCCTTGTCCTGGGCCATTCGACCGACTCGGCAGCCCTTGAGCGGATCACGAGGAAGGGTGAGGTAGGCGCTGAGGACCTCGAGTGGATCCTCGACATCCGCGAGCGCGGTCCTCCAGGAGCTGAACTGGACCTGGCAGTTGTGGTTCAGAGCCGCGAGACCGAGATCCCGTTTGGTCGGGAAGTAGTGGTACATGCTCCCCTGGCCGACGCCGGAGAGCTCGCGAACCTCTCGCGGACTCGTGGCGCTGTAACCGCGCTCCCACATCAGCTCGGCCATCGCCTCCACCAGCCTCTCCCTGGAACCCATGTGCCGAGTGTACCCGGCGGCATCGAGTGTACCTACCTCAAGGTACACAAGTCTGTGTCCTCCATCTCAGAATCGCTCCGATCGTCGCGCATCGAGCCTCCGGACGCAGAGGCACGGGGAGGACGACGCGGCAGCGGCGGCCCCTCGGCCGACCCCGAGCCGACTCGCACTCACTTGTATCAGCTACTTGACACAAAAGTCTTTCAAGGAGATTCTTGTACCATACACTCAGTACAAGTGAGGTTCTGATGTCCCCCCTGCCCGCTCTCGCGCTCTTCTCGGTCTTCGCCACGCTCGTCCTCGCCCTGCCCGTCGGAGCCATTCGGCTCTCCGACAGGGGTGGCGTGGACGGCATCGATCTCGCGTCGTTGCCCGAGAACCTGGCCGTTCCCCTGCGCAACGCGGACCGGCACTCGCGCTGGACGCGCTCGACGGCGGTTCTCGCCGCCGTCGCGACCGCGATCGTCGTCGGTCTCGCGAGCCCGCGGACGGCGCCCGGCGCGTTCGGGCTGGTGGAACTCACCGTGCTCCTGCTCGGGGAGCGCCGCAGTCCCGTCGTCACGACGGCGACGCGCACCGCCGTCCTGGCGCCGCGCCGAGTCCGCGACTACCTGCCACGACCGGCCGCGCTCGTCCCGATCGGTGTCATGACGGTTCTCGCCTTCTTCGCCCTCGGCGTCCCGACAGCATCGAGCAGCCCCGGTGCGACCCCGCCACCGGAGCACAGCACCGTCCTTCCCGCCGGCTCCTACCTCAGCGGCACATCGACCGACTCGAACGGCGACACCCTCGCATCGATCTTCTGCCCCTGGCCGGGAGCCCATTTCCTGGCCCCGATCATGCTCATGCTCGTCGCGCAGCTCGCGCTCGCCGCCGTTGGACTGCGCACGGTCGCCGCCCGCGAGCAGGTGAGCACCTCACGCGATGACGGCCTCGATACCGTTCTGCGCCGCCGCTCCTCGGAGGGGATCGTCGGCTTCCTTCTCGTCGCCCTCGCCCTTCCCCTGCCGCTGTTCGGCCACTCGATGGTGGAGGCCGCGACCTGGCGGGTGGCCGAGTGGGACTACCTGCGCGGCACGGTCGGGGGGCTGGGCATCCTCGTCGCCGTCGGATGCATGGCGGCCGGGGTCGGTCTCCTCATCCGACGCACCTCGGTGGTCGTCGGCCCCCGTCGACACGATCCCGCGCCCGCGGGAGCGGACCTCCCATCGGAGGATCGCGCATGAGCGTCTCCGTCTCCATCGACTCCGCCTCTCCCGTACCGCCCTTCGAACAGATCAGGGTCCAGATCATCGGACTCATCGAGACGGGGACGCTCGTCGACGGCGAACGGCTCCCCTCCGTCAGGCAACTGGCGGGAGATCTGCGCGTCGCTCCGGGAACCGTGGCACGCGCCTACAAGGAGATGGAGGAGACCGGTCTGCTCGTGTCGCGGCGCGGCGCCGGGACCCGGGTCGCCCCGAGGAGCACGATGCCGATCCGCGAGCGCGCGGACCTGCTCCGAGACGCGGTGGAGGATGCGCTGTCACGTGCTCGCGCCCTGGGATTCTCCGATGCCGACATCGCACGTGCTGTCGACCGGGCCCTCGCGAGGCCCCGTCCCTCGGAGTCTCGACGGTCTCCGCGCACCTGACCCCGCCCCCGACCGCGGCCGGCCGTCGCCCCACGCCGACATCGCCCGCTCGGACCGATCTCGGCGGCGGGGTCAGGGGGCGGCGGGCGCCCCGACGCGCAGACGCGGCATGCCCAGGCTCACGGGCGCGGAGTCGGGCTCGGGTTCGGCGCGCGCCTCCACCCTGCGTCGCTCCCAGGCGTCCCCGGCGCGCGTGCGGCGAACCTCGAACAGGGCAGGCCCTTCGTCGTACCAGACGCGGTCCCCCGCGCCCAGGGCGTCGTTGGCGGCCCGCTCCCCCGCGCTGAGCGATCCCCCGCAGCGGGCGGAGTCGGCGATGAGGTTGTGCGGCGCTCCATGGGTGACCCGCGCCGTCACCATGTCCCCGGGGCGCGGAGCGCCCGCGTCGTAGGCGCCGGCCGCGAGCCCCGCCGGAAGCGCCGCGTGCACGAGCCGGTTGTCCGCCGCCCGCCCGGAGACACGGGCGGTCGCGGCGCTGCGACGTCCCTCGCCCTCGGCGACGAGCACCTCGACGACCCGCCCCTCCTGCTTGGCGTTCTCCTCGTGGGTGATCCTGCGGACCAGCTCGTCCAGCCGGCGGTACCGATCCTTGACGACCTCGACCGGAACCCGGTCCTCGCGGTCCGCGGCGGGGGTGCCGGGCCGGGGCGAGTACTCGAAGGTGAAGGCGGAGGCGAAGCGGGCCTCCTCGACCGCCTCGAGGGTGGCCTGGAAGTCGTCCTCGGTCTCGCCGGGGAAGCCGACGATGATGTCGGTGGTGATCGCCGCCTCAGGCAGCTTGACGCGCACCTCATCCAGAATTCGCAGGAACTTCGCGCTCCGGTAGGAGCGGCGCATGGCCCGCAGGATCCGGTCCGACCCCGACTGGAGCGGCATGTGCAGGCTGGGCATGACCTGCGGCGTGGCGGCCATGGCGTCGATGACGTCGCTGGTGAAGGCCGCCGGGTGCGGACTGGTGAAGCGCACGCGCTCAATGCCCTCGACCGCCCCGGCCGCTCGCAGCAGTTTGGCGAAGGCACCCCGGTCCCCGAAGCCCACTCCGTAGGAGTTGACATTCTGCCCCAACAGGGTGATCTCAGTGACTCCATCGGCGGCCACCGCCTCGATCTCGGCCAGGACCTCTCCGGGACGACGGTCGCGCTGTCTGCCTCGCAGCGAGGGCACGATGCAGAAGGTGCAGGTGTTGTTGCAGCCCACGGCGATGGACACCCAGGCGGCGTAGGCGGAGTCGCGGCGGGTCGGCAGGGTGGAGGGGAAGACCTTGAGGGACTCCTCCAGTTCGACGGCGGCCTCGGCGTTGTGCCGGGCGCGCTCCAGCAGGGCCGGCAGGACGTCGATGTTATGGGTGCCGAAGACGACGTCGACCCACGGGGCCCTGGTCACGATGCCCTGCCCCATCTGCTGGGCCAGGCACCCGGCCACCGCGATCTGCATGCCGGGACGCTCCCGCTTGACGGCGGCGAGCTGGCCGAGATTCCCGAACAGGCGAGTGACGGCGTTCTCGCGCACTGAACAGGTGTTGATGATGACGACGTCGGCCCCGCCGTCGCCGGCCTCGGTGGCGCGCGCGGCGGCCTCGGGCACGTCCTCGACCCGCCAGTAGCCGGCATCTTCGAGCAGGCCGGCCATGTGCTCGGAATCGTGAACGTTCATCTGACAGCCGAGAGTGCGCACATGGTAGGTGCGCGGCAGGACGCCGCGAGCATCGAGCCCGGGAACGGTGGCATCATGAGTGGTCATCGTCGTGCAGTGTAGAGGAGCCAGTAGGGGACTCCTGCCACGGACTGCCGCCCCCGGGAGCGGCGGAGGCCGGACGCCGCCCGCTGGTTCGCTCACGAGGACCCGGGCCCGTCCCCTAGGATGCGAACCGGTTCATGCTCCGATCGGAGGTCCTCATGGCTCGACGATGCGCCGCTCCCCCGCCCTCTGCGTCCCGGACCGCATCGGGCCCCGGGCGACCGCTGGTTCTCGAGCTCGGCGTCCCCGGGCCTGCGCGACCTCGGCCTCCAGACGCCCATGAGCGACCTGACACGACCGGCGACGGCCCGACCGCTTGAGGAGGAGCGATGACCGAGCACGACCAGCACGACCGGAAGGAGGTCCGGCGATCCGCAATGGTGCGCACCACGCCCCTGCACTCCGTGCACGTTGACGCGGGGGCTCTCTTCACCGATGTCGGCGGCTGGCGGATGCCGTTGCGCTACGCCCCCGACCTCGCCGAGCATCACGCGGTGCGCCGCTCCGCCGGCATCTTCGACCTGTCCCACATGGGTGAGATCAAGGTGTCCGGACCCGATGCCGCCACGGCGCTCGACCGCGCCCTGGCGGGACGGATCTCGGACGTGGAGCTCGGCCGGGCCCTTCACACGACGATCATGGCCGAGGACGGCGAGGTCATCGACGATCTCATCGTCCACCACGTGGGCGATCAGGAGTACCTCGTCATCCCCAGCGCGGGCAACCGGGAGCGCGTCGCCGCCGCTCTGACGGTGCGCGGCGCCGATGTCTCCTGCGAGATCGTCGATATCTCGCTGACAATGACGCTGATCGCGGTTCAGGGCCCGCGCGCGGAGGAGATCCTCGCCGGCGTGGTCGAGTCCGGCGCCGGCATCCCCACGGCGCTGCGTCCCGAGGAGGAGGGATCACCCGCCGATGACGGGGGATGCGGACCCGATGTGCTGTGCGGGCCGACGATCCTGCGACGCTTGCGCAACGACGCCGCGGTGCGGGCCACCGCCGCCGGGCATGCGGTCCTGCTGGCCCGCACGGGTGACGACTGCTTCGAGCTGTTCTGCGGCGCTGAGGATGTCGTCGATCTGTGGACCGTCATCACCGAGTACGCCAAGACCCTGCGCCCCGGGACCGGCGACTCCGGCGGGGAGCCTCTCCCCGCGCTCACCCCCTGCGGCCTGGCGGCGCGCGACTCGCTGCGCCCGGAGGCGGGCGTGCACTGCACGGACACGAGATGATCGAGCCGTCCTTCCCCGGTCCTTGAAGGGGTGCGGACCGCCGTACGGGCGCCGACCGGCCCCGGCCTCAACGGAGCCCCAGGATCTCCCCGGTCCCGGGCTCGACATCGATGCGCTGGGCCGCAGGGTGACTCGGCAACCCGGGCATGGTGGAGATCGTGCCGCACAGGGCGTAGACGTATCCCGCACCGGCGGCGAGCCGAACCTCGCGCACCGGCAGTCGCCAGCCCGTGGGCGCGCCCTTACGAGCCGAGTCGTGAGACAACGAGAGCGGGGTCTTGGCCACCACGACCGCGAGACGACCGAAGCCGTCGCGCTCGCAGTCATCGAGGAATCGCTCGGCGGCGGGAGCGTAGTCGACGCCGTCCGCGCCGTACATGGCGGCGATACTGCCGATCTTGGCGCGCAGATCGTCCTGGGGACCGTACAACGCTCCGCCCCGCGGCGCCTCGCCCGTGCCGGATCGCTCGCAGGTCTCGACCACGGCGTCGGCGAGCTCGAGGCAACCGGCGCCGCCGTCGGTCACGGGACGCGCAACGGCGGCACGGGCACCGGCCTCGCGGGCGATTGCCAGGGCCTCATCGACCTCGGCAACGTGGTCGTCGGGGAAGACGTTGACGGCGACGATCGGCTCCAGACCGAAGCCGCGCACGATCCCCATATGGTGCAGCAGGTTCGGTGCTCCCGCTCGCACGTCATCGACGCTCTCGCGGAGCATCTCGGCCGGCAGGTCCTTGCCGCCCGTCGGGCGGTAGCGACCCGAGTGGGACTTGAGGGCGCGTACGGTGACGACGAGGACAGCGGCATCGGGTCGCATGCCGGACACTGCGCACTTGAGGTCGATGAAGCGCTCCAGACCCATGTCGGCGCCGAAACCGGCCTCGGTGAGGACGTATCCGGGACGGCGGCGCTCTCGCCCCGGCTCCGAGGGACGTCCAGCGGCGCCGTGAGCCGCAACGAGATCGGCCAGAACCGACGAGCAGCCTGTGGCGATATTCCCGAAGGGCCCGGTGTGGACCAGAGCGGGCGCGCCCTCGCTGGTGCGCAGGAGGTTGGGGGCCAGAGCGTCGCGCAGGATCGCGGCCATGGCGCCCGACGCGCGGAGGTCCTCGGCGGTCACCCACCGACCATCGGCGTCGCGGGCGACGACGATGCGTCCGAGCCGATCGCGCAGATCGGCCAGGGACGTCGCCAGGGACATGATGACCATGACCTCACTGGCCGGAGTGATGTCGAAGGATGACTGCCGGGTGACTCCGTCGGCGCGTGCGCCCAGGCCGACCACAACGTGGCGCAGGGCGCGATCATTGACGTCCAGGACGCGCGGCCAGATGATCGTCCGCTCATCGATGCGCAACTCATTGCCGTGATGGAGGTGGTTGTCGATGACCGCGGCCAGAAGGTTGTGGGCGGCGGTGACGGCGTGGAAGTCCCCGGTCAGATGCAGGTTCATGCGTTCAGCGGGCTGAATGCACGCCTTCCCGGAGCCGCCCGCCCCGCCCTTGATGCCAAAGGTCGGGCCCATCGCCGACTGACGCAGGGTGAGCGTCGAGCGCTCGCCGCGGCGGACCAGGGCCTGGGTCAGGCCGATGGCGACGGTCGTCTTGCCCTCCCCGAAGGGCGTGGGCGTCATACCGGTGACGACGACGTAGCGACCCGCCTCCGATGACGCCGCCGGCTCACCGGACCGCAGGGCGTCCGGATCGATCTTGGCGACATCGCGGCCGTAGGGGATGACGTGCTCAGCCCCGATACCGGCTCCAGCGGCCAGATCGCGGAGGTCTGGCGCCGTCCGGGCACCGTCCTGGCAAGATTCGCTCATGGATCAAGCCTAAGGGGAGGCCGGCGGGAACCCGGCGGCGCAGTCCAGCTCCCGGCCTCCCGCACCTGCTGCGAATGATCCACCATGCGCGTCCGTCCGGGCTCGTCCGCGCCGGTCCGCATCGACGCAGGCGCGCCGCACTGGAACGGCGACGCGCTGCCCCTCTCAGCCCTCTCAGCACCGACTCCCCCGCCCGTGCTCACACATCGACACGGAGAATCAGTATATTCTCAGTTATCTTCCAGGGTTTCGTACAACCGAATATTGCCCTACCCTCGGCTGTAGGGCCGACCGGGCGTCCGGGCGACGACGCCCGGCGGACCCGCTCAACGATTGGAGCTGCCATGACACATCCCACCGAGATCCTCACCAGGGCGGGGATCTCCAATCCGTCCGTCCACGAGTTCGTCGACGGGTGGGCCCGTATCCTCGAACCCGATCGCATCGAGGTCGTCGACGCCGGCGCCGACGAGCGCCTTCTCGCCGAGGCCCTGGAGGCCGGGGAGATCATCGAGGCGGGCCACGGCCGCTACCTCGCCCACTCCCACCCCAAGGACACCGCCCGATCCGAGGAGCGCACGGTCGTGGCTACCCACGACAGCGCCGACCGAGGCGTCTACAACAACTGGCGGGATGCCGACGAGGTCCGCGCCCAGCAGATCGAGCGCATGGCCGGCGCCATGGCCGGCAGGACCATGTACGTCATGCCCTACCTCATGGCGCCTCCCGGTTCACCCCTGGCCCGCTGGGCCGTCGGTGTCCAGCTCTCCGACAACCGCGTCGTCGTCCTGCAAATGCTGCGCATGGCGCGCGTGGGCGCAACCCACCTCAACGATCTGAAGGATCCCGGATTCTTCGTGCGCGCCGTTCACGCCACCGGGGACCTCGACGCCCTGGGGCAGGGCACCGACAGCGACGAGCGACTCTTCGCCACCATCGCCGACGATCGCACGATCCTCCATTTCGGCTCCGCCTACGGCGGCAACGCCCTGCTGGGCAAGATCGCCCACGGGTTGCGCCAGGGCTCCTACGACGGCTGGGCCTCCGGCCGCTTCATGGGCGAGCAGTTCATGCTCATCGGCATCCGCGACAGGGCCACCAATCGTACCTACCACATCTGCGGCGGCATGCCCTCGGCCTCGGGGAAGACCAATCTGGCCATGATGCTGCCGCCCGCGGCGCTCGGGGAGCGCTACGAGGTCGAGTTCTACGGCGACGACATCGTGTGGCTGCGCGTGGACGAGGCCGACGGGCGCGTCTACGGCATGAACCCCGAGTACGGGACCTTCGGGGTGGCCAAGGACACCAACTGGGAGTCCAACCCCAACGCCATGAGGGCGGTCGCCGAGGGCACCGGCACCCTGTTCGTCAACGTCGCCCGCCACGAGGAGACCGGGGAGCTGTGGTGGGAGGGCAAGACCCCCGACTACCCGGACGACGTCACCGGCTGGCGCGACTGGCGGGACGAGCTCATCTCCGACCGTCCCGCCGACCATCGGCGCTCGGGGGCCGACGCCGACCTGTGGAGCCAGAAGAACTCGCGCTTCACCGCCCGCCTGTCCGTGGTGCCCAATATCGCCCGGGACTACGAGCGGAGCGAGGGCGTGCCCATCGACGCCATCATCTTCGGCGGGCGCTGCCGCGACCGCGAGCCCCTCATCCGCGCCATCACGGACCTGGCCGAGGGCGTCTACGACGGCCTGACGCTGGGCGCCGAGGCGACCTTCGCCGCGGAGGGCACCGAGGGGCGCCTGCGCTACGACCCCATGTCCATGCGGCCCTTCATGTCCTTCCCCGAGGGCGCCTACGCCCGCCACTGGCTCGACGTGCTGGGCTCCGCCGAGCACCGGCCGATCTTCGCCCACGTCAACTGGTTCCAGCGCGACCCCGACGACGGCCGCTTCCTGTGGCCCGGCTACGGGGAGAACCTGCGGGCCCTGCTGTGGCTCATCGACGTCAAGGAGGGCCGCGCCCAGGGATCGCCCACCCCGGTGGGCCTGGTCCCGCGCGTCGAGGAGCTCGACCTGGACGGCTTCGAGGGCGAGCGCGCCGACCTGGAGCGCCTGCTGACGATCGACGTCGAGCGCTGGCGCCGGGAGATGGCCCTGCGCGAGGAGCACCTCGCCCAGTTCGACGGCCTGCCCGAGGAGATCTGGGCCGCGCACCGGCGCGTGCGCGCCGCCCTGGACGCCGCCGACGACGACGGCGGGGAGGTCTGAGACCCTCCCGGCGCCGTCGGGGCGGCCGGGGCTCTCCCCCGGCGGTCCGCCGCGGCCGCACCCCTCGGGGCACCGGTCCTCAGGTCTCCTCGGCGATGGCGGCGTCGACGGCGTCGGCGGCCGCCTGGGCCGGGTAGCCCTTACGGCCCAGCAGCGCCAGGGCGCGGCGTCGACGGACCGCGGGCTCCAGGCCCCGGGTGGAGGCGAGCTTCTTGCGGGCCAGCGCCAGGGCCGCGGCGGCCTCGGCCTCGTCATCGACCTGGGACAGCGCCGCCCCGATCGCCGCCTGACCCACGCCCTTGCGCTCCAGCTCCTCGGCGATGGCGCGCCGGGCGGCGCCCTTCTCGGCGAAGCGGGTACGCGCCAGCGCGGCGGCGTAGGCATCATCGTCGACGACGCCGGCGGCCTCGAGGCGGTCGAGGGCCTCCTTGGCGACGCGCGGGTCGATGCCCCGGCGCTCCAGCGTCTGGGCCAGGACGGCCCGCGGTGCGGCGCAGCGGTCGAGGCGGCGCAGGGCGATGTCCCGGGCCGCCTCGACCTGCCGGGTGTGCTCGTCGGGCGTGAGCCAGGGCATCAGAAGTCGCCGGCGTCCTCGCCGAAGGCGGCGTCGATGTCCAGGGCGCCGGTCTTCTCGCCCTCCTTGCCCTTGCCCGCGTCCTCCGCCGGGCCCGGCTTGGCCGAGCCGCCCTTGGAGGCGGACTTGGCCGAGCCGGACTTGGAGGACCTGGAGGGGGCGGGCTTGGCGGGCGCCTTGGCCTCCGCCTGGGCGGCGGCCTCCAGGGCGGCCTCGGCCTCGGCGGCGGCGGCCTCCTCCCGGGCCCGGCGCCCGGCCTCGCCGATGCCCAGGGCGGCCAGGATCTTGGTCTCGATCTCGTTGGCGAGCTCGGGGTTGTCCTTGAGGAAGGTGCGGGCGTTCTCCTTGCCCTGGCCGAGCTGGTCGGACCCGTAGGTGTACCAGGACCCCGACTTGCGGACGATCCCGTTCTCCACGCCCAGGTCCAGCAGGCCCCCCTCGCGGGAGATGCCCTGGCCGTAGAGGATGTCGAACTCGGCCTGCTTGAAGGGCGGGGCCATCTTGT
>ERZ772764.2428-NODE-2428-length-10900-cov-6.179622_pt1 | contig 10900 bp, 3 predicted proteins | sample MGYA00512163_ERZ772764 | MGnify/ENA primary metagenome ERZ772764 (study PRJEB29015, sample SAMEA2737903) | human oral metagenome | biome: human oral; feature: human-associated habitat; material: dental | place: China | collected 2094 ...
CATCATACCAATCTTTTACTTTTGATATTTCTGCTTCTATTCCATAATCTTTAAGGCTTTTCTCCACTTCTTCTTCTGTTAATCCATAACTATCAGTATAGACATCACTTAATATTGTATAAGTACTTAAATTATTCAAGTCTGAAAATATTCCTGCCTTTATTACTCTTATTATTCCAGTTAAAACTCCCATTTGTAAGTAGCTATTATCTTTTAATACTGTGCTATAAAAAGTTTTAAAGAAATTTTTTGCTTTATTATAATATCCATTTATATAGGCTGATACCAATGGACTATCGTATTCATCTATCAGTACTACTACTTTTTTATTATATTTTTCATATAAGATTTTTGTTAAGAATTTTAATATTGTTCCTAAATTAGATAAGTTAGCTTCTTCTCTAAGAACTTTTTTAAATTTATCAGTATCATTTTCATTTAATTCTTCTAAAATGTATTGATGTTCAGAAAAGAAATCAGAAAGTGTAACAACTATTTTTTCTCCCATTTCTTCCCAAGTTGTTGCTTTTAAATCTTTTAATGATAAAAACACTACTGGATATTGTCCCTGTTCTCTAAAAGATTCTGTTTTTTCTATATATAAGTCTTTAAATAATTTTCTATTTTCTTGTCCTTCTTTTATATCAAAGAAATATTTTAACATAGACATATTTAGTGTTTTTCCAAATCTTCTAGGTCTTGCAAATAGTTTTACTTTTGCTCCATCTTTTACTATTTCATCTATAAATTTTGTCTTATCAAAATAGTAAAAATCTTCCTCTATTAACTCTTTAAAATCACTTAATCCTATTCCTATTCTTTTCATACCAGCCCTCCTTTATAATTTTTTATGTTTATATATTTATAGTATTGTAAATTTCAATATATGTCAACTATTTTTGAATGATTTTCTAATAGAAAAAAAGCTATCACAAATCAATAGATTTGTAATAGCTCTCTCTTTTATAAAAGTTTAAGTTTTTTATAAGATTAGAATATAACTCTTAATCCTAATCCTCCTCTTATATTATGTCCTTTTGTGTCATATCCTACATTTGTAGTTACTCCAACTCTTGTATTATCAAGTCCTACATTTAAGTCAAATTTTACATTACCTTTTCTGTTTTCTTTTTCTCCTCTTATATTAAAATAGTCTGCTGCTGTATCAACGACTCTTGCTTTATTTTTTCCATTAGCTAGTTTTCCTAACTCATTTTCATAGGCTACTCCAAGTGATGTTCTCAATGTCTTATCTCCAAAGTAATGTCTATAAGCAAGTTCTGTTCCTATTTCTGGTTTTACAGAAATATAATCATTATGTTTTACTTCTAATCTAACTTCACCTGTTTTTTCTCTTATCTTAGATACTCTGCCATATTCTAATTTTAATGCTCCATAAGATTTTACACTGAAATCTTCACTTAATCTGAATTCTTTACTCAATTCATTCTTAATTCCAATTCCATAAGTATAATATTTAGATTTAGCATTAAATATTTCATTTACAACTAAGAATTTTCTGTGCATTTTATTATATCCAGCAAAGATATCTCCAGACACTATCCAATTCAAACTATTATTATCATCAAATGGTACTGATTTAAATAATCCAACTTTAGTTTGTAATTGTTCTTCTTTTGAGTTTCCTATATCCTTAAATTTGAATGTATTTTGAACTATACCTGTGTACCAACCTGTTCCTCTTCCTATTTTAATATCTTCATTTTCATGAACATAAGCTACACCATAAGCATTATATTTATAATCTAGAACTCCAGCTGTATCAGTTTTATAGTCTCCTTTTGTTCCAAATGTTTTTACCTTATTAGAACTCTTTGAAACATTTTCTTCTGCTCTTAAATTCTTAAATTCTTTATCTAATATAACTCCTGTTGCATTTACTCTTTGTTGAACATTTGCATATTGGTGTCCCATCATTTCATCATAAGCTTGTACTAATATTGCTTGTTCATTCTTTCCAATAGTATTTAATAGATTAAATAGTTTCTTTTCTCTCGAATCAAGAGCATTCATACTATATCTTTGTTCCAAACCATCTGCAAAATTCCAAGAATTTTCTGATTTTTTAACAAATGCAGTATAAGGAAGTTTTGACATTGCAACACCCTTCATTTGACCATGGTTATCTAAAACTGGTGTAGCTATCCAAGTTAAAGAACCAGCAAGAGATGTTAATTTAAAGTTCTTTCCTTGAATTTGTTGTAAGAAAGGTTTTATAGCATTATCTGTTACATACCATTCTTTTTTATTTGTTAAAGTAGAATATTCAGTTCCTATTATTAATTGGCTATTGATAGGAGCTACTGTACCATCTATATCTATCGGTTTAGTTTTTCCTAATGTATCCACATAGAAACCTACATCAGATATACCAACATTTGAAGTAGCCTTACCTATGATTTCTGTAATTTTTGCCACTTCTTTGTCTGAAACAGGTTTTCCACCTCTTGAGAATGATGGTTTTCCATCTTTAACAGTGATTGTAACTCCTTCATATCCCTTGTTAGTTCCTGTAGCTGCACTTAATTCTTGACCTTGTGGGTCTGATGTTAATTTAGAATTAACCAAAGCTTCTAGTTTTTGAAGATCTTCAGCTGAGATATCTTTGTAACTAATACCTGTAGTTCCTTTTCCTCTTACTTTGATTTCTCCATAGTTCTTAATTACAGCATATCTTACTACATTACCATGAGGATCTACTTTTCCTCTGATAACAACTCCTGTACTACTATTAGCATCTATTAAGATTTTTCCATTGTTTACAAGAGTAGATCCATTCATTACTGCTACTCCAGTTATTCCTGTTACATTTTCATTTACTACATGTTTTCCTGATACATTCTTACCAGCATAAGCATCTGCTGTTCTAATTAGACCATTATTTATAAATGTAGCTCCATCATCAACATAAACTCCTGTCATACTTTGAATCTTATTAGTAGCTGTTGCTCTACTTCCATCTAAGAAAATTGTACCATTATTTGTAACAGTAGTTCCTACACCTTTTCCATACATACCTATAGATTTTTCACCATAGACTCTAATTACACCAGTTGTATCATTTGTAATACTTCCACCATTATCAGCAGCCATTCCTATACCATAAACTATCTTACTAGTATCAGTGTATAATTTTCCAGTTAATGGATCTCTATCATCAGTATATCCAACTAAGATTCTACCTTTATTTGTTGCTTTACCACCTGGTACATAAATTCCTATACTTCCTTTTGTGTTAGCAAAGTTTATAGTTACATTATTTGTAAAATCACCTTTAGCTGTTGAATTTCCTTTAATATAGAAACCTATTAAACGTTCTGAAGCAGATGTAATATTTCTATTATTAGTTAAAATAGCTTTTCCATTAGAGTATAGGAATACACTATCATTTCCTAGTGTAACATTTCCTGTTCCTGTGCTTGTGTATCTATTTATTAATGTTGAGTTATTATCTAAAATAAATCCATAAGATTTAGCTCCAACAGTTATATTAGAAGCACTATCAGTTACATTAGCTCCATTTAGTGCATACACTCCAACAGGCTCACTATTTTTAGCTGTTGCTGTATGAGGATCAACATTTATTTGTCCTTTTAGAAGTAATGTTCCATTTTGTTTATAGAAACCTATTGCTTCATCTTTTACATGAATCTTACCGCCATTCATTTCAACACCTGAGTTAGTAGTTGAGTAAATTCCTATTGATTTATGTCCAACTTCTATATTTCCAGAATTATGTTTAATATTTGTTGTACCATCTGCTGTATAGATACCTATTGTTTTTTCATCATCTTTTGTTGAAGTTGTATCTGCTATATTTATATTAGCATTGTTTACAAAAGTTTGGCCACCTTTTAAGAATACACCTAATGTTTTCTTTCCTGCTATAGTTAGCTCTCCATTATTTTTAACAGTTTTTGTACTAGGAGCATTTGAGTAAATTCCTATTGAATTATTTCCACTTAAAGTGATTTTACTATCATTAGTTAAGTTAGAATTTATTGCAAGTAGACCTTTAGCTCCTTCTTTTGTGCTTGTAATTTTTTCTGCTTGAGAAGTAAAATTAGCATTTTTTATGAAAAGTCCACTAGAATTTTTACCTAATTGTATTGTTTTTATTCCAGTTAATATAGAGTTTCCTTCAATATATGCACCAGTTTGTTTATCTGCAACTGTCATATCAACTTTTGTACCTTTTCCATCTAAATTAGCTGTACTATTTTTTAAATAAAGCATAGTATTTTGTGTAGCATTTAAATTTCCTAAATAAGAAACAAATTTAGATTTTTCTAAATATGCTAAAACACCTTTATTTTGGAAGTTAGCTGTACCTTTTGCTGTTATTTCACTATTCTTTCCATAGAAACCTATACCATTTTCCCCGACAGTAATTGTTGAATTAGTATCTAATTTTGTATTTTCAGAATATAAAGCAACTGCAGGTGCCCCTGTTAGACTCTTACCTACTGTAATAGAACCTGTATTTGTTACAATATTTCTCTTTGCTATTGCAGCATCTTTTCCTCTACTAAAAATACCTACTGAACCATTACCTAATGTGATATCTGCTTTATTATTCATAGTTAAGATATTAAAGTTAGCATCATTACCATTATAAGCATTTGCTTCTGCTTTCTCTGCAGCAGTTCCTTTAACATCAATTTTACCGTTTATTGCATAGATACCAACATTCTTTGTTGCTCCTGTATTAGATTTTATTTCTCCACCAAGATTATCTAATTTTTGAGCATTAACTAAGTACATACCTGTTGAGTTATTTCCTAAACTTATCTTAGAATTCGCTGTTGTAGTTACTTCTAATTTATTCTTATGACTAGCAGGATGTCCTTCATATTTTCTTGTACTAGCTTTATATATTCCATAGATACCTGTTGAACCTTCTCCTAATTTAATCGCACCATCATTTTTAACTCTTGCTGATTCAACATAAATTGCAGTAGATTTTTTAGCAACTGAAAAATTAATAGTACCTTCATTTAAAATTTCAAAGTTTCCATTTGTCCAACCAGTAAGAGGTGCAGGTGCTGTTGGATTTTTTATACCTTCTGCCATAAGTCCTATATTTTCTTCAGCCTTATATTTTCCATCATCTACTGAAGTAACAGTTTTTCCACTCGCCAAAGATGTTTCACCATTTATTACATGACTAAGTACCATCTTAGGTTTTAAACTTTTATCTGCACCAATTGGAGCTCTTCCTTCTTCAGAACGAACTTCTTCAGCTCTATTTCCATTATTTTCAAATGTCCAGTTATTTATATTAATAGTTGAACCTTTTTTACCATAGGCACCTACACCACTAATATTTGAACCAATTAGTTGAACCGTTGCTTTATTTGCAGTAAATTCTGTTCCTTCTGTTGCAATAACTCCTACACCAGCATTTCCATTTAATCTTATCTTTGTAGTATTATCTAATGTAACCTTTCCATTTGCAATAAATATTCCTATTCCTGCATCTGTTTTGTTTCCAACTTCTATAATACCTTTATATTTTATATTACTTGTACTTCCAGTTATAGAGTCATCTTTATCAGCATATAAGCCAACTCCATTTGCACCAGTAGTAATTGAAGTATTAATTTCATAAGCTGTTGTTGAAGTACCTTGTCCCATGCTATATATTCCTATTGCATATTTTGCAGCATCTGTTTTAGTCTTAGGAACAGTATCTCCTACTTTGATTCCTGCTATATAGTCTTTAATTTCTGTATTTCCTTTTAGCAATAATCCTATTAATCCATTACCAGTAGCACCTGTTGCTGCTGTATAGTGCAATTTAGAAGTACTTCCATTTATTTTTGCAATATCTCCTGTACTTCCTTCTAGATATACTCCAACTCCATAACCTGTTACTTTACCTATAGTTGTGGCTGCACTACCTAAAGTAGTATTTTGTCCTTTTATGTAATAAGCAACTCTATTTTGATTTTTTGTACCTAAGCTGATTTCTGCATCACTTGTATCAGTTATCTTTCCTTGTCCTGATATATAAACTGCTGTTGAACCATCTGCAGCATCTGCTAAATTAATTTTTCCAACTTTAGTTACAGTTGATTTAGGTGCATATATTCCAACTGATTTTTCATTATTCATATTGATAGTTCCTGTATTTGTAATTACAGAATTAGCAACAGTTGTTGTTCCATTTTCAGCAAATATTCCTACTGAGCTTTTTTGTTCAACAGTTATAGTACCACTATTTGTAGTTGTCAATTTTTTAGTTGCTGTTGCATCTAATTTGGAATAAATAGCTGCTGATTTTTCATTTGAGCTTCCTTCCATTTTTATGGCACCACTGTTTGTAACTGTTTTATCTGCAGTTGTTGTAGCAGAAGTTAAATAACTATATAAACCAACTGACTTTGTTCCTTTTGCATAGATTCCTTTATTTGAAGCTAATAAACCACTATTTGTTATATTACTATCCTTTCCATAAATTCCAGCTGATTCTTGCTTTTGCATTTCTATTTTTCCTGCATTTTTTAATGTAGAAGAGTTTTGACCTAACATTCCTACTGATGTTTTATTTTGCATTGTAATAGTACCAGTAGCTGTATTTTCTCCTGTACTTTCATCTGCATAGATAGCAAGTGCAGAATCTCTTGTTGAAGTATAAACTCCTGCATTTTTTGCTGTTGAACTTGCTGCTCCTGTTCCTGTTCCTTTTGTTGCAATAAGTCCAACATTTGTATTAGTTATTATTTTTTTAGCTTCTTTTATTTCTACTAAAGAGCCTTTTGTTCCAACTAAAAGTGAAGTAGAAGCTGCTTGTCCATTTGTCACAGTATAGTCTTCATCTAAAATTGCTCTTGCTCCCATTGTAGCATAAAATAGACTTGCTCCTTGTCCAAAAGCAGTCAGATTGATTCTGTCAGTTGTTTTATTATTTAAAAACTTACCTAAACTTAATGAAGTAGTCATGCTTCCATTTAAAAGTCCAATAGTAGAATTTTGACCTAAACTAACTTCTAATACATGTCCACTTGCTATTTTAAATGTATCATTAAATTTATTGACATCAGAAGAATACATTCCAATAGCAGACTGTCCAATTGTTATTTTTGAACCATTGTAATAAGTAACTTTTGCCAAACCATCTGTATAAATTCCCATCGTAGTTCCAGCATTTGAACCAGTTCCACTATTAGCTAGTTCAATAGGAGCCTTAATTGCTAATTTTCCATCACCATTTACATTACCCTTAGCATATATTCCTAAGGCATTTTCTCCAACTGAAATCTTTGCTGCTGATGAACCTCTTACATTTTCATGAGTAAAATTATACTTTCCACTAGCATAAACACCTATATTACCTTTTTTAGTAGTTGATAATAAGCCATTATTAGTGAATGTTAATACTTCTGAAGCACTAGCTGATGAATTTCCAACTAGAGCAACAGCATGAGTTACATCTCCTTTAGCAATGATTTTTCCACTACTTGTGTTTGTAAATGTTCCTTCTTCTCCATAGAAACCTAAACTTCCAGCAAAATTTGGTGTTGCTTTATTTCCACTAGGTCCAATAACATCAATTGTTCCAGCATTATAACCTCTACCAGATTTTAATACATAACCTATTGATTGTTTTCCTGTAACTTCTATTAAAGAACCAGCTTCTAAATTGATTTTTCCATAATCTGCTTCTGCTGTTGCATATTGATTTTTTTCAGTCTTAAAATAACGATTATATAATTTTCCTACTGTAACAGCACCATAGTTCTTTTCCCCTTTTACATAAACTTTACCAGTACCTGTTAAAGTTATACTACCAGAATTTTTTATTCTTAATCCAGAACTATTAATTGCATTAGCTCCTACTTCTACTTTCCCTGAAACTTCAACAGTTTCTGTTCCTACTGTTTTTCCTGTGTAATTAGTTACAGTTATAGGATTTCCATGTACATCTGTATATGTATATGAAGTTGTAGTATGTTCTGTATTTTCAAGAGCATGGTCATCATAATAACTTTTAGTTACTTTTGGTGTTACTCCATCTGCTTCAAATAATTGTTCTCCATATGAACCACGAGCATATATTCTACCTCTTATTGGTCTTGTTTCTACTTCTGAGTATACTCCAATAGCTCCTTCAACTTTTGTTGTATCTGAACCATTGTTAGCTAATGTTCCTGTAGGGGGTAGCAGTTCCTATATTTATTATCCCTCCAACTTGAACAGCTTGTATATTATGTAATAAGCCCACTCCAACTGAACCATCACTATTTATATTAATAGTACCTGAGTTTTTCATATAACTCATTTCATTTGGATTAGATCTACTTGCTATCTGTCCACCTGCTGTTGCCTTTACTTTATAGTTATCATAGTCTGCTACTTGCTCTGCTCCAGATTGTTTATTCTTAACTGTTAAAAATCCAAAACTTCCATAACCATTTAATGTGATTGTTCCAGTATTTTCTCCTGACATAATAACCAAACCAGATTGTTTATTTCTTTGATCTGAATAGTAACTTTCTGGTCTTAATTGAAATCCAGCACTCTTTGAAGCTCCTATTTCTATTTTTCCATTATTAATCATTTCTGTTCTAGTATTATTAGAAGAAGTATCAAAGTTATTGAAACCAAAACCTACTTGATTTTCATTGTTTGTTCCAGCTTTTCCTATTATATCCCCTCTATTTATAACTTTGATATTAGCTACTTTTTCAATTGTATTATAACTATCATTTCTTCCACTTATTTTTCCATATGTAGTATGAGTCCCTTGAACATCTATACCAACATTTTTTGACTTTTCTAGATTAATAGTTCCATTAAAAGTAAATGGTTTATATGTTGTAGGTGTTCCACCAGGAGAACCCACTGGATAAGAATCAACTACTCCCTCATCTACCATAAATGCTCTAGTATCTTCTATTTTTACATTTACTGTTATATTATTAAATTCATCTAATCTTCTTACTTTACCCCAAGTTGAAATATAGTTTCCAACTTTGTATTTTCCATTCATTGTTGAATAATCAACATCCAATGTCTTACTATTCCAATCACTTGGATTATAATCCTTATCACTATATTTACGAGCATTATCTGAACTTAAAACGCTTGGTGATAATGCAAAATCAACTGGATTAACTGTTGATAAATTCACAGCAATAGTTCCAACATCACTAGGAGTTGTTACTTCTAATGGTGTTATTGTTGGTGAAGTTACACCTATATTAATTGTTGGTGCACTAGGTATACTTGGTGGCACTATTTCTGGATTAGTTATTGTTGGTGCTGCCAATGGTGTATTAACTTGTGGATTAACTGTTGGTACAGGTAATTCAGGTGGTTCACTAATATTTGGGTTTATTGGTTTTATACTTTTTGTTACTTCTTTTGGAGAAACATTAGCTAATATTTCAACTTCATTAATTGGTTCTCTAAGATCTCTTAAATTTACTAATCCCCATTTTCTATTCCCATTAGTTGCTGAATCTATTGAATTATCTTTTTCTATTCTTACTCCACCTGTTGAACCATTATCTGCTCTTTTCCATGAAGATGTATTATCATTCCCTGGTGTAATAGGCTTTCCATTTGTATGCATATTTTCAGCAACATCCATTGCATTTTTTACTTTCCAGTTTCCACTTTTATATATTCCTTGATAAATATATTTTTCTGATTTATCTCCACTACCTTTATATTTTCCACTCCAATCATTATATGTATAACCCATTCCAAATTGCCATGAAGTCCAAGGTGATTTAACTACTTGATTTCCTTGTTCCATCAATTGAATTAATTCTAGTCTCAATCCTTTTAGTACTTTTTGATTCTCAGTTCTGGCTTGATTAATTTTTGATTGTAAGCCTCCCACTGAGTTTTTCAAATTTTCTCTTGATAAAGCTATTTGTTCATTAGTTGGTACTGCTTGTGCTACTACTTCTTCTGAAAATGCATTTACTCCCATCATTAAGAAAAGTATTGCTAAACCTAATGAGTATTTTACACTCTTATACCTTTTAGCTATGGAACGTAAATTCTTTTCTACTTTACTTAGATTATTTTTCATAAAATCCTCCATTATGTTTGAAAAAAATATTTTTTTTTATTTTTTTTTACATTCTTTTCAATTATACTTCTATTCTTTAATTTTGTCAAATATATCAAAGATTTTTTTATAAAAATAAAAAAGCCAAGATTCTAAATATCTTGACTTTTATTTATAATTGTTTAATATATTAAAATTAATTTGTTTATTGTACTTGTTGTTCTGCTGCAGCTTTTAACAATTCAGCCTTTTCTTCATCTTCTTTTAATATTCTTGCTCTTACTCTTTCCAATGCCTCATAAGCTTCCTTTTCCTCTTCTGGCGTCATTCTTGGAGCTGCTGGTTCAACAAAAACTTGATTTTGACTAGGATTTTCATTTGTTCCTTGTTCAGCCACTATTTCAGTCTGAGTTTCTACTTGATTTTGAGCTTCTGCCATTTCTTGTTGAGCTTTTAGCTTTTCTTGCTCCTCTTTTTCTATTCTAGCTCTTGCTCTTTCTAAAGCTGCATAAGCTTCTTTTTCTTCTTCTGGACTTAAATTTGTTGTAGTTGTTCCAACTACATTTCCATTTGAACTTTCAACAGAATTAGAATTTTCTATTATTCCTTGTTGTTGTTCTTTTTCTCTTTGTTCCCTTCTTTCTCTCATTTTATCAGCATCAGCCTCTGCATATACCAATGATGATAAAATTAGTGAAAACACTAAAGTTCCAAATAATGTCTTTTTCATTTTCTGCCTCCTAAGTTAACTTAATACTTTAATAATTTTGTTAATACAATTTTGTTTTAGTATTTTTAGTTTTTTAATAGTTTGTTGTACTATTTTTATGTCTCCCCCAACTATTAAACCCT
>ERZ772764.2431-NODE-2431-length-10898-cov-7.999170_pt1 | contig 10898 bp, 7 predicted proteins | sample MGYA00512163_ERZ772764 | MGnify/ENA primary metagenome ERZ772764 (study PRJEB29015, sample SAMEA2737903) | human oral metagenome | biome: human oral; feature: human-associated habitat; material: dental | place: China | collected 2094 ...
TCAACACCGCCGTCACCGAGCCCGACGGCACCACCACCAAGCTCAACGAGCCCGGCGCGGGCCTGAGCGCGGAGGAGGTCGACGCCGTCGAGCACGCCCTGCTGGGGGCCCTCGCCTCCGCCCCGCCCACCGCCACGGACGAGCACCACTGGGCGGTCCTGTCCGGCTCCCTGCCGCCCGGCGCCCCGGTGGACTGGTACGTGCGCCTGGTGGGGCTCCTGCGCCCCCTGGGGGTGCGCATTGCCGTGGACACCTCCGACGCGCCCCTGGCCGCCCTGGCCGCCGCCCTGCCCGGCTCCGCCCCGGACCTGATCAAGCCCAACGGCGAGGAGCTCGCCCAGCTGGCCGGGGTGGGCGCCACCGACCTGGAGGAGGGGGCCATGGCCGGGGACCTGGAGCCCGTGGCCGCCGCCGCCCGCGTCCTGGTGGACCTGGGGATCGGCGCCGTCATGGCCACCCTGGGCGCGGCGGGAGCCGTGCTCGTCACCCCCGACGGCGCCTGGCACGCCACCGCCCCGCGGGTGCCGGTGGTCTCCACGGTCGGCGCCGGGGACTCCTCCGTGGCCGGCTACGTCCTGGCCGACGTGCGCGGCGGGGACGAGTCCCGGCGCCTGTCCACCGCCATGGCCTACGGCTCGGCCGCCGCCAGCCTGCCCGGCACCACCCTGCCCACGCCCGCCGACCTGCCCTCGCTGGCCTCCGTCGTCACCGCGCTGTGAGCGCCCGCCGCGCCCGGCTCCGGGCCGCGGCCGTCCCGGCGGCTGCGCCCCCGCGTCGCCAGCACCACTGAGCCGCCGCTCATTATCGATCGTCAGCACTCATTACCACCCCACCCCGAGCGCCTCGTCGCCCGACCCACAAGGAAAGAACAATGTCACCAGCACCGCAGCAGGTACCACTGATTGTGCCTGAGCTCGTCGCCCTCGACGCCTCACCCGGGAAGGAGAAGAAGGACGTCATCGAGTTCCTGGCCTCCGTCGTGGCCGGCGCCGGCCGCGCCAGCTCGCCCGACGGCCTGGCCACCGACGCCCTGGCCCGTGAGGCCACCGCGCCCACCGGCATCCCCGGGGGTATCGCCATCCCGCACTGCCGCAGCCCCCACGTGCTCGCCCCCTCCCTGGGCTTCGCCCGCCTGGCTGAGCCCGTGAGCTTCGGCGCCGCCGACGACCGGGACGCCGACCTCATCTTCATGATCGCCGCTCCGGCCGGGGCCGACGACTTCCACCTCCAGCTCCTGGCCAAGCTCGCGCGCGGCCTGATGAACCCCGACTTCACCGACGCCCTGCGCAAGGCCACCACGCCCGAGGACGTCGCCCGCATCGTCACCGAGCAGGTCGAGCCCGAGCCCGACGACGGGAAGGCCGCCGGGCCCGCGGCCGAGGCGCAGGCCCCCGAGCCCGCGGCGGACGGCACCGTCATCGTGGGCGTCTCCTCGTGCCCCACCGGCATCGCCCACACCTACATGGCCGCCGAGGCCCTGGAGCAGGCGGGCAAGGAGCGCGGCGTGACGGTGAGCATCGAGGGGCAGGGCTCGGGCAAGATCGACTGGCTCGACCCCACCCTCATCAAGCGCGCCGACGCCGTCGTCTTCGCCCACGACCTGCCGGTCAAGGGGCGCGACCGCTTCGCCGGCAAGCCCATGGTCGACGTCGGGGTCAAGGCGGCCGTCAACGACGCCGGGGCGCTGGTCGACCAGGCCCTGGCGGCCATGAAGGACCCCAACGCCGTGCGCGTGCCCGCCGGCGGAGACAAGGCCGACGACGCCGAGGAGGGGAACGTCCACTGGGCCCGGCGCCTCCAGCGCTCGGTCATGACCGGCGTGTCCTACATGATCCCCTTCGTGGCGGCCGGCGGTCTGCTCATCGCGCTCGGGTTCCTGCTCGGCGGGTACGACATCGCCCTGACCCCGAAGGGGGCCACAGACTCTGTGGCTCAGACAGTGGCCAAGAGCTACACCCTGTGGAACCTGCCCGGTGAGGTGTCGGGAGCCGAGCACTCCACAGGATTCCTGCTCTACGTGGGGTCGGTCCTCCTGCTGCTGGGACAGGCCGCCATGAAGTTCCTGGTGCCGGCGCTGGCCGGATACATCGCCTTCGGCCTGGCCGGGCGTCCCGGCATCGCCCCCGGCTTCGTCATGGGCGTCGTCGCCGGCGAGGTGGGGGCCGGATTCATCGGCGGCCTTGTCGGGGGCATCCTCGCCGGCTACTTCGCGGCCTGGCTCGCCGGCCTGGACGTGCCCCGGTGGTTGCGCGGGCTCATGCCCGTGGTGGTCATCCCGCTGGGTACGACTCTCGTGGTCGGCTCCCTGATGTACATGCTCCTGGGCAAACCGCTGGCCGCTCTCATGACCAGCCTGCAGAACGGTCTGACCTCCATGTCCGGTGGCGGTTCGGCCGTGGTCCTGGGCGTCATCCTGGGTCTCATGATGTGCTTCGACCTGGGCGGCCCGGTCAACAAGGCCGCCTACCTCTTCGCCACCGCGGGGTTGGACCCGGACGCCCCTGCCACGATGGAGATCATGGCGGCTGTCATGGCCGCCGGCATGGTGCCGCCGCTGGCGCTCTCCGCGGCGACCTTCCTGCGCTCGCGCCTGTTCACCAAGGCCGAGGTCGAGAACGGGCGCAGCGCCTGGCTGCTGGGCCTGTCCTTCATCACCGAGGGCGCCATCCCCTTCGCCGCGGCCGACCCGCTGCGCATTATCCCGCCCGCCATGGTGGGCGGCGCGGTGACCGGGGCGCTGTCCATGGCCATGCACGTCCGCTCCAGGGCCCCGCACGGCGGACTCTTCGTGTTCTTCGCCATTGACAACATCCTGGGGTTCGTCGTCTCGATCATTGTCGGCGCGCTCATCACCTGCGTCGGCGTGCTGGCGCTCAAGCAGCTGGCCGCGAACAAGAAGGCTGCTGCTGCCGAGGCCGCCGCCTGAGACGGCTGGGCCGCGCGCCTGCTGAGGCCGCGTCCGGCACGCCTGCTCACCCGCCCGGGTGCGAGGATCCGCTCCTCGCACCCGGGCGGCTGCACGTGGTGACGCGAAGCGGAAGCGACCAGCACAATTGCTCAGAGGAGTTGGCGGTCGTAGTTGCTGCGAGCAGGGCTTGATTGTGGCGCCTCACCGCCGTTACCAGGCGTTTTAGCAAGGGTTCTCGCGAAGAGTGCGAAGGAGGGGCCCTTGTTCTTGTAGCCTGCATCACCTATACTTTCCTCAACTCATCAGAGGAGTTGGGGGAGCGAGTGAGCCAGAGCCGCGTCGACGCCGCCGTCGAGGAGCTGCTGCGCCGCATTGTCGGCGGCACCTACCCGGCCGGCGCCGCCCTGCCCGGGGAGGGCGCCCTCGCCTCTGACCTGTCCGTATCGCGCCTGACCGCCCGTGAGGCCGCCCGCGTCCTGGCCACCCGCGGTGTCCTGTCCGCGCGCCAGGGCTCGGGCACCTACGTCAACGAGCCCGCCGCCTGGCAGGACCTGGGCAGCCTGGCCGCCCTCGCCCGCCGCAACGGGTCCGAGCGCGAGGTCGGCCTGGCGCTGCTCGAGGTGCGCCGCATGCTGGAGGTCGGCTCCGCCGGGCTCGCCGCAGCCCGCATCACGGCGGACGGGCTCAGAGCCATGGAGGCCGCCGTCGCCGCGCTGCGCCGGGCGGACGCCGACGACGACGTCGACGCCGCCGTCGCCGCGGACCTCGACTTCCACGACCACATCATCCGGGCCGCGGCCAACCCCTTCATCGGCGTCACCTTCGCCCCGCTGCGCGATGAGCTCGTCGTGGCGCGCCGCGTCACCTCCGCCCACCACGAGGTGCGCGCCCACGCAGTCGTCCAGCACGAGCGCATCCTGACGGCGCTGCGCCTGGGGTCCCCCGACGCCGCCAAGGCGGCCATGCGCGCCCACATGGACCAGACCACCAACGACCTGCTGGAGTACACCGCCTGACCCGCACCGCCGCCCGGCCGCCGTCCCGCCGACGAGCCCGCGACCGCCCCAGCCTGCAACCGTGGCGGAAAGCCGCATCACAACCATATTGACGTCACAAAGGAGTGCACCCATGAAGACCCTGGACGAGCTCACGGCCGGCCTGCCCGCCGGCCCCGCCGTCGACCCGGCCGATGTGGCCGCGGCCCTGAACCGGACCCTCGTCGTCCTGGACGACGACCCCACCGGCACCCAGTCCGTAGCCGACCTGCCCGTCGTCACCGGCTGGAGCGTGGAGGACCTGACCTGGGCCCTGTCCACCGGCGCGCCAGCCGTCTACGTCATGACGAACTCCCGCAGCCTGGATCCCGCGGACGCCGAGCGGGTCAACGCCGAGGTCGTCACCAACGCCCTGGCCGCCGCTGGGCGCGCCGGCGCCCGCGTCGCCTTCGTCTCCCGCTCCGACTCCACCCTGCGCGGCCACTACCCCCTCGAGCCCGCCACCATCGCCGACCTCCTGGAGCGGGCCGGCACCCGCGTGGACGGCATCATCCTGTCCCCCGCCTTCCCCGACGCCGGCCGCGTCACCGTCCACGGCACGCACTACGCGGGCGGCCCCGCCACCGGCTTCGTCCCCGTCGGCCGCACCGAGTTCGCCGGCGACAGGACCTTCGGCTACAGCGCCTCGTTCCTGCCCGCATGGGTCGAGGAGAAGACCGCGGGCGCCGTGAGCGCCGCCGACGTCGCCGTCATCGACCTGGCCACCCTGCGCACCGACGAGGACGCCGTCGTCGCCGCCCTGTCCGCGGCCAGGAACCGCGCGCCCATCGCCGTGGACTGCGTCGAGGAGAACGACCTGCTCCTGCTGGCCCGGGCGCTCCAGCGGGCCGAGGACGCCGGATCGACCTTCGTCTACCGGGTCGGCCCGCCCTTCGTGCGCGCCCGCATCGGCCAGGCCCCCCGCGCCCCGCTGACGGCGGCCGAGGCCCGTCCCGCCGACTTCGCCCCCGAGTCCGACGCCGTCGGCGGGCTGGTCGTCGTCGGCTCCCACGTGGGACTCACCGGCCGTCAGGTGGACGCCCTGCGCGCCGCGACCGCCACGCCGGAGATCGTCCTCGACGTCCCCTCCGTGCTCGACCCGGCCCGGCGCGACGCCCACGTGCTCGCCGTCGCCGAGCGGGCGGCCGAGGCGCTCGGCGACGGCAATGCCGTCGTGCGCCGCGGCGGGGCCTTCGTGGCCGGGCGCGACGCCGAGGAGTCCCTCGACTTCGCCCGGCGCGTGTCCGCCGCCGTCGTCGAGGTCGTCCAGAGGATCGTCGCCGCGCGCTGCCCCCGCTTCGTCATCGCCAAGGGCGGCATCACCTCCTCCGACGTCGCCAGCCGCGGCCTGGGCATGAGCCGGGCCCTCGTGCGCGGGCCGATGCTGCCCGGCATCGTCTCCCTGTGGGAGCCGCAGGACGGGCCGGCCGCCGGCGTGCCCTACATCGTCTTCGCCGGGAACGTCGGCGACGACGACTCCCTCGCCCGGGTCGTCACCACCCTCAATGGCTGAACCCCGCCGGCCGGGACCGATCCGGCCCTCCCGCCGGCCTCCCATCCGGCACCCCCATTCCACCGGGCCGCACCGGCCCGGCCGATCAAAGGAGATCACTGTGACAACCGCACCCGCAGATGGAACCGCAGCCGCGACGGCCCCCGCGACCGTCGCCGTCCTCGGCCTGGGGGCCATGGGGCTGCCCATGGCCACGAACCTGTCGAAGGGCTTCGCCGTTCGCGGCTTCGACATCGCCTCCGAGCGCCTCGCCCTCGCCGAGCGAGCGGGCGTGGCCCCGGCCGCGACGGCCGCCGAGGCCGTCTCCGGCGCCGACGTCGTCCTCGTCGCCGTGCGCGACCAGGCCCAGCTCGAGGAGCTCCTCTTCGGCGAGGGCGGCATCGCCCCGCACATGGCGCGCGGCGCCGTCGTCCTGCTGACCTCCACCGTCGGCGGCGCCGGCGTCAGGGCCGTGGCCGCCCGCCTCGCCGAGGCCGGCCTGGGCCTCGTCGACGCCCCCGTCTCCGGCGGACCGGTGCGCGCGGGGGAGGGCGACCTGCTCGTCGTCGTCGGCGCCGACGACGACGCGTGGGCCCGCACCGAGGACGTCCTGAGCGCCATGTCCTCCACCCTCGTGCGCGTGGGCGACGAGCCCGGCGCCGGCCAGGCCATGAAGACCGTCAACCAGCTCCTGTGCGGCGTCCACATCGCCGCCGCGGGCGAGGCCCTCGCCCTGGCCCGGGCCCTCGGCCTGGACGCCGGGACCGCCCTCGAGGCCCTCATGGCCGGGGCCGCCTCCTCCTTCATGCTGGGGGACCGCGGCCCGCGCATGCTCCAGGCCTACGACGGCGACGGCGCCGAGGTGCGCTCCAGCCTCAACATCTTCGTCAAGGACATGGGCATCGTCACCGCCGCCGCCAAGGGCGCCGGCCTGTCCACCCCGGTGGCGGCGGCGGCCGAGCAGCTCTACCTCCAGGGCGCCGCCCGCGGCCTGGGCGCCCGCGACGACTCCTCCGTCATCACCGTCGTCGCCCCCGAGAAGGGCTGAGGGGGAGGGAATGTCGGCCACCGTCCTCCTCATCCTCGCGGCGACCGCGATCGCCGTCCTGCTGGTCCTGGTCATCAAGGCCAAGATGAGCGCCTTCGTCTCCATGATCCTGGTCTCCATGGTGCTGGCGCTGGCCGCCCGCGTCCCGGTGGGCGAGGTCGTCCAGACCATGATCGACGGCATGGGCAAGACCCTGGGCACCGTCGCCATCATCGTGGGCCTGGGCGCCATGCTCGGGCGCGTCATCGAGGCGGCCGGCGGCGCCGAGAGCCTCGCCGCCCGCTTCACACGGATCCTCGGGCGCCACCGCGTCATCGCGGCGGTCACCGCGGCCTCCTTCGTCCTGGGCATCCCGATCTTCTTCGACGTCGGCTTCATCATCCTGGCGCCCATCGTCTTCGGCTTCGCGCACATCGCCAGGATCAACCCGCTGAAGATCGGGATGCCGGTGGCCGCCACCCTCCTGACGCTCCACGTCGTCATCCCGCCCCACCCGGGTCCGGTGGCCTCCGCGGCCACGCTCGGCGTGGACGTCGGGCTGCTGACCATGGTCGCCATGCCCGTGTGCGCGGTGGTGGCCGTCGTGTCCCTCTACGCCGCGAGGATGCTCAAGGTCGATTCCATCGTGCTCGAGAGCGGCCCACTGGGGTCGGCGCGCGAGAGCGCCGAGTCCACCTACGAGCCCGGGGGCGTGATCGCCCGGCCGCACGCCACCGGGCCGGGCACGGTCGTCTTCCTCATCATCGAGCCGATCGCCCAGATCATGCTGGGGACCGTCGGCCAGATGGTCACCGAGAAGGGCGGCACCGCCCACGCCGTCCTGGGCTTCCTCGGCTCCTCCACGACGGCGCTGCTGACCGCCGTGCTCCTGGCCTACGTCATCATCGGCCGCCAGCAGCGCTGGAGCCTGGAGCGGCGCGGGAAGGTCCTCGACTCGGCCCTGCCGGACGTGGCCACGATCGTGTTCGTCACCGGCGCCGGGGGCGTCTTCGCCGGGGTGCTCGTGGCCAGCGGCATCGGCAAGGCCCTGGCCGGGGCGCTCGTCGGCATCCACATGCCGATCATCGTCACGGCCTTCGTCATCTCGCTGGCGCTGCGCGCCTCCCAGGGGTCGGCGACGGTGGCGATCCTGACCACCGGCGGGCTGCTCGCCGACGCCGTCGCCGCCGGCGAGTACTCCGCGGTCCAGGTCGTCCTCATCCAGATGGCGATCGGCTTCGGCGCGCTGGGCCTGTCGCACATCTCCGACTCCGGGTTCTGGATCGTCACCAAGTACATGGGACTGTCGGTCAAGGACGGCCTGAAGACGTGGACGGTCCTGTCCACGATCGCGGGGCTGGCGGGCTTCGTGCTCACCGGCGCTCTGTGGCTCGTCGTCTGAGGCTCGTGGGTCGGCGAGGAGAGCCGGGCGCCGGGGGAGGCTCGGCCGTCCCCCGGCGCGCCGCGTCCCGGCCGTTCCCGCGGCCGTCGCCCGCACTGCGATCGGACCGCGGCGGGGTGCTCGGCCGGGAGGCCCCGATGGATGAGCCCGGCACCGCCGGAGCCCTCGGATGCCTCAGACATCCTGATCGCGCAGGTGCTCGCCGGGGCCGTGGCGAAGCGGCCTCAGCACGGGCACCAGGAGGATGAGGAGGAACGCGAGCCACGAGGCGAGCAGGCCCAGCAGTATCGCGTGGACGGGCCATACCACCACGGAGTCGCCGCTGGGCGTCGCGCTCGACACGAGGGAGCGGACGAGCCCCCTACGGCAACCGGAACGGCGGCCGTCATCAACGGCGGAATGGTCATCGATCCGCGAGTGGCGCGCGCCGTCGTGCAGTCGAATGGAATGAGAGATGGGACGCTCGCAATCCTCACCCATGGTGAACGCGTTGTTGCGGAACTCGTCGCACGTGGCCTGACGAATTCGGAAATAGCCGCTTCGTCAGTCCTGGCCGGGGGAACCGTGAAGAACGACGTCTCAGCGCCGCTGAGGAAATTCGGGGAGAGGGATCGCACCGCTCTCGCTCTCAAGCTGTACAAGGCGCTCGGCCGCTGAGTTCCGGTCGATTCTCCCGTCTCCGGGGCCGAGTCGCTGGATCGAGCCGATCTCGAACCGGAACCGAACCGATCTCGGTGCGGAACTGAACCGATCTCGGTGCGGAACCGGACCGATCTCGGCGGAGGCTCGCCGCTGCCGGGCGCCCCGCGGCCCGCTCCCGGGCGAAGAGGGCCGCGTGTGGAAGACTGACGACGTGAGTTTCGGTGACCGAGCCCCGACCACCATCCGCGCCGTCTCGTCCGACGACGCCCCAGCCGTGGCCGACCTCGCCGCCCCGGCCGACCGCCGGGCCGAGCTCGAGCCCGGCCCGGTCGAGGAGTGCGGCGTCTTCGGGGTGTGGGCTCCCGGCGAGGAGGTCTCCCGCCTGACCTATTTCGGTCTCTACGCCCTCCAGCACCGCGGCCAGGAGGCCGCCGGCATCGCCTCCACCGACGGCTCCCACATCCTGGTCTACAAGGACCTCGGCCTCGTCTCCCAGGTCTTCGACGACCGCTGCCTGTCCTCCCTGACCGGGCACCTGGCCGTCGGGCACGTCCGCTACGCCACCACCGGGGCCACCACCTGGGAAAACGCCCAGCCCATGCTCGGGCCCGTCGCCGGCTCCACCCTGGCCCTGACCCACAACGGCAACCTCACCAACACCCGCGAGCTCATGGCGATGGTGCGCGCCGCCAGCGGCGAGGACCTCACCGGCGAGCTCGGCCGCGGCTCGTCGACGGACACCGCCGTCATCGCCGCCCTCATGAGCCTCGTCTGCGAGCGCGGCCGCCTCGCGGCCGGGACGCGCTCCGCCGCCAGTGCCGCCAGTTCTGCCAGCGCGATCAGCGCCGACGTCGTCGCCGACTCCCACGCGGGTGCCGAGCCGATCGGACCGGCCGTGGCTGGAGGGATGTCGGCCGGATCGGCCGAGTCGGCCGAACCGGCAGGGGCGGCGGGACCGGAGGGGCCGGCCATGACGGCGAGGTCGACGGAGGAGGAGGGGGCGGGCCGTCCCGCGCCGCTGACCGTCTCGCAGGCGGCCCGTCGCGTCCTGCCCATGCTGCGCGGCGCCTTCTCCCTGGTCTTCATGGACGAGCACACCCTGTACGCGGCCCGAGACCCTCACGGAGTGCGTCCCCTCGTCCTGGGGCGCCTGGAGCGCGGCTGGGTCATCGCCTCGGAGACCGCCGCCCTCGACATCGTCGGCGCTACCTACGCGCGCGAGATCGAGCCCGGCGAGCTCATCGAGATCGACGCCGACGGCGTGCGCTCGACCCGCTTCGCCCGCCCGCGCCGCTCGGGCTGCGTCTTCGAGTACGTCTACCTGGCCCGCCCCGACACCCGCATCGCCGGACGCAGCGTCATCGCCTCGCGCAACGAGATGGGTGCCGCCCTGGCCCGCGAGTACCCGGTGGAGGCCGATCTCGTCATCGCCACGCCCGAGTCGGGCACCCCGGCCGCCATCGGCTACGCGCAGGCCTCCGGTATCCCCTACGGTCAGGGTCTGGTGAAGAACGCCTACGTGGGGCGCACCTTCATCCAGCCCACCCAGACCCTGCGCCAGCTCGGCATCCGCCTCAAGCTCAACCCCCTGCGCGAGGTCATCGAGGGCAAGCGCCTCGTCGTCGTCGACGACTCCATCGTGCGCGGCAACACCCAGCGGGCCCTGGTGCGCATGCTGCGCGAGGCCGGCGCCGCCGAGGTCCACGTGCGCATCTCCTCCCCGCCGGTCATGTGGCCCTGCTTCTACGGCATCGACTTCGCCACCCGCGCCGAGCTCATCGCCACCGGCATGAGCGTGGAGGAGATCGGCGAGTCCATCGGCGCCGACTCCCTGGGCTTCCTGTCCGTCGAGGGCATGGTGGCCGCCAGCGGTCAGAAGGCCGACGACCTGTGCCTGGCCTGCTTCACCGGCGACTACCCGATCCCGCCGCCGGTGCGCAGCCTGAAGTCCGCCACCATCCCGGTGCGCCGCGTCCCGACCGCCTACCGCGGGCGGCGCCGCGAGAAGGCTGACGACGCCGAGCGCACCATACCGCCGGGCAGCATTACCCGCCCGGACCTGGCCTCCGGCAGCCCCCTGGGCTCGACGACGTCGTAGCCCGGGGCGGCCGGCCGTGCGCTGACTGGCCGGCCCCGGTCAGCCGCCGGGGACCTGCGCCGGCTACCTGCTCCAACCTCGCCACCGTCCACCACCGCACCTTCCGACCCGAGTCCTCAAGGAGCCACCACATGACCCAGCAGCCCGAGCAGTCCGCCCCGGGAATCACCTACGCTGCCGCCGGCGTCGACACCGCCGCCGGGGACCGGGCCGTCGCGCTCATGAAGGACGCGGTGGCCGCCACCATGACCCCGGCCGTCGTCGGCGGCGTCGGGGGCTTCGCCGGGCTCGTGGA
>ERZ772764.2432-NODE-2432-length-10897-cov-2.499631_pt1 | contig 10897 bp, 10 predicted proteins | sample MGYA00512163_ERZ772764 | MGnify/ENA primary metagenome ERZ772764 (study PRJEB29015, sample SAMEA2737903) | human oral metagenome | biome: human oral; feature: human-associated habitat; material: dental | place: China | collected 2094 ...
GACTGCTCCCTTCTCTCTCACTCTGGGGGAGAGATTCCAGAAAAAAGCTACGCCGAACAAATCAAACAGACAAAGGAAGAAAAACCAGTCAGCACCTATGTTCCCTTTCGCAATGGACTCTTTCTTTCCTCTGCTGCAAGCTTAGCCATCAGCAGGGGCTGTTCCATCATCTACTACGGGGCACATGCCGATGATGCAGCAGGATTTGCCTATCCCGACTGCTCTCCTGTATTCAATGAGGTGATGAATTCGGCTATCTGGGAAGGCTCTGGTCACCAATTAAAAATTGAGGCACCATTTGTTCACAGCACAAAGGCAGACATTGTAAAAATTGGACTTGATTTGGATGTTCCCTATGAACTCACTTGGTCTTGTTATGAAGGAGGGGATAAACCCTGTGGAAAATGTGGAACTTGTATTGACCGCGCTGCAGCCTTTGCAGCCAATGGCATCAAAGATCCCGCACAATAAAGAAAGGAAAAGCAATGAGAGAAAATGAGAATTTAACTAAGCTTGGCAGTGCCAAGACAACCTACAGTATGGACTATGATCCTTCTGTGCTAGAAAGCTTTAACAATAAGCATCCCCAAAACGATTACTTTGTCAAGTTCAACTGCCCTGAATTTACCAGTCTCTGCCCAATCACAGGTCAACCCGACTTTGCCAATATCATCATCTCCTATGTGCCTGATCAAAAGCTTGTAGAGAGCAAGTCATTGAAGTTATATCTATTTTCCTTCAGAAATCACGGCGACTTCCACGAAGATGTAGTCAATGTTATTATGAAGGACTTAATTCAATTGATGGATCCAAAGTACATTGAAGTATGGGGAAAATTTCTCCCCCGTGGAGGACTCTCCATTGATCCATATTGCAACTATGGAAAGAAGGGTACGATTTGGGAAAAGGCCGCAACTGACCGCCTCCTCCAGCATGACCTCTACCCTGAAAAAGTGGACAATCGATAAATTATTGATAGAGCAATGTAGAGGAGCCAATCCGGCTCCTCTACATGATAGACTAGGAGAGAGTAAATAAATACAGAACTAAAATAACTTATGCATTACGACATAAAAAGGCCAGAGCCGCCGCCATAAAAATTAGTAAAATAACCATGATCAACATATACATAACCCCCTTCGGCATACTCTCCCCAATATTCCTTTGGACATCTTCGGCATCTTCTTTGTTGCCTTCTAGCATATGGTATTCTTTTGCAATTTGCATTGCTCGGTCATAATTTGTTTCACTGACATAGATGTCGTTCTCTATAGAACTCCCACCGTATATTTCCATGATACCACTTTTTTTGTAAGATGCAATTCCATTTTCCTTCAATAAATCTACAATACACTGTGCATCCAAGGAATTGTTGACTGAACAAAGTCGGACTTCTCTATCTTCTTCCATCATTTTCCCTCCTTATATGTAAAAAAGCCCCCGATTTCTCGAAGGCTTTTGATCAACTCACGATTTAGATAAAATCTGGAATTTCATTGTTCTGTACAATCTGCTCATAAGTCTGAGGTTTTACCATCCAAGCACTCTTTCCGCCCTTGACAAGAACAACACCTGGAATTGGATTATTATTGTAATTGGATGCCATGACATAGCCATAGGCACCTGTTGAATAGGTCGCAAAAATATCGCCCATCTTCACGCTCTTTGGCACCATAATGTCCGTCATAATAATATCTCCAGACTCACAATACTTTCCACAAATGCTGACTTTGTCATTCTTTGGCTCCTGTGCTCTATTGGCCACAATACCTTCATACTCTGCCTGATAGAGTGCCACACGAATATTATCTCCCATACCTCCATCGACAGAAACATACTTGCGAATGCCAGGAATTTCCTTAATCTGTCCGATGGTATACAATGTAATTCCTGCCTCTGCAACAATGGATCTTCCTGGCTCAATCACAGCCTCGGGTCTCTCAATCCCAATCGCCTTTGATCTCTTTTCCAATAACTCCATCATCGGATCCAAGAAAAAGCTGTATGGCTTTCTCTCCTCCGTTGTGTACTCTGCACCATATCCACCACCAAAGTTTACTTCCTTTACATCTGCATTAAACTCCGTTTTAATGAGTGCAGCCCAATCCATCAAAACATCAAGTGCCTTTAAAAAGGCATCATTTTCAAAGAGCTGTGAACCGATATGCATATGAAGACCCATAAACTCTAAGTACTCACTGTCCAAAATCTGCTTTACGATTGGCAAAAAGATTTCCTTTTCTAGCGGAATGCCAAATTTAGAATCCTTCTTTCCTGTGACAATAAAGTCATGTGTGCTCGCAGCAATACCTGGGGTGATACGAATCATAATATTCATCTTCTTTTTGTACTTTTTGCAGGATTCAATAATGAATGGGAGCTCCTGCAATCCGTCCACAATCATCCGACCCACACCATACTCTACAGCGGCATCAATTTCCTTTGGCAACTTATTGTTTCCATTAAATTCCACATGCTCTGCTGGAAAGCCTGCCTGCTTTGCTGCATAGATCTCTCCACCAGAGACCACATCGATGCAAACTCCTGCCTTCTTTAAAATGGCATACATCCCCTCTGTGCAAAAGGCCTTTGATGCATAGGCAATTCTTGTCCTTGGATACTTATTGATAAATTGCTCCTTCAATTCATTGATACGCTCCTCAATGCCATTTTGTGACATCACATAAATAGGAGTACCATATTTTTTCGCAAGTTCTGTTGTGTCACAACCATCAAAGTACAATTTATTATTCTTGATTTCTCTTAAATTACTCATTCTTCATCTCACTTTCTCTATATCATTCAGAGATGATTATAACATAGAATTTTTCATTTTTGCAAAATAAGTTGACTTTTCCCATTTGTGCGATATAAAATTGTGAAATCAACAGAAGTTTGAGGAGGAAATCAATGATTGACAAAATTCATAGCCACAGAAATATTATCGGTTTTGATGAAAACGGAATTCCAACCGTTACATTAAAGGCATCCGAGCACAGTGCAGAAGATATCGACGCTCAATATCGTGCTGTTGCTGAGGGAAAGACCGATGAACATGTACATACACATGAGCATGAACATCACCACGATTTAGATGAGGATGATGACGCATTTATTCGAGATTATATGAATGCAGTCAGTGCTTACCGAAAGACTTTTCCATCAAAGCAGGAGGTTCTTGAAAAGACACCAGATCCTGCCATTCGAGATATGATCCTTCGCTCTGAGCAACTTGGCATTGATACCGCATTTGATCGCTTTGACAAGCAGCAGCCACAATGTAACTTTGGTCTTGCTGGCATTTGCTGTAAGATCTGTAATATGGGACCTTGTCGTGTGACCGCCAAGGGAAAGAAAGGGGTCTGCGGTGCGAATGCTGACTTAATTGTTGCCCGCAACTTGCTTCGTGCTGCAGCTGCAGGTGCATCTCAGCATGGTATGCACGCCAGAGAGCTAATGATCGAATTGATGTACGCAGCTAAGGGAAAACTCGATGTACCACTTCTTGGAGAGCAGAAAATTTTAACCACAGCAAAGAACTTCGGTATCCCAACTGAGGGAAGAAGCGTCAATGATGTTGCCTATGATTTAGCGAAAGAGCTTTTGGAAGATCTCTCAAGCTATGACCCAGAGCATGAGTACAAGGTACTTCACAAATGTGCCCCTGCTGACCGTGTCAAAGTTTGGAAGGATCTCGATTTAATTCCAATTAGTGCCTACCACGAGGTATTTGAAGCCTATCACAAGACAGCCGTGGGAACAGATGGCGATTGGAAGAGTGTTATGGAACAACTCCTTCGCTGTGGACTCGCCTTTACCTTTACGGGCGTTGTCAGTGCTTCTATTGCCACAGATTCTCTCTTTGGTGTCGGAGACCGTGTAACTTCAAAGGTAAACCTTGGTGCTCTCGAAAAGGGCTATGTCAATATTGCAGTGCATGGACACTATCCATTGATGGTCAAGGAGATTGTACAACTTGGTCAGACACCAGAAATGATTGAGCTTGCAAAGTCAAAGGGAGCAAAGGGTATTCGCTTTTATGGCATTTGTTGTAGCGGTCTTTCTGCAATGTATCGTTACAATGGTGTAATTCCACTTTCTAACGCTGTGTCTGCAGAATTGGTTATTATGACTGGTGCTCTTGACTTGTGGGTAGCCGATGTTCAAGATGTCTATCCAGCTATTATGGATGTTGCGAAATGCTACAACACAACGGTAGTAACAACAAGTTCATCTGCTCGCCTTCCAGGTGCAGAGCGATTTGAAATTGACCGTCTCCACAGCAATATCGGAGAAGTGAAGGAACTTGCCAGAAAAATTCTCCTTCGTGGTATTGAAAGTTTTGAAGCAAGAAAGGGAACTCCAGTCTATATTCCACCATATGAAGTCACTGCTGAGGTTGGTTTCTCTGTTGAGTACCTTTGTAAAAAGTATGGAAGCTTTGCACCAATTGCTCAAGCCATCAAGGAAGGTAAGATTTTAGGTATTGTCAACATGGTTGGTTGCAACAACCCTAAAGTTCCATTTGAGCGCTGCATTGTAGATGTCGCAGATAAGCTTTTAGAAAACAATGTCATTATCCTATCCAATGGCTGGCTGTGCATCCTATCCTTTGATGAAACTTGGATTCTGTGAAAAGGGGGCCAGCAGTAAGGCAGGAAAGGAACTACAAGAATTCTTAGGCGATGACCTTCCACCAGTATGGCATGTGGGTGAATGTATCGACAATACAAGATCATCAGGTATTATGAATGGTATTGCTTCTGCACTCGGTCTCACCATCAATGATATGCCATTTGCCTTCTCCTCCCCTGAGTGGAGCAATGAAAAAGGCATTGATGCAGCACTTGGTTTCCGTCTCCTTGGTGTTTCCTCCTACCACTGCGTAGAGGCTCCAATCTTTGGTTCAAAGAACATTATCGAGTTCTTAAAAGAAGGAACAATGGAAACTCTCGGTTCTCGCATGGTTGTCAATGTTGATCCTGAGCAACTTGCACAGCAGATCATTGACGATATGAAAGAAAAGAGAAAGAAACTCGGCTGGGATAAGTAAAAATACAATGGGCGTTGAAACAACATTTCATTTGTTTCAACGCCCATAATGATTTTATAAACGATTATCTCTTTCCAAAGACCTGTACCCAGTAGGTATGTCCATTTCTCTCATAAAAACCTACGCCAATCGAATCGTAGTCTCCCAAAATATTTGCCTTGTGACCTGTAGAGTTCATCCACATATTCATTGGAAATTCTGCCGTTGTTCCACCTGATGCAATATTTTCTGCCTCTGCCATAAAACCACTTGGAAAAGCAGTATAACGCCATCTGCCATCTGGTCTTCTGTGTGAAAATGTAGTGGCCAATTCTTCGGCACGAATATCAGCTGTTCTTGTCAATCCATCGTCCTTTTGTATTGGGCTGCGTCCAACCCTTGCCCTTTCCTGGTTGACCAAAGCAATCACTGCATTTTCTTTGTCCTCAGCTGAAAGATTGTTCTGCGTTGGCACTGCTGTTGTCTGTCTTGTCGTTGGCTGTGTCGGTGCTACTGTCTGTATTGTGGTCGGTTGTGTTGGCACTGTCTGTCTTACTGTTGGCTGTGTTGGTGCCGTTGTCTGCCTTACCGTTGGCTGCGTCGGTGTTACTGTTTGTGTTGTGCTTCCTGAACCACCTCTTGATCGATTTGACTTTCTTGAGCCTCTTGATGATCTGCCACCTGATGAACCACCTGAACTGCTACCACCACTAGATCGATAAGTCTTTACAATGCTCGTCGTCCTTGTGGTTGTCTGTGGTCTTCCACTTGGCTGATACGCTCCACTAGCGTCTACATAGTAGCCATCAGGTGTGTAGGTATTGGCATCCATTCGACCGCCCCTTGCTGGATTTAAAAAATACCAAGTTCCATTGACCTTCACCCATCCCACAAGCATATTTCCATTGGTCTGATCGAGATAATACCAACTTCCACCTTCATATAGCCAACCTGTCTTCATATAACCTGAACCGTCCATATAGTACCAGACATTGCTCAGATTTAACCAAGTTGACTTTGCATAGGAAGTATTGGAAAATTGATACCACCAACCAACATGATCTCTCTTCCAACCTCCACTGGATGCAAAAGTCGGCATAGCCATCGCCAACACACTTGTTGCCAGTGCTGCTCCAAAAAATAATTTTTTCCTCATAAGTACTCCTTTCTCAAACCAACAACGTACTAACTTATGTTTTTATTTTAGCACAATATCAGAGTTTTTCAAACTATAAAAAGACCCCACAGCTCAAATCAATTGAGCTTGTGGGATCTTTTGCTACTTGGCCTTGGACAATGCATCGGTCACTGCATCGATCAAGCCCTTTGAACTATAGGTTGAGCCACTGACCGTGTCGACATCTGGCGATTGTTTTTCTATAATTGCAGGAAGAACACACTTTTCTGCATCATTACAGTATTCTTCGTCGTCCACTTCCTTGGTGACTTCAATATTTTTAATTTTTCCACCCTCAACAGTTACACGAACTTCAATATTTCCATTGTTGCCCATGCCCTTGCCCTCATAAGAGCCATCCTTATATCCGCTGGCTTCCTTTGCCTGTGTCGCCTCCGTTTGATTGGTCTGGTCGACCTTTTGTGCAGAAAACAGTCCACTACAACTGTAGGCTGCCAGCAAAATAATGCCACATATCAGTGCGATATATCTCATTTTCTTTGCCGGATACTTCTTTATTCGCAATACCAAGTAGGCGATATAGATGATTGCATAGACAAGCACATCAAAGATATAACTTACCTTTCCCATGCGAATTGGTCCAGAAAAGATCATGACAATATGAACAAACAAAAGCCCATAAAAAATATAGGACAAGCTCTGCAACTTCTTCCAGAACTTCGGTTTCATCTTCTTTCGAACAGACTTAAAGGATGTCACGGTCAATGGAATCAAAAGAAGAATCATTATCAAGGAAAAGCAAGTCGCTATAACCTGATATGGCAACATCTTTGCCCCTGTAAAGAGCAACACAAAGTACTTCTTTCCATAGGAAAAATTATGGATAATCGTAAGAAGCGAAGCACAAATGGCCATCTGTGCACGCATCTTCATTGTCACTGTCTTTATTTCACCCTTGGGCCATACCGACGCAACCATTACCCATATAAACAAGGCTCCAGCCAACACGCCTCTTTGTAAAATTTGTACGAAGAAATAGCTAAGTGGTGCAGGTAAGCTCTTGCTTGGCACAAGCACAGAGACAAGGGCCAAGACAATACTTCCAATGTAGAGACCGACATCTGGGTTTTTGGTCTTTTTACTCAAAAACCAAAATAATGCCAGCACTACAATCATACAGCAAATTAATTTCACTTACTTATTCACCTCAAATGTAAGATCTGGGTAACCATCAGCCTTCAGTGTGACTGTATTCTTTCCACTTGCAAAGATTGGCTTTTCACCATCATCACCCTTTGTCGCTGCATCTAACTTCACACTGCCATCCTCATTAAAGGCATTCTTTCCAAAGCTTCTTCCCTTGCCGCCCTTATATTCGGTGTCATTGACCTTCGCAGAATTGATACCATCCAAATACATCTTTGCATCAATCTTTTGAGCATTGTCAGCAATCACAATGGCGTTGTTCTCAAACTTGATGTCGCCCTCTTTTAATCCTGAATCAACCGTTACCGTCATCGAAAGGTCATTATAAGTATCACTGGAGAAAATCAATTGATACTTTCCAGGACCAGCCTCCTTTGGCAATACCACTACACCATCTGTGCTTGTATCGGCTGTCCACTTGACATTAGAATTCTTATAGACAATGCGAGATAGCTTATACTTTGTATCAGCTGTCTCCAACTTATAGTTGATCTTTGTACCATCGGCAGCATAATTTACTTTTTCATCTCCAGTGAGCTTATAGCCATCCGGTGCCTTCTTAGTCACATATAAAGAAGTATCCACTTCGATGTCATCGGCATCAGCCAAAAGATAGGTAATCTTTTTAATGGTCTTTCCTTGCATATCAGCATAGCGCAAGTAGTCAACATCATTGCCATGATTTTCCTTAAAGGCCTCTACAGCAAATGCCAACTCCGCAGGCTTTACCCAAATATTCTCCAAATGCTCCAATCCATACTTCTTTCCGTCATCTGTCTCAAGCAAAACGCCCTGTACATTCTTGATATCTAAATTAATATCAGACAGGTCAATTTGATAATTGCCGTACTTTGAAGTTGATGTAATTTCAGCCTTTGCCTTATCATCTTTTGTCACATTTCCAACAGTCTTTGAAAGTGTTCCATCTGAATTTAGTACCTTATACTCTGTAGGTGTTGTATCGGTAGTCGTTGTCATCTCGCCAACCAAAGTAAGAAGTGCATTCTCTGAAGTCTTCTTCTCCTCAATGGCCTTCTTTGCGTCCTCATAGAGGGACTTTGAAATCGCCACATTGACACCAACTACACCCTTATATTGTGATCCCTGTCCAACGGCCTCGCTGTCTGCCACTGGGAACAACTTCATCTTTTGTGCAGTCACCGAACTTACGCTGTCATATTGACCTGCTGCACGCAAATCCTTTACTGCATCTGGTGCAGTCAAATTTGCCTTGAGAGATGCTGGATTTTCTTCTGGTGCAATATTATTGACCTCACCATAGTAATAATCTGCATAAGGAACATTGATCTTTGCATAGACATAGTCTGCATTGCCAATATTTGATGCTGCGGCCTTTGTCTGATCTGCTGTTGCATCGCTCTTGCTCTCTGCCTTACTTTCTGTGCTATTTGTATTTCCCTTTGAACCACAGCCAACCATAGCTGTTGCCACCATCACAGATAACACACAAAATGCTGTACTCTTCTTCATACAAACCTCTTTCTACAATAATTTATTTACGCGCAAAATTAGTATGTCCTAACCGCCCATATTATCGCATATTCCTATAAAAGTCGTCAAGTACTTTATCCCTACTTATTTTTTCAAAAAGTTGTTGACAATACAGAATTAGTGTACTATATTACTAGTGAAGTAAGAAACTAGAGCAAAGGAGGATTGCAATGCAATATGATAACAGCATGCCAATCTATATGCAGGTCGCCGAAGATATTCGAAATAAAATTATCTCTGGTGAAATTTGCTTGGGAGACAAACTCCCCTCAGGTCGGGATTTAGCCATCCAATATAAGATTAATCCCAATACTGCCGTGAGAGTCTATCAAGTGCTCGAGCAAGAAGGACTATGCCACACAAAACGTGGTCTAGGAACATTTATCAATGACGACTTGCAAATGGTAGAAGAAATCAAAAAGCAACAAGCTTTCAGCTACATCACATCATTTTTGACAAATATGCATTCCCTTGGATTTTCCGATCATGAAATCCTTGCGATGCTCAAAGAACAGGAGGATTCTCAATGCTAGAGACAAAATCACTATCAAAGTCCTATATCAAAAAGCAAGTTCTTTTTGATCTGAATTTTACAATTACTGGTGGACATATCTATGGATTGCTTGGACCAAATGGAAGCGGAAAGAGTACCTGGATGAAAATTTGTGCGGGTCTAGTCAAACCCACTTCAGGAAGTGTTTCCCTAGAGGGAAAAAAAATTGATATTCAAACAAGAAATGATATCGCCTATGCACCTACAGAAAATTTTTTCTATCCATGGATGAGTATCGAAGAGGTTGGCCAATACTATCAAGATTTTTTTCCTGACTTTTCCCTAGATACCTACCACACTCTACTTGAAGAAATGAAGCTGACACCAAAGCAAAAATTAAAGACACTTTCTTCTGGTATGAATGCCAAGACAAAAATTGCTGCAGCTCTTTCTAGAAATGCCAAGGTCTATCTACTTGATGAACCATTTAATGGCATTGATTTGATTACTCGAGACGAGATTGCCAAGACCATTATTCAATCGCTTCGCCAAGACAATGTCATTATTATTTCCTCTCATCTTATCGAAGAGATGGAAAGCTTTATTGACAGTGCCATCTTTATTCGCGATGGTCATCTTCTCGAAGTTTGTGACACCGAGAGCCTTCGCCTTAGAGCCAATAAATCACTCAGTGACCGCTACCGCGAGCTGATGCAATAATACAGATTGGAGAAGATTATGCTAAATTTATTAAAATATGAAATGAAGAAGTCAAAAGTTCCAATGATACTTGTTCTTGCTGTAACACTTATCCTTGAAGTTCTATTTCTCATTGGTTTACTTGTCACGGACAAACAACAACTTACTGAATATGCCATTGTCATGCTCACCCTATTTGCACCATTTTCGATTTTGGTCAGTTCCTTGTTTTGTGTATTTACCCTCAACCAAGAGTTAACCTCCACCACCGGCTATATGCTCTTTATGACCCCAAATAGCTCAAAAAAAATTTTGGGTGCAAAAGTTTTACACAGCATTATCATTGTTTTATGTGGCGTTATATTCTTTAGTATTGTTGCCACCATTGACCTTGGCATTCTTTCAGCTAAGTACCCAGAATTGAAAGAGGCTCTGAATCAATTCCCTCTAATTCAGATTCACTATGATGAGATTGCAAATCTCCTATTTAATACAGGAATTTCATGGCTCTCTATTTTATCCTATGCCTTCTTATCTGTGGTATTACAAGCGAGTGTCTTGCGCGGAAAGAAAGGAAGTTTAATCCTGAGCATTATTATTTTTATTGGATTAAATATTTTATTTGGAATTATTTCCAGTTATATTCCTTGGCCTAGTGCTGTGCTTGCAAAGAGCATCGCCCAAGCTGTATGGAATATTGTGATTATTGTTGGATTTTATTTCCTTTCCTCTTGGCTTATGGAAAACAAGCTCAATATGTAGACATCAGGGAGGGAGAACAAACATGATGATATTAAAGGTTGTCAAAAGAATTTTT
>ERZ772764.2436-NODE-2436-length-10889-cov-4.120085_pt1 | contig 10889 bp, 7 predicted proteins | sample MGYA00512163_ERZ772764 | MGnify/ENA primary metagenome ERZ772764 (study PRJEB29015, sample SAMEA2737903) | human oral metagenome | biome: human oral; feature: human-associated habitat; material: dental | place: China | collected 2094 ...
TCTTCGCCGGCCTGGCCGGGGCCATCCTGTGGAACCTGGCGACCTGGCTCTTCGGGCTGCCGTCCTCCTCCTCCCACGCCCTGTTCGGCGGCCTCATCGGGGCGGTCATCGTGGCCGCGGGCCTGGAGGGGGTCCACTGGGGCACCGTGGTCTCCAAGATCATCCTCCCCGCCCTCATCGCCCCCTGCGTAGCCGGCCTGGCCGCCGCCCTGGCCACCTTCCTGGCCTACCGCCTGGCGCGTCCCGAGGACCGCTACAGCCAGGGCATCTTCCGCTACGGCCAGCGCGTCTCGGCCTCCATGGTGGCCCTGTCCCACGGGACCTCCGACGGGCAGAAGACCATGGGCGTGATCACCCTGGTCCTGGTCGCGGCCGGATACCAGGGGGCGGGCAGCTCCCCGCACTGGTGGGTCATCGCCGCGGCCGGGCTGGCCATCGGGCTGGGCACCTACTCCGGGGGCTGGCGCATTATGCGGACCATGGGCAAGGGCCTGGTCCACATTGACTCCCCCCAGGGGTTCGCCGCCGAGACGGCCTCGACCGTCTCCATCCTGGCCTCCTCCCACCTGGGCTTCGCCCTGTCCACCACGCACATCTGCACCGGCTCCATCCTGGGCTCGGGCATCGGACGGGGCTCGAAGGTCTCCTGGGGCACCTTCGGGCGGATGGGCATCGCCTGGCTGGTCACGCTGCCCTGCTCCGCGGTGGTCGGGGCACTGACCTCCTTCATCGCCGTCAAGGGCGGCGTGGTCGGCGTGGTCGGCGTCATCGTCCTGCTCATTGCGGCGGCCCTGCTTATTATCCGCCAGGCCAACCACAACAAGGTGGACTTCTCCAACGTCAACGACGCGAACGAGGTCGTCGTGGGCAAGCAGAACGACCCCGAGCTGGCCCGCCCCGCGCGCAGCATCGCCGAGGTCAAGCAGGAGCTCGCCACCGCGGGCGGGAAGGGGCTGCGATGAGCGTGGACTGGGCCTCCCTGGGGCTGGTCACGGGCGTGACCGTCCTGGGCACCTCATTCATCCTGGTCATCTGCGCCTCGGCGGTACGCCTGCTGGGCCAGATCCACCTCAAGCGCAGGGCGGGCGAGGTCCAGGGCCTGCACGCCGCGGAGGTCGCGGCCGGGTTCTTCATCCTGTGCGTCGTGGCCATTGCGCTCTTCGGCCTGTGGCTGCTCATCCCCTACTTCCACTGAGGCCGGGCGGGGAACCGACCAGAGATTGTCCCTAACGAGTGCCATGAGGCCCGGGTCACTGCTACCCTGGGGGATGTGACCGAGGACCTCTCCGCACTCGCCAAGGACGCCGTGGCCGCCTCGTGGGCTGCGTCCGACCCCGACTACCCCGTCTTCCACGTCGCCCCGCCGGTGGGACGTCTCAACGACCCCAACGGCCTGCTGGTGGACGGCGGAACCTACCACGTCTTCTACCAGTTCACCCCCCTGCACCCGCACCGCAAGCTGGTGTACTGGGGGCACGCCTCCTCCACGGACCTGGCCCGCTGGGAGCACCACGCCCCCGCCGTCGTGCCCGACTCCCCCTACGACGCCAACGGCGCCTACTCGGGCAACGCGATCGTGCTGGAGGGCGCCGAGCTGCCCGCCGCCCCCGCGTCCGCCCCCTACCAGCTCTTCTTCACCGGCAACCTCAAGGACCCGGTGACGGGGGAGCGCACCGCCAGCCAGAACCTGGTCACCAGCCGGGACCTGGTCACCTTCACCAAGTGGGAGGGCAACCCCCTCATCCCCACGCACGCGCCGGGCTACACCGCCCACTACCGCGACCCCCAGGTCTTCCGCGACCCCGACGCCCCCGGGCAGTTCCGTATGCTGCTGGGGGTCCAGCGCCAGGACGAGACCGGGGCGGCCCTGCTGTACCGCTCCACCGACCTGCTCTCCTGGGACCTGGAGGGCGAGCTCACCTTCCCCGACGCCGGGGGCGCCTTCGACCGCTTCGGCTACATGTGGGAGTGCCCCGGCATCGTCCGCCTCACCGACGAGCTCACCGGTGAGGACTGGGACGTCCTCATCTGGTGCCCGCAGGGCATCAGCCCCCAGGCGGAGGGCTACGAGAACGTCTTCGCCTGCACCTACACCGTCGGCCACCTGGTGGGCACCGAGCTGCGCGACTGCGACGGCACCTTCCACGAGGTGGACCGCGGTTTTGAGTTCTACGCCCCCCAGGCCTTCGCGCGCCGCCCCGGCGAGCCGGGGGCGGTCACCCTGGTGGGGTGGCTGGGCAACGCCGGCGAGGACGACCAGCCCTCGGTGGCCACCGGCGGCTGGGTCCACGCCCTGAGCGTCCCGAGGCGCCTGTCGCTGCGCGGCGGGCGCCTCGTCCAGCGCCCGGTCCTGGAGCTGGGGGAGGGGGCCTCCACCAGCTGCCTGTCCGGCAGCGTCCTGGCCGCCGGGGCCACCCCGGTGCCCGAGCTGTCCGGCTCCCGGTCCTGGCAGCTGCGGGTGGAGGGGCCCCAGGCCGGTGGCCCCACGTGGGGGGTGCGCATTGGCACCGCGGACTGCCACGTGGACGTCACCATCGAGGACGGCTCCCTGGTGGTGGACCGCTCGACCTCCCGCTACACCCAGCACGGCGCCCGTCGGGTGGTCACCCTGCCCCCGGGTGCCGACCCCGTCCTGGAGGTCCTCCACGACCGCTCGGTCACGGAGATCGTCTCGGCAGGCGGGGAGACGGTTTTCGCGCTACGCTCGTTTGTGACACCTGGCACGTCAGGCGTCTCGCTGCTGAGTAGTGGCGGTGCCCAGATGCGGGTCGTGTCCCTCCAGGGGAGGGACTGACACGCACACTCATACGTGATGCAACTCACTTGTGATCTTCGGTTGCAAGACCGGTCGGTCGCAAGTACTGTGACCAACGATTGACACACGGTCTGCGGCGGGACGTCCCCGACCCCTCAACGACCGCACGCCCCAAGGACGCGGCGCTGAGCGCAGGCCTACAGAGAAAGGACACCCGGGTGGCTATGGATCACGCCCGAGTCGCCAGAGACGTCGTGACGTACCTCGGCGGCGCAGACAACATTGACGCGGCGGCGCACTGCGCGACCCGCCTGCGTCTGGTCATTAACGATATGGACAAGGTCGACCAGGCGGCCCTCGACAAGGATCCCGACCTCAAGGGCACCTTCCTGGCCGGCGGCATGTTCCAGATCATTGTCGGCCCTGGTGACGTGGACCAGGTGTTCGACCACATGGTCAAGGACCACAGCGTGCGGGAGGTCTCCAAGGACGAGGCCAAGGAGGAGGCCGCCAAGAGCGGCAACCTCTTCTCGCGCTTCATCAAGATGATCGCGGACATCTTCGTCCCGATCCTTCCGGCCCTTATCGCCGGCGGCCTCATGATGGCCATTAACAACGTGCTCAGCGCCGAGGGCCTCTTCGGCGAGAAGTCGCTCGTGGACCAGCTGGGCTGGCTCAAGGACTACGCCTCCCTCATTAACCTCATCTCCGCCGCCCCCTTCGCCTTCCTGCCCGTGCTGGTGGGCTTCTCGGCGGCCAAGCGCTTCGGTGGCAACGTCTACCTCGGTGCCGCCATGGGCGCGGCCATGGTCTCCACCAGCCTGCTCAGCGCCTACGACATGGCCAAGGAGGCGGCTGCCAACAACTTCTGGCTGTACCAGGGTATCGGTACGAACTGCGCCCTGACAGACGCCAGCTGCATCGCCGACCTGTCGGCCAAGGGGTCGATCCCGGCTGCTAGCACCTGGTACCTGTTCGGTATCCATGTGGATAAGATTGGCTACCAGGCCATGGTCATCCCCATTATCTGCGTGGCCTTTATTATGTCGGTCATTGAGAAGTGGCTCCACAAGCGCCTGTCGGGTACCACCGACTTCCTCCTGACCCCGCTCATTACCATGCTGGTGACCGGCTTCCTCACCTTCGTGGCGGTCGGCCCCCTCACCCGCCAGCTCTCCATGTGGATCACGGACGGACTGAACTGGACGTTCAACACCCTGGGCGTCGTCGGAGGCCTCGTCTTCGGTCTGTTCTACTCACCCATTGTGGTCACCGGCCTGCACCAGTCCTTCCCCGCCGTCGAGATCCCGCTGCTGCCGCAGAACGGCGGGGCCGGGGACTTTATCTTCCCCATTGCCTCCATGGCCAATGTCGCCCAGGGCGCCGCCGCCCTGGCGGTCTTCCTGCGCACCCGGGACGCCAAGATGAAGGGCCTGGCCGGGGCCGGTGGTATGTCGGCCATCTTCGGTATCACCGAGCCCGCCATCTTCGGTGTCAACCTGCGCCTGCGCTGGCCCTTCTTCGTGGGCATGGGCGCGGCCGCCATTGGCTCCGCCGGCGTGGCCCTGCTCAACGTCCGCGGCTCCGCCCTGGGTGCCGCCGGCTTCGTGGGCTTCGTGTCCATCCGCACCGAGGACATCCCCATGTACCTGGTCCTGGAGGTGATCACCTTCGCGATCGCCTTCGCCGGGGCCCTGTTCTACGCCAGTACCCCCAAGGGCAAGGCCTCCCTGGCCGGTGACGACGGCGCCCCGGCGGACGGCACGGCCGCCCAGGCCGCTCCCGTGGAGATCCCGGCCGAGGCCGCGCACGACCTCACCGTGACCGCCCCCATTAAGGGCCGCTCGGTGCCGCTGAGCGAGGTCGCCGACCCGACCTTCTCCCAGGGCCTGCTCGGCCCGGGCATGGCGATCGTCCCGGACTCCGGGCCGGTGGTCTCCCCGGTGGACGGCGAGGTGCTCGTCGCCTTCCCGACCGGCCACGCCTACGGGCTGCGCTCGGCCAGCGGCGTCGAGCTGCTCATCCACGTGGGCATGGACACCGTCAAGCTCGACGGCAAGGGCTTCACCCCCCACGTCAAGGCCGGTGACAAGGTCCGCCGCGGCACCCCCCTGGTGGACGTGGACTGGGCGGCCATTAAGGCCGCCGGCTACGAGACGGTGACCCCGGTCGTCGTGTCCAACGCCACCAAGTTCGGGGGCGTCTCGGAGACATCCCCGACCGAGGTCAACCTGGGCGACGCCTTCTACTCCGTGGCCCCGGCCGAGGCTGCCGCCAAGGTCTGAGGCAACAGCTCTCCGTCTAGGACATGTGGGGAGGCCTGCGATTCCGTCAGGCCTCCCCACACCTGTGCCCGGCGTCGGCCGGCAGGGGCTTGCCTAGGCGGTGCGCCCCTCCAGGAGGGTAATGGGCAGCTCGGTGGCGCGGGTGGGCTTGGTGCGGACCTCCTGCCCGTCGGCGTAGGCGCGCACCTGCTCCAGGAGCTGGCTGACGGCCGCCCGGGCGATCTGGGCGATCGGCTGCTGGATGGTGGTCAGTCCCGGCAGCGCGCGGCGCACGGCGCTGGTGCCGTCAAAGCCCACCACTGCGAAGTCCTCCGGCACGCGCCTGCCGTGCTGGTAGGCCCACTCCAGGACGGCGGCGGCGGCGAGGTCGTCGGTGGCGAACACGGAGTCGATCTCCTGGGCGACGGCGTCGAGCTGGGAGCTGACCAGCCCGTAGCGCATGGAGTCCGGGGTGTGGAACTCCACCGTCAGGAGCACGGGCTGGATGCTGTGCTCGGCCAGGACCGCGCGGTAGCCGGCCTCACGTAGGTTGTGCGGCCCGGTGCGCGAGGTCAGGATCGCGGGTCGGGTGCGCCCGCGTGCCAGGAGGTGCTCGGTGGCCAGGCGCCCGCCCGCCAGGTTGTCGGCCCGGATATTGGGGATGGTGGGGGATAGGTCACGGTCGATCGTCACCAGGGGCATTCGTACCGTGTCGTAGTCCATCTGCATCTCGTTGTGGGCCCCGGAGATAATGCCGTCCACCCGCTGGGCGATGAGGAGGTCCAGGTACTCCCGCTCCCGGTCCACCCGTCCCATGGAGTTGCACAGCAGGGTGCGGTAGCCGGCCTCGGCCAGGGTGCTCTCAAGCCCGGCCACCAGCTCGCCGAAGAAGGGCAGTGACGTGGTGGGCATAATGACCCCGACGGTGTTGGTGGACATGCCGTGCAGCGCCCGCGCCACCTGGTTGGGCCGGTAGCCCAGCTCCTTAATGGCCGAGGCGACCCGGTCCCGGGTGTACTGGCTCAGGTAGCCGCGGTTGTTCAGCACCCGGGAGACGGTGGTCAGGGAGACGCCCGCACGCTCGGCGACGTCCGCGAGAGTGGGTTCACGGCGGGCCGGCATCGCATCTCCTTCGATCGTCTGATGACAGGGCTGAGCATACGCCTGCCAGCCCGGACGCCCCGCTCACCTGGGACCGGGGACCGGGTCGGCAGGCCCAGGGGACCGCGGCCGACCCGCGTCGCCGCCCTGGCCCCGAGCACCCGGTGGTCAGGTCCGGGCGCCGCGGCCAGGGCCTGCGGGGGAGTGGGCGCACCGGCCACTGTACGCCGGGGGAGGGGCGGGTGGGGAGTGCCCCCGGGAGCGGTGCCGCAGGTAGGAAGGACCTAAGGATCTTTGCGGGCCCGCACCCTTCTTGCTATGGTCATTGCTATCAGTCGCTCGTAGCAGACAAAGGTGTTCGCAGCCATGACACCCTCAGCCCACCCTGTCCCGGAGCCCAGTCGGCGCAGGGTCGCCCAGGGACTCGCCTGGTCCGTACCGACGATCGCCCTGGCGGCGGCGGCCCCGGCCATGGCCGTCAGCTACACCGAGCGCATAACCGACGTCTCCTTCCAGCCGGGGACCGGGATGGAGGCCAGGCGCCTGGGCAGCGGCGTGATCCGGCGGCCGTGGGTGGGAGGGGTCGACAGGTGGACCTGGATGGCCACCGACAACTCCACCTACGTGGACACCCCGGTTTACGCGGGACAGCCCAGGCTCAGCAGCTGGGGCTGGCTGCTGCGCTACCACGACGCCGACGCCTGGGGCAGGCCCGAGACCCCGGGGATCAAGAACCCCCTGGTCCTGACCGACCCGGCGGGCGGGAGCGTCTCACCCAGCCTGCCCGGACCCTACCTCGCCTTCACCGGGGACCCCAAGGGGAGCGGGGCCACGTCCCGGACCACGCTCATGTCCCAGACGCAGAAGCTGGGTGCGGGGTGCACCTACACCTTCCAGGCGGAGGTGTGGACCGGTTACACCGAGCAGCGCAACCTGCGGCTGACGGTCGGGTTCGTCCCGGCCTCGCTCAGGCCGGCGCGCTACTCCGACGCCCCCCTGAGCGCGGGGTCCTGGCTCGGCTCGACCGCCGAGGCCCTGACCGCGCACGGCAGCGCGCCGACCACGTCCACGCTCGTGGCGCAGTACACGCCCGCGGCCAACGAGGAGGTCCTCGTCCTCATGGTGGTCCAGGCCGCCACCGACGCCGACGTCGCCGAGGCCGGGGCCACCGAGAGGCATGTCAACCCGGTCGTCGTGGCCAGCCCCAGGCTGACCAGCAGCTGCTCCTAGCGGGGGCTCCCGGGGACCGGGTGTCTCTCCTGGACGAGCTCCGCTGTCCCAACCGGCCCCGTCCGCTGCTCCCTAGCGGGGGCTCGCTCCGGCACCGGCGTAGGGCCACCCGCACCGCTGCTCTTAGGGGCGGGGCCCGCTGCGTCTCCAGCTCACACTCCGGACCACCCACGAGCTGCTCCTGGGTAGGGCTCGCCCGGGGGTGCTTATGTCATTTTCGACCCCTCCGTGGCGCGGCCGGGGTAGGCGGGGCGGTGCCCAGGGCGTCTTGCTGTCAGCGGCCCTGTCAGCGCCGCGGGCGCGGTGGCGTGGTGCCGTCGTCGCGGGACCGCGATCTCAGGGCCGCTGTGAGAACGTCGCCGCGCCGATCCTGGGCCGTCCTGTCGGATGGGCGCCCGCTGTCAGCGGTGTCGCGCCGGCGCCCGGCCGGTCCCGGGCGTCCTTGCGCCGTGCCGTACTCCGCCGTATTTCCCTGTATTTCCGCGGTCGCAGGGACGTGGCGGCCAGGTGGGCGACGCCTTTGCGCACCAGTCGGGCACCGGTTCTTACGAGCGTCCGGGCGGCAATTGGGGGACCGGTTCCTCTTTTGCGGGGACTATATAGGATCCGATTTCCTGCGCACCCCAGGCAGGAGCGTCCTCGCAGGTCAGAGGCGCTTTGAGGGAGGAAGGGGCAGGAGCTGTGCCGCCGCCGACAGAATGACATAATGTCCATTATCGGCGATAGTGATATGTGGGCGCGAACACTCCGGACCCCACCTGTGTACTTGTCCTCCTTTCCTCCTCCGCCCTAGGTGGCGCGCGCTTTGGGGCCCGCCTACGAGAACAGTGTTCGCGTAGGCGGGCGCCTGCCCGGGCAGGATCCGGGGACGGTAGCGCCTGGATGCGTGTTCGCCTGGCTGGGCAGCTGCACGGCCCGAGGACGCCGCCATGAACCCGGGTGCTCGGTAGCCCTGCGACGTCGGTCTGCGGCCGCGGCCGACCCGGGTGGCCTCGGGGAAACCCTCTGGTGGGGCTGACAGGACCGTCCCCGTCCGGGATAATGGTGGCATGAAGCACATTATCTGGGACATGGGTGGCACCCTCATTGACACCTACCCGGGGGTCGTGGCCGCCCTGTGCCGGGCCGCCTACGGGGACACCGCCCCCGAGCACCTGCGGTACACGGGCTCCCTGACGCACGTCTCGACCGCCCACGCCGTGACGACCCTGTCCGCCGCCCGCGGCGTCGCGCCTAAGGACCTGGAGCAGGCCCTGGAGGATCTCAAGACGCGGTGGCGCACCCGCCCCGCCCCTGTTATGGACGGTGCCCGCGAGCTCATGGCCCGCGTGTGGGAGAAGGGCGGGCTCAATATGGTGGCCACCCACCGGGACCGGGCCAGCGCCACCATGCTGGTCACCGTGCTCGGACTCGACCTGGACGACATGGTCTGCGCACCCGACGGACTGGCGCGCAAGCCCAGCCCGGAGATGAACCTCCTGCTGGCCCGGCGTCACGACCTGGACCCCGCCAGCGTGCTGTGCGTGGGCGACCGCGTCATTGACGCCAGCGCCGCGGCGGCGGCGGGCATGCCGGCAGCGCTGCTGGTGCGCCCCGGAACGGTCCTGGCCCTGGACAGGGTGGAGCAGGACCTGAACGTGGTCGCCGACCTGCGCGACCTCATCCCCTGCTTCTGACCCAGCGCGTCCGCGTTGGCCGGGCCAATTCGGAGGCGTGCGGTGGGTATACGGGCTGGCTTGAGTGGCGTCCGCGCGGGCACCGGGCACACGCCCGTCTGCGCCCGGGGGGTCCCCTCCCCCATCCCACCCTACCGCGCGGTCAGTTGCACATTCATCCGGGGATCGCTGACCGGCCGGTGGCGTGATTCCAACGTTTTGTGCCTCCAGGCGGGCGCTGAAACCGGGATGAATGTGCAACGGCGCCGGAGTTGCACATTCATCCTGGTTCCCGCCCCCGCTCCACCGCACGGATCCGCGTGGTTGCAACGTTTTATGTTCGGGCATTGTAAAAAGAATGTGCAGCCCCGGGTCCTCACCCCCTGCCAGCCGGGTAGGCTTGCCTCCACCACTTTAAGAAGGTCCCATGACCACCAGCCCGGCCAGCCGCCGACCTGTACGCACCCTGCCAGCGCGACTGCCGGTGGCCCTCCAGCCCGAGGAGCCCGCGGTGACCACCTGGGACGTCACCACTCTGCCTACCCTCATCAGTCACCTGCTCGACCTGGTCGGCCCACTTGACGACCTTCCTCATCCTGCGGTCTTTGCCGTCGACGGGCGCGGCGGAGCAGGCAAGACCACCCTCACCAGAGCGATTACGGCCCTCTACCCCAGTGCCCAGGTCCTGTGCATTGACGACCTGGCCTGGAACGAGCCCTTCTACCAGTGGGACTACCTGCTTGTGGCCGCACTGACCAAGCTGCGTCAGACCGGTGTCCTCGACCTTGTGCCCCCGGCCTGGCAGGCCCACCACGTGGAGGGGTCGATCAATATCTCTTCCTGTCCGCTGGTCATCGTGGAGGGCAGCGGGGCGGGTATGCGCGCCGTCAACGGCCTGATCGACGCCCACGTGTGGGTCCAGACCGATGACGACGTCGCCGAGCAGCGCAGGATCAGGCGCGACATCGCCGAGGGCGTGAATGGTGACGACCAGGAGTCGGCGCGTTTCTGGCACCAGTGGATGGCGGCTGAGCGAGCCTTCTTCGCCTTGGACCGTCCCTGGGAGCGTGCCGACGTCATTGTCGCGGGACAGGACCCCCAGGGCCTGGCCGATCGCGAGGTCGCCTGGGTCCGCGGGCCTCTCGGCCCTGCCGGACCGGCTGGCCCCAGGCCTGGCACCACGGGTGAATGACCTGGCGGCTCGTCCCAGCTGTTCTCTGCTCAGCCGCCCCTCCCCCGCCTGCGACCAGCTCAACCAGTGCGAGCCCGAGGACGCCCCTTGACTCCCTGACGTCTCCGGCTGGTGATACCTCCTTTTTACCGGGCAGCTCGACGACGGGGTCCCTCATACGTAATAGCGTGAACGGAACAGGGACTCATTGTGCGGGACGCCCCCTGGTCCCGCTGGCGCGGGTGGGGGCAGCGTGCTACTATTTCGGGAGAGCTTTTCCCTGTCTCCCGGCCTGCCTCGGACAAATAGGTCCAGGATTTAGGTTTTGTTTTGGTGTTATAGGGGGTCCAGTGACGTGGTCCGTCGCCGCCTCATTGCGCGCGTCGTGTGCAAGACGGGTGGAGGTCTACGGCACGGCTCCTGTAATCGACGACGGGGCTTGTATCGGAGGGGATCTTGGTGGGCGGAGAGGGCGTGGGGCGGGTGCTCGCGGGGTTGAGGCTGGCCGATCTTGTGGTCTTGGTCACTGCTACTGTGGTGCGGGACACCCTATCTGACCGCCACTTTTCCGCATGGTCTCGTCCAAAGCCGGCGCTGGATCCGCTCCCGGGGGCCGTCTGTGGCGAGTGGCGTCATACCAACGAAAGGTGGTAAAAATAGGTTTGTTCCGGCCGCTCCCGGAAGGCCCCCTACAGACCGGTGGCGATCCAGTC
>ERZ772764.2437-NODE-2437-length-10888-cov-23.832826_pt1 | contig 10888 bp, 11 predicted proteins | sample MGYA00512163_ERZ772764 | MGnify/ENA primary metagenome ERZ772764 (study PRJEB29015, sample SAMEA2737903) | human oral metagenome | biome: human oral; feature: human-associated habitat; material: dental | place: China | collected 2094 ...
ACACAAATCTATACTCATGTATCTCAGTCAAAGCAAAAAGAAATTCTAACTCTGTGTAATCCCATCGCTTCGATTCATTCACAGTCAAAAAAATAGGGCTACCTTCATAGAGGTGACCCTATCCTGAATAGTCAAGTCCAGTATCGTCACGGGCTTCACCGTTATAGGCAAAGGGCTGACCTGTTGTGTCTGTGCTTACCCCATAGAGGTTATAGCTGCTTGATGCGACGGCTTGTCCATCTGATGGAGTTCAGTGAGAGCCAAAATATATTTTCATAGTAAAACACCCCAAAGAATTAGACTTTATATCTAACTTTTGGGGTGCAGTTCAAAAGTGGTGTGAATTTTGCTAAAAATCATCAAAAAAACACCCCATGGTGTGAACCATGAAGTATTTCGAAACGTTGATATAATCGTATTGATTAACGTTTTGAGAATTGTGATGCTTTACGAGCTTTCTTAAGACCTGGTTGGGGCACCACTTATTTCATCTAATTTCAAAGTGCTTTAAAATCAACGTTTTCATACGTTTTCAAAAAATAAAATTTCAACTAATTTTAATCAGTTTCATTAAAATAAGGTAAACTTTCGTCAAAAATAAGCAAAAATCGAACCAGAATATCAAAAGTTTCCCTTATATAAAATTTTTACATATCAGAACAACATCATAGAAAAGAGAGCATAGCGCTCTCTTTTAATTTATCACTATACATGTTTGATGAACAACTTTTTCCTATTCCAACAATGTATACTCTCCACTTTCCAACAAATCTATTACTTTTTGTACAAATTGTTTTGAAAGTAAATCCACAATATCTGCTCCACGAGTTTGAAAGTCTTCATCTATCTCTTTGATTTCTAATTGAGAATTTTTTACTTTTTTTTCATCAATTGGAGAATGAAAACTATATTCACCTATTTCATAGTACAAAAAATAAAGATATTCTTTCTTACCTAAACTATAATCAAAAAAATCAATTTCCTTGTTAGTGTCATAGTCATAGTAACTATTTTCCCAAACTATGGCATTTCTTTTTTCGTTATATAGCTTTTCATAATTTTTTTCATAACTATAGACTCGTTGTTTTTTCTCTCCTATATATTGTTTATGAATCATTGTTGGTTTATATTTACTCAATAGTTTTTCTTTCATATCATAGTATTTTTCCATATTTTCTTCAGCATCTTCAATGTTATTTTGTTGATGTAAATAATATCTTGCGTTTTTATATTCTTTTATCTTGTCGCGATAGTTTTTAGCTCGCTTATTTACAGAGTATATACATTCTGCAATAATAGCATTAGTGAGTTCTTTTCGTTTAAGTAAATCTGAGTATTTTTTAGGAGTTCTCATATCGTAGTTCCTTTCATTTATTAAAAAGAGGGGACACCCCCTCTTTCTTGCTATCTAAATTTTCGTTTTCCTACCAAAGCTAGTAGTCCAACACTTGCTCCCAGCAATGCGAGGAGATTCGATTCTTTTGTTCCTGTATTTGGAAGTTGTTTCTTAGGTTCTGCTTTTGCATTTGTAGCTTGTGCAGGCGCTTGATATGTTTTATCGTCTTTAGTTCCTACCGTTACTTTCTCTACTTTGTAATCCACCACAGTCCCTTTACCGTCTACTACTGGAACTGGTTTGTAACCCGCTTTTTCAAGCTCTTTACGTTTGGCTTCTGCAAGGTCTGCCAAGCGTTTTGCTTCTGCTTCTTCAAACTGTGTTTTGGCAGTTTCATAAGCAGTTTTCGCTTCAAGCGCTTTGGCAATTTTAACTTCGTAATCTACTTTGGCTTTATTTTGTGCCTTGTAAACTTCTTTAAGTTCAGTTTCAGCTTTTTCAAGGTCGGCTTTCAATTCAACCAAGCGAGCTTTCGCACCTTTAAGGTCTGCAAGTTCTTTCTCAGCTTGTTTAACGTTGTCTTTCGCATCTTGAAGTGCTTTCTTAGCAGTAGATACCGCTTGGGCTTTGCTCTTAGCAATCGCTTCAAGTTCAGCCATCTTATCTTCTTCTGCTTTAAGTTCATCTTGCGCAGTTTGAAGAGCTTTCTCAGCGTCTTTAAGTTTTGCTTGTGCTTGTTTAAGAGTTTCCTCTTTTGTAGCCTTAGAAGCAGTCAAGTTATTGACAAGGGCATTTGCGTTAGCAAGTGTCACAACTGCTTTATCGTGACGGTCTTTCGCTTCATCAAAAACCTTTTGAGCGTTAGCAAGTGGGTTTTCCCCATTGTTCAAGGCTTTCAAAGTATCTTGTGCAGTTGTAAGAGCAGTTTTAGCATCTGACTCTGCTTTTGTGGTTGCTTCAAGTTGAGCTTGAGCGTTTTTACGAGCAGTCATAGCATCAGCAAGGACTTGGCGAGCTTCGCTCAATTTACGTGCGACTACTTCATCGCTTAGTGGGTTCACAATAGGAGTTTTATCCCATTTTGAGCCGTCTACGTTAGTTGTGCGAATACTTGTGAGGAAGTGAGTTGTGTAAAACTCGTCTGTTTTACTTTGTGCGACACCACCGAAGTACACAGTTTCATTTGCGTAGTCGAATTGGAGGATACCCTGTGTGTGAAGGTAGTCATTTTTATGAGAAACAAGTTCAATGAGGTTGTTGTACAATTCCTCTTTCATTTCCCCTACAGTCTTACGAAGAACTTGGTCAGCATCAGTTGAAAGTTGTTTTGGATCGTATGTTCCAACTGCATTTTCATAAGGTTGCAAACCTTTTTCAGCGTACTCTTTAATTGTTTCTTCTGAGTATGTGCTATTCAAACCATATTCTTTAGCAACTTTGTAAATACCTTTAGCGTAGTGACCAAATCCACCTTTAGCACGATATTCGTCTTTCATCGCTTTAGAGAAGTTCACTTTCACATACTCTTTAGCAATTTTGTTCGCAAACTCAAGGCTTGATTTTGAAAGAACAACGTCTGGAAGTCCAAGTTGACGACGCATTTGGTTGATAAGGTCTGCAACAAAGTAGTTCAACTCGTCTGTAACTTCTTTTGGAAGATTGTTAATGTCGTAGCGAGTTTCGTCTGCTAGGTCTTTGGCTGATTGGGTATACTTGTTGAGGGTGCGGTTTTGGAGTTGTGTTGTGATAACACGTTTGTAAAGCTCCATATTTTTAGCACGACGAACATCATCTGAATATTCGATACCCTCACGGATTTCTTTCTTAAACTCCATTTCATCTTTCACAGCCTTGATAAAGTCTGGGGCAAGAGTGATGGTAGCTTTAGTATCCTTTTGAAGTGCATTGAGAGTAGATACCGCTTGGTTGTAGTCAGCAGTTGCTTTATCTGCATTTGTTTTGGCAGTTTCTTTCTCTTGAGATTTTATTTCAAAAGTCGCTTGAGCAGTTTTCACAGTTTGTTCTGCTTGTTCTACTTGTGTAGCATGGTCTTGATTTTGTGCTTTGGCACTATCAAGAGCCTTTTGTGCATCTGCTTGAGCTTGTTTGCTTTCGCTCTCTTCTTTGATTGCATCTGCTTGTGTTTGTTTAGCAGTAGCATCAAGTTCAGTAACTTCTTCCTTAGTAGGAGTTTTCACTTCTGTTTTCTTAGGCGCTTCTTTCTCTACCAAAGCTGGTTCGTTTTTAGCAGTTGTAGGCAATGGAAGCTCTACTGTATCTGCATGAGCAGTTCCGATTGTGCTGACAAGACCAGTTGCTGCGATGGCAGAAATAACCGCACCCGTAGACAATTTTTTAGCAGTACTATGACTATTTTTCGTAGTTTTTGACATTTATAAACTCCTTTTGTACAATGCCCTATGCATTTTATTAAACCATAGTACTATTTTACCATACTTTTCTTGTTTTTGGATAGTTTATTATACTTATTTTTAGAGAAAACAGATAGTAAAATGGTATATAGCATGGAATATAATAAATTACAAAAGCATATCGCATTTCGCATACGTGAGTGCAGAAAAGCACAGGGATTAAGTCAAGAAAAATTATCTGAAATCGCTGGGCTAGGTGTTAAAGCGATTCAAAATATAGAAAACATGAAGTATGATTTTAAGATAAAAACTCTTGAATCCGTAATCAAAGCCCTAAATCTAACGGTCGAGGAGTTCTTCAACCTACAATCATTTGAATCAGATCGAGAAGATTCTCCAGAAGTACTTTTTGAAAACTTAACAAAATTACCCAAAGATAAGCAAGGAAAAATTATATCTTCATTTAATGAGATTGTAAAGAATATCAAATAAACCCAGCCAAAATAAATTTTGGTTGGGTTTTAATATTACTTAATTTTAAAATTATCAGAATAGTAGTGTTCAAGGCGATTTTGTTCTTCATGCCATTGATATTCTTCATATAGTTCATCTGCTACTATTTCTAAATTGTCCGATAAAGCTTCTAAATATTGTTTTCCAGATAGTCCTAGTAAGTTAGTTTGTTCAACTGCCTTAGTAATCTCAGGTATTAGAATTGGAATTTCCAAAGAAATTGCTCCTAGTCCTAACGCTAATCTTATATACTTAAAATTTTCTATATTTTTGTAATGATTTTATTCGCTTTCATGCAGTATAGAAAAATTTCTAAATTTTTTTAATAGCTCATCATTCATCTTTTTCCTCCCCGTCGAAAGGCTATAGTACAAAGTACCTTTTGAGCTGTAATGTTCCTCTACATGTTTTTCAATAAATTTTTCCTTAGTATATTTGTTTATCTTTTTTGACCACGTACTTTTACTTTTATTTTCTTCAATTTCTTTCTGTACTTGATATTGATCTTTAATAATTTCAGGATAGTTTAATTTAATATATAAATCCAAAGGATCCACATCTTTTTTAAAATTATTTATATCTATAGACCCTTTATAATTTTGCAAGGGGATGTCGAAATCATTATCAATAATTTCATCAATATTATTCAGATTATATCTGATTTTTTGGGCGATAACCTCCAAAATCTCACTTTCATATTTCGTTACTTTCGAATAATCATAATTATTTACGAAAATCCATAAAAGGAAGTGAAGCAAATTAGAATTACGTGATATGTCTTTTCCTAATAAAAATTCTTTTCCTAGTATTAGAGAGTCTCTAACATTGACTATCCGTTTATCAAATTGCGCACCTACCTCTGAAAGGCGTTGCTTTACAACAGGAAATTCTTTCAACTGAGGAATAATGTTCGTAACATCCTTACTTTCTCCACGTTTTATCTCATTATAAAACGCATCAGGATTTTTTAATTCAGATTGTAGTTTTTTGACAAAATCGCCTGCCCTCGTATAAATTCCATCCTTTTTATACTCTTCAAATTGTTCTACAATGATACTAGCATAGTTGTTCTTAATATAGTTTTCAACTATCCTGTCTCCAATTAAACTTTCTGTTACTTTAATATATGGTTCGTAACATCTAAGTTTCTCATCAAAATTAAGCATATCAAACCTCTTTCTGAAATTATAAATTGTTTGCATTATCTCTTATTCTTCTTAACAAAATTATAACTTATTTTATGAATTTTTCAACGAGAAATATGTCCAATGTATACATTTTAATTTATGTAAATATGGTATTATAGAATTGTAATTAAGAGAGCTCTCTCACTCGTCAGCATTCGCGATAGTCTGACCACGCACATTTTTTAAAAAAGGAGGCATTCACATGCCAAAAGAGAAAAAAATAACACTTGGAAACCGAGAAAGTGCAAGAGCATTTTTGGATTCTTTATCAACTTCCGTTGATGTTCCATCAGCAATTAAAGTTGTTGACAAAAACGATGGCATCATCAACGAAGGTCAGGAAAAACCAACGAACTTGGGCTTCACTAACATGCGTAGATAAAAAACTCTACGAAACGTTTGCAAGTATTGGACAAGAGGACTACTGTCCAACGTTTAAAGTCAAGTTGAAAAACTACCAGAGCGAGAACTTAGATAGTTTGATTAACGCTGACATCACAGTTAATAACTACGATGTAGCATTTGTATTTGACAAGTTGAAACAACCAATCGGTTTAGCACTAGTTGCTGACCTTGCTGACATTTCATTGAAATAAGTGATAAGCATAGTGAGTTATCATCTACTTCCTTTAGATGATAACTACTTACTATGCGTGAGGTGAACATATGTTATTTAAAATATTCTTCTATCTTATCCTTGCGTTGCTTGTGTGGCAAGGTTTGAATGTTGTGTACATTTATCTAAAGAGACAGTTTCTTCTACTATCAAATGAAGTTGCTGATAACAACGGAAAGATATGGGAACAATGTCTCTTATTATCGGGAAATCAAGTTAAGATTTTAAAAAATTTGATTCAGGAGTTAATTTTTTGGCAACTAAACAAGACAATTGATGAGCAATTACAAGCTCGAAAGGCTACTGTCTTACAAAACGTAGTTAATCATCTCAATCAAAACTTATATCAGCAGTTACAGTTAAAAACTATAAATCCTGCCACTACTGATGGTGTATATGTTTGGGTTTATCTAGCAAACAACTTAAATGATAATGAACAATTGTCATTAGAAAACTACTTTGTAGGTGCTATCGCTCTATACACTAATGAGTTTGCATTAGATGTACTAACTGTTGAACTGTTCGCAGGCGCTGGCTGGGTTGCTAAATTCGATGTCAAAACGAGCAAAGAGGCAACATACAATCGAATGACAAGACAGACTAAAGTCAGTTATGAAGAGGACTTCTAACATGATAAAAAATATTTTCGAGGTCAATAGCAGAGGTCAACCAACCTCTGCATCTGTTGACATTAACCGATTTTTCGCATGGATTATAGCTGGCCCATCTGGTTCAGGAAAGTCTACTTTTTTGAGAAGACTTTTAGGACTCATTTCATTTCATGATACTGATGCTGAAGTTTACCTTATGGATTTTAAAGCAGATGAAGAAATGTTTTCAATGACTGGCAACCATATTGCAAGAGGATTTAACTGTCTAGAACTTTTCGAAATCGTCTACCAACGCTTTGAAGCGAGACTAAATAAGCAAGAAGAAAACTCTCATAATCTTTACTTGATTTTTGATGAATGGCAAGCTTTCCTTGCGTACCTAGAACAAACAGATAAGAAGAAACATAAGGATGTTTTATCTAAAATGTTAATGATCAACAGCATGGGCAGAAGTCTAGGTTTGAGAATCATTTTATCCAGTCAACGTTTCTTAATGTCTGATTTGCCAGGGCGCTATAACTTCAACTGTATAATTTCATTGTCTACTAGTTTTCTCATGTCTACCAACAACAGACAACTCCTTTTTCCTGATATGGAAAAAGATGAAGTTGTGATAAAGCCTAGAGGATATGGATATTTTCAACTAGAAGGGGAACCTGTTAAAATGTTTCGCACTATTCAAGTAAAAGATGAGGAACGGTTAAATCAACGGATGCGAGAGCTATTTTCAAGGTATAGCTAGCGCTTTTTCTGCTACACTTGTTAGTACGACAGTAAGCTTATTTTGAAGCTCCATCATCGGTTTAGTGTCGGCACGACATTACCAGCAGAAAAATGACTGCTTGCAAGGGCTAGAGGGTGGAGATTTTTCAAGCGTAACGATGCCGAAGGCAAGGAGTGAAGCGAAGAAAAATACTACCCGTCCCTTGTTAGCTGGCAAGCATTCTCAGGTCGATGATTTATCATCGGGCAGGAGAGGCTGGGGTTTGGGGCAACGCCCCAAGAGTTACTACAATTTAATTTTTAATTATTCTACGCACGTGTTAGACTGGGCTTGTCAACGGTCTAACACTAGAATAATTAAAAGAATAATTAAAGAATAGTTAAAAAAGAAAGGTTTAATATAAATGACTTCAAAGAAGAAGGAAGCACTTTTGACTTCTGTAGCAATTACACAATACTTTGAGACGAAATATTGGAAAAACGGTTGGGATGAAGAACTCATTAAATCCGAGAATATCGAAAAAATTCTTGAGGAAATTGTCAGAAGAGTTAGTGAAATAGCAACTGTTTCCGAGGCATACGCAATAAAACATGACAAGGACACATCCATCGGTTTTGACAGTGTAACTAGAACAAAAACTACAAAGCTAAAAAAGCCACATATTCACGCTTTACTCAAGTTTGAGAAAGGTGCAACACTAACTGATTTAGCTGTACAAATCGGACTAAAACGTGAACATCTTGAAAAGGCGAAGTCTGGAAGGTATGGCTACGATAACTTATTGGCTTACTTAATTCATGCAAAAGATAAATATAAGTATCAATACAGCCCTGATGAAGTATTCACCCTAACAGGTAAAAACTACTTAGAAATTTATCACGAAAGACAAGGAAGCTGGCTGAAAGGTAAAGCAAAAAAAGAAGTGCAGCAAAGTTATGAGGACATCGATTTATTAATAGATAACATACTGAACGAGAAAATTACGAAAAAGGAAATACTACTCAATAAACAATATCATACTCTTTATACAGTTCATAAAGTTAGAATAAACGACGCAATTAAGAGCATTGGAGAAATTAAGTGCGCAAAAACAAAAGATGAACTGGACAACGGAGAGTTTAAAAAGACAATCTTATTCATATATGGAGCTTCTGGACTTGGCAAGTCAACATTTGCAAAAGAGATCGCAAAAAGTCTTATTCAGTTAGCAAAGCTGAATAATAAAAAATGGCAATCAGTCCTGACCGCAGGCACAAATATGTTTGATGAAGTAAACGGAGAAGAGATACTACTACTTGATGATGGCCGAGGAGATAGCTTAACTGCTTCAGATTGGTTAAAAGTTTTAGATCCATATAATATTAGTCCTATCTCAGCACGTTATCAAAATAAAATAGGCGCTGCCAAAGTCATTATCATCACAAGCTCTAAACATCCTTTGACCTTCTTCTATCATACTAAAGGAAATAATCGTGAGGATTTATCACAATATGTTCGAAGAATTGAATATCTAGCAACGTTAAAGGGGGTGGGGGATGAACCTATTTTTTATGAATCTCACCCAACAAGAACATTGAACAATCTGAGACGAATCCCAGAGATTGGATATGATACTTACTTATCGTACGATTTTACACCTGATAACGAAATGAAAAATAAAGAAGAGCTTCTATCCATGTTAGTTTCAAAAGTGGGACTCAACAATCAATGGGATTTATGGGAGTACGACAAAATAAAAACCCCATCCGAAACTTTGGCGAGCGAGGACGAGGTTGCAGATAATCAAGAAAAGTAAGTAGGGTATCTCTTGATACCTCTATTATACCATACATTGGAGGAACAGATGCAAGTAATTCTACCAGATGAACAAGTTCAACAGATTCAGCTCCTACTCGCTGAACTCATCAAGAAAGAAATTGAAAATAGATTGAACAATAGTAACCTTGACAGTCCGTTTTTAAACAAACAACAGGCCTGCCACTACTTGGGTATCTCAAACAATACTCTCGACAGTTGGATCAAACGAGGACTGCCTGCAATAAAAATTGGCAAGACTATACGATTTAATAAAGAAGCCATTAACTCATGGCTCTACTCACAAAACTAGAAATATCTATATTTTTGTTTTATAATAGTCATGATATTTTCTGGTTCGATATACAAGGAGAATATCATGACTATCAGTAAGACAAAAAATGGAACTTATCGCTTAAAAGTCTATATCCCAATTGAAGCACGAATGCCACTTGGTATCGTTAATAGCAACTATTACGATAAGAGATTCAAAACAAGAAAGGAGGCAAGGCAAGCTGAGATAGACTTGCTTACCAAGTTAAATCAAATAGAAGATAATGAGTTTACAGGACTAGCAAAAGGAGATATTCTTTTCTCAGACTTCTATAACAATATCTGGTGGGACTCTTATAAAGCAGGACAAACTACATCTACTTCTAAGCCACCAAGTAGGTCAACAGTTGCTAATACTAAAACCTGTTTTGAAAAACATATCCTACCACTTCTTGGAAACTATACGATACAGTTTCTAAACCAAAATAAGCAAGTTATCCTAAATCTAATGACATCTAAGGCTAATGAATATGCGAACTTCAAATCTTTACGTAGCTATGTAATTTCCATTTTTGACTGGGCAGAAGAACTTGAGTATATAGAAGCTAATAAAGTTGCAAAAATATTAAGAAGAATAAAAGCTACTAAAAAGATTCAACTCGCAGAGTCAAAGAGAGAGGAAGATTTATATCTAACTCATGAACAACTCCAAGAATGGTTCTCAGCATTTCAAGAAGATTTAGATAATGATAAAATAACCCTTAAAGATTATGTCCTATTTTATCTTACTTTTTTCTTAGGCGATAGAAAATCTGAAACCTATGCTCTTCAATGGAAACATATCGATTTTTCAAAATCACAGATTCAGCTAATTCAAGCTTTAGATAGATATGGACAAGTAAAATCTACTAAGGGAAATAAGAAAACTATTTTCTCTATTTCTAATGACTTACTTCAACTTCTTACCTCTTGGAAAGAGCAACAAAAACATGAGCTGGCAAAGTTTGGCATCATCAGTAACCCAGAACAATTTGTTTTTACATATATCGATACCAAAGGAAACATCAATAAACCTTTACACGCCGACTATCTAAACAACAAAATGAAAAGCATCAGAAAGCGACATAAAGAGCTGACACATGCTACACCTCATAAACTACGACATACAGGAGCAACACTTGCTAAACAAGCAGGAATGAGCTTAGAAGCCATTTCTGAAGCATTGACACATAGCGATACCCTTACAACACAGATTTATGTCAATACTTCTAATGTAGTCCCTATGGCAGTTGGTGAATTTGCCTTAAAGTCTCTAAAACAATAAGGTAAAAATAAGGTAAACTTTGAGGTAAACTTTTCAAAAAAATACGAAAAAAGCACCCATAAGGTAAACTCTTGAGTGCTTTGAAACGTTGATATAATCGTATTGATTAACGTTTTGAGAATTGTGATGCTTTACGAG
>ERZ772764.2438-NODE-2438-length-10888-cov-2.923936_pt1 | contig 10888 bp, 6 predicted proteins | sample MGYA00512163_ERZ772764 | MGnify/ENA primary metagenome ERZ772764 (study PRJEB29015, sample SAMEA2737903) | human oral metagenome | biome: human oral; feature: human-associated habitat; material: dental | place: China | collected 2094 ...
TGGGATAAACGCTTTGTATATAAATTGCTAATAAAATTGGCAAACAAGCTCCGTCGCTTTATGCACCGACGGCGCCTCCGTTACCTCCATTGCTTTGTTTTAATAATCCTCCTTCCTCTCCTTTTCTCTGTGTGATATTGCTTCAAACCCTAAACACAAGTGGCAACCCTTATCACTTCAAAATCCTGAAAACCCAATAAAAATAGGGTGCATCAGAAATTTGATACACCCTAATTATTTTTCGTTTTTATCTTATTCTTTCCTAAATCTGGCAGAAGAAGAGTACAATTACCTGCGCCAGAAAGATTCGAAGGAACATACTGAGCGGATAAACTGTTGAGTAACCTACAGCTGGAGCCTCACCTGCACAGATAGAGTTAGCATAAGCCAAGGCTGGTGGGTCGGTATAGGTTCCGGCAAGCATACCCATAATTGTGAAGTAATTGAACTTATACTTCAAACGAGCAATAGTACCGACAATAAGGATTGGAACAATCGTAATGATAAAACCTGTGTACACATACTTCAATCCGTCACCCTGTACTACGGTGTCCCAGAAGGTTGCTCCTGCCTTGATACCTACAGAAGCCAAGAAGAGTGCCAAACCAATCTCACGGAGCATCATATTCGCTGACGTTGTAGTATAGGTCACAAGTCCCATTCGATAACCAAAACGACCAATAAGAATAGCAATAACCAACGGACCACCTGCAAGACCGAGTTTCATTGGTACAGGCATGTGAGGAATCGCAATTGGCAACGTACCGAAGATGATACCAACGATGATACCAACGAAGATGGTTGCAATATTTGGTGCGTTTAGGCGCTTTTCAGAGTTACCCATCATAGAAGCAACGCGGTTTACGTTCTCTTCTGGACCAACAACCATGATACGGTCACCCACGATAAAACGGTGATTGCGACCAGCAAAGAGGTCCATACCCTGTCGGCTGATACGTGTTACGTTCACGCCATATACTGAACGGAAATGCATATCGCCCAAAGTCTTACCGTTAATCTTGCTATTGGTGATAACAATACGACGGCTAACCAACTGTTGTGGCTGGTCTTCCTCGTGCCAGTCTACTTCAATCTCCGGACCGATGAAAGCACGGATAGCAGCTGCGTCACCCTCTGCACTGACAACGAGAATCTCATCGCCTAACTCAAAAACATTATCTAAGGTAGGAACAGACAATACACCTTCGTGCATAAGACGTGTACAAACGAAGTCACGATTAAGGAATTCTGATATTTCTTCGAGCTTACGGCCCGCAATATAGGCATTCTGTACCTTCAAATACATTGTGTAAGGCTTTGCATGAGGATTCTCAGCTTCTTCCTCATTCAGCTTTTCATTCTCCTCTTGAAGGTTTACCTTACAGATATAACGGATAGCAATCGTCGCACTGATGATACCAACCACACCCAAAGGATAAGCACAAGCGTAACCAGAAGCGATGTCGAAGTCCATGCCATTCTTGAAGACACTGTGGAGTGCTTCATTCGCAGCACCAAGACCAGGAGTGTTCGTCACAGCACCATAGAGCGTGCCGACCATCATAGGAAGATTTGTCTTGTCCTGCGTGTCAAAGAAAATGTAGTAACAAGCAAACATCACAAGGACGTTGAGCAGGATTGCCACCGTCGAAAGGATGTTCAACTTCAGACCACCTTTACCGAAACTTTCAAAGAAGCCTGGTCCGACTTGCAGACCAATCATAAAGACGAAAAGAATCAATCCAAAGTCTTGTACAAAGGTCAATACGGGGATAGGTCCTGTAAATTTAATGTGACCAGCAAGAATGCCCACAAACAACACAAAGGTAACGCCAAGCGAAATACCTCCAATTTTAATTTTGCCAAGGTAGATACCCAAGGCAATGACAATAGAATACAATAGCATAATATGGGCTACCGTATCCTGTTTCTCTGCCGAAAAAATATCAATTAACCAGTCCATAAGTATTATTTAGTGTGTGCAAAGATAAGGATTAAAAGGCATATAATCTAATCTTTTATGACGAATTTTAACCATGTGTCTGTTTTTGTATACGTTACTTTCTTATTTACCTATGTAAAAACTGTTCGTAAGATATTATTGCCCCCTTGGACACATGAAATAATGAGACATTCTTTTCAATGTAGACATATAAAGATGAAAGGCATTGTAGTATAATAACCTATGAGAGATTAAGATAGCCAAAGAAGTTATTGTCTACTTTCATCTTCATGCTAAGGACCTCTAAATCTATTTTAAAGATATTCTGTACATGTCCTATCCTATTCACTTTAATGATTATAAAGGCCCTCTCCTACCCTCATCACCTAACGTGCCGATGCTTAGCACACATCGTGCTGATGGTGAGCACCAATGGTGTTAGGTGCTAAAAGATCGCGATAAGGCTACATAAATAAAAGAATCCCCTTGTTTGTTGTCGAATAAGTATTCTACAACAAACAAGGGGATTGACTATTTATAAACTACTAATTTACTTTACGCTAATCTTTGCTGCCTTGTTTCCTACACGTACGATGTAGGTACCACGAGCAAGAGAGATGCGTGTGCTATCGTCAGCAACCTTACCTTGGTAAACGAGTTTACCATCGATTGAGTAGATAGCTGTTGTAGCATTCTTTGCACCAAGAATATTAACAGCACCATCGAAGAACTGAATCTTAACATCCTTATCAGCTGTAACAGCATCAATGCCTGTTGGGTCAGGTGTAAACGCGATGTAGTTTGTATAGATAAGTGCATTAGGGAAGTTATCGTTCGACATCACACAAACAAGGTTGGTGATAGGCTGAGTGAGCTTCAATGTAGTTACACCATTCTCAACGGTATACTCATCATTGACCTCTAACTTCTCACCTTGTAACTCGCCATCTTTATAGGTCACATTACCGATGAACCAGTGGTAGGTTGTCATCTCACCGCCAACGACAGCTTCAGAGCTGAGGTCAACCTTACCATCAACGCACTTAACATCGATTGGTGCCTGAAGGTTGTAAGAGTATCTATCAAATCTTTTGCCGTTATTGCTTGGCAATGGCATTGTAGAGAACTTCAGACGGTTGCCAACAACGTTGAGAACTCTAAGGTTGGTATTCTTTGATACGTCAACCTTTGTCAGCTTATTAGCATTCAACCACAACTGCTCCAACTGAGGAAGCTTGTCGAGTGACACGCTTTCGAGGTCGTTATCGCTCAAGTCAAGGTTCCAAAGCTTAGGGTTGTCAAGCTTGATTTCCTTCATCTTATTGCTTGAGAGGTAAGCAATACCAAGGCTTGGCGCCTTTGACAAGTCGAAGTTCTTAATCTTATTACCCGTTAACGAGATAAAATTAAGTTTTGGGAAAGCTGACAAATCAATATCAGTCAACTCATTTGCTTCAAGGTTCAAATCAGTAAGATTCGGTGCTGCAGGGAGCTTAACAGATGTCAGTCCTGCATGAGTTATAGAAATGAGCTTTGCCTCCTTCAAACCAGTGAGGTCTACGTCTGTCATCTTAACGTTAGCAACACTGAAGACTTTCACCTTATCATCAGCCTCAGCAACAAGCACACGTACCTTTGTATTCGGCTTTGACTTAGCTCGGAAGATCTTGTAAGTCTCTCCAAGTGTATACTGTGTGACATTACCATTGCCGCCCCACTCGAAGTAAACAGACTTACCAGGAACATAGCTTGCGAGAGACAATACTACGCTATCGGTCTGGTTGACAGTAGTAAAGGAAGCCAACTCATATTTAGGGAAGGCAATAGGATGAACATTAGTAGTCTTGAAGACGTTCTTACCTTCGAAATCAGGATAAGCAGGATGTCTCATCTCACAATAGATAGAGTCGAGCGCAAGGTTAGTGAACTTAGCTGAACCATTGGTGATGGTGTAGTCCTTGCCCAACTGTAATGGTGTACCATCTTTCTTCTTCCATACAAAGTTAGTTGTTGCTCCATCCTTTGTTATATACTGCTCAGAGAGATCAATACCTGGTGAAGAGGTTGAAATCTGCAGTACATGCTGTGGTGCATAGATAAAGTTACCACGAGTCAGACCAAAGTCGTTAGGCATATTAGCCAATGTGAAGTAGTTACCACTAACATTCAACTTCTTAACTGGTGCTACAGGTGGAATCTTCACCTCAGTAAGTTCGTTGTTTGCCACATTGATATCCTCTATAAGTTCGCTGTGGTTGAGGAGGAGACGAGTGAACTTATTGTTAGAGATATCAAGCATACGCAAGTTGTCGGCATCCTTAAGATCCAACTTATTCAGTTTGTTGTGACTTACGTTCAGCTTCGTTACACCATAGATGGTATTGAAGAGCAATGAGTCAACTTGGTTATAACTAATGTTGATATCAGTCAACTTACTCTTATTAAAATAAGATGATGGACCACGAAGATCAACACGATTTAGCTGATTATGAGAGAGGTCGAGTTTCTCAAGCTTATTGTTGTAAGAGAGGTCAATAGTAGTAAGACCTGCATTCTTCAACGTCAGTATGCGAAGTTCTGTAAGTGCAGAGAGGTCGATGTTATCAATGAATTGACCATTAGACTCAAGACTTGTTACATACTTATCTTGTGGAACATATATAATAATGTTACCTGCGCCAGTACGTGTAGTAGCAATATTTGCTGTAGCAGGACGCTCTTCCTTAATCTGGAATGGCTTTGTTTCTCCATCACCTAAGTCAACCTTTACTGTTACAGGATTAGCTGCTGTAGCACCAAGGATACCCACTGACATATTAACAGGAGAACCCTCTGATCCAAGACTTGACATTTCAACAGCCTTCACATCCTTACCAAACTCGGCAACAGTCTTCACACGGAAGTTCTCTGTGCGGATAGGATAGTCTCTGAGTCGGCTATTAGTGAACTGAACAAAGACCTCTTCATCAAGAGCTTTCTTCAATGTTACCTTACCAGCCTCGTATGAATAATAGCTGTCGTCTAACTCTACAGGCTTTGTTGGGTCAGCCTTTGGAACACGATAGAGTCTTGCCTGAGTCGTTGTATTTGGACGAAGCACACGCTTACTAAGGTCGATGACATCACCTACCTTATATGTATCGTTCAACTCCATAGGGTTTTGCTCGTGGTAATACTCAAACCAGTTGCCTGGTTCTGGCAGTGTAGCAAAGTCCATATAGTTATAACGTACGTTGACACTATAGAGTGCAGGGTTCTGACTAACGTCGAGCTTTCTCAAGAGGTTACGGTCACAAGAGAGTGTAAAGAGCTTTGGATTACTTCTTAAATCAAGTTCCTTCAAGTTATTACCACCACAATAGAAGTAGTAAAGTTCAGGACAATGCGATACATCAATGGTCTCAAACTTCACGTCAGTATTGACAGTTCCAGAAGAGTGAGAGATATAGAGCTGTGTAATCTTAGGGTTATGGCTAAGGTCAAGTGTCTTTACACGAGAGTCACCCACGTTGAGAATCTGCAATTCTGGATTCTTGGAGAGGTCTACACTTTCAACACTTGTCATGTCAAGACTCAAACGCTGCAGATATGGACAGCCTGTTGGATCTGCTGTCTTGAGACTGATAGTGTGGTAAGCATCAAACGAACGCAGATTAGGGAAGTTCTTAAGTGTGAAGTTAGGAGAGATATGTCCAATCTGTGGAACCTCCAACACCATAAGATTAGGCATACGACCAATCATCAATGGAGTTGTAGCAGAGAAAGGATTATCCTGCAAATAGATGATATTCAGACTCTGTAAACGGTCGATGTTGAGTGACTTTAAGTTGTTATGCTCTAAGTTCAAGACTTGGAGTTTCAAGTTGTCATTAAACTGAATCTGGTCGATCTCGTTACCAGAAGCATTGAAGAAATAGAGGTCGTCTGGGTCACCAGAAATCGTTACCCAGCCTGCATCTGTCACAGCACTTGTACAGAGAGTACCCTTAATGGTCTGTTCGCCATTATCATTCTCAACAATAGCTTTCTTAATCTCAACTTCGGTATCACCAGAACCATAGTCGATAGAAACATCGGCCTTGTCAGATTTAGAGCCCAACACAAAAGAAACCTGTGCTGCCACACCAGATTTTTTTGCCTTTTCAGGCACATTGGTGTGGAATCGAATCAAAACTTCGTCTTGCGCATGGGCAGCAAGCGAACTCCACAACATAGCCATCACTAAGAGGAGGAATGATGGAAAAAAAGTAAATTTGTGCTTCATATAAATATAAATATTATTGTGTTCTGATTTTATAGCTTATGTTTACTTATCGTATTCCCAAGGGTTAGGAGTGTTAGTCCTATCCTTTGGGAATATTATTCGATGTGTATCAAGCCTTAATAGATAACGATACGTTGTGCCTTACCACCATTTACTTGAATCAAGTAAACGCCCTTGTTCCATGAAGAGGCATTAACGTTAAGTTCGTCACCTTGTGCTGAGAGCGAGTGAACTAACTGTCCGCTAAGTGAGTAAGCACGTAAGTTCAGTTGCTTTGCACCAGCAAGGAAGGCTGAGAAAGAACGTTCGCCAGTCATTGTGATGACAGGTACTGCCTGACTCTCAGCGTATCTTACGCCATTAATACCATTGGTTTCCTTTTCTTTTAGTACCTGCTTCAAGCCAGCGTAAGCGTCAAACTTACCAGCTCCCCACTGTACTGGGTCACCTGTATTAGTAACAAAGTTATCCTTACGAGCAGTCTGCTGGATGATACGGACTACGTCCTTGACTGTCAAGCTTGGGTTCGCTTCAAGCCAGAGGGCAATAGCACCAGCCACAACGGGCGTAGCCATGGAAGTTCCGAGTGATTGATGCCAGTAGTATTTCTTACCACCTTTCTCCAATCTACCCTGCAATGCCATGTCAGTATATCCTAACTCTTGATTCTCTACAGCATATGTGTTAACAGAAGAGATGATAGATGCACCCGGAGCACATACGTGTGGAAGGTTTCTACCATCGGCTAATGTACCGAAAGAAGAGAAGCGTGAAGCCTCACCTTCAGGGAAATCATCTTCGTCACCTCGCTTGTTGTAACCATAAACAAAGCCGTCGAGAGATGACCAATGGTTACGTACATTATAGCTGCCAACAGTAACGATGTTTGCAGCACATGCCATATCGCTGATAGAACCATTGCGTGTTCCGCTTACGAAACCCTCCTGCTTGTTACTATCGAAGTAGATAAACTGTGCATCGCTATAAACTTCAACACGCTGTCCAGGCTTCTTACTCTTTATTTCCAATGCCAGTTTATAGTGGCCATCCTGATTTTCTTTCTGGTTATCACTGGTCATTATCTGCGCCATAGCATAGTAACGGCCCGTTTCAGCATCTATAGCAGAAGCTGCTGTGACGTAACCATCAAACGCTTTCGCAAAGTTTGGGTCAATCACAGCGCCTGACATTGAATAGTCATTACCACCTGATGCATAGGTCACAGGTTGACCATTTGTATTCTTTAAAATAGGAATTCTGGCTACAGCACGATTACGACGATTTGCATTAGTAACAACGATTTGTAACTCGAATTCTGTAGAGTCATTACTATAAGCAGCTATCTGTCCGTTACGAAGATTAAAGTAGGTCTTATTCCCAGAACGCAAAGTATCTGGCTGCATTGGCGTGAGGAAAGTCTTAACCGTCTCATCTGCAGCGGTAAAATTCTTCTTTAATGCGATGCCCATGTTCGCTTCGTTACCTGCAGCAACACAGATAATAGCGTGCTTTCCTTCCTCTGCAAGGAAGCGATTCATTACACTTGTAGAGTCGTGTACACCAATGTTACTACCTAACGAAAGGTTGATAACACATGGTTTAGGCTTCTTTCCTGATAGTAGTGAATACTGTACGACATCATCAACACCAAATGCAATATACTGATCACGCAAATCACCGCATGAAGCCACAAGTTCTGACTCTGTCGCACAACCATAGAAAGGATTAGGACCGACCACCTTATAAGACTTGTCGTTATCGTTAGTCTTAGCATAGGTGATATCGCCTTTATATCCACCCGCCATGATTCCTGTAGTGTGAGTACCATGGAACGTAGTGTAGGAATCGGTCGTAAAGTCCTCAATAGCGTATGCATTATCACGGTTAGTCATGGTGTCAAGCACGGCACGAGGGTAATAGTTATCGAATTGATAACCATCCTTATTTGACTGACTGGCTGTAATCTTACTGATATAACCAAATCGCGTGCTTCCGTCTGGCTTGAGGAAGTTGATATGGTTAGGGTCAATACCGCCATCAACAATACCCGTTACAACGCCTTTACCAGTGTAAGCCTGTGGGAGGTCGATGCCTTGATGAATCTTATCTACGCCAATCTCCTTACGTACGACGTCCATCTTCTGATAAACACGACGTGGGAGTTCCATACGACGAACGCACTTTAAGCCTGCAATACGCTCAATGTCTTTTATTGGAGCCACGACAATGGCAATATTACCACGTACACGCAGCACCTTTACGCCTTGTGCCTCTAAGTCTGCACGGTTGTTCTGATCCTTCAGTTCGACCATTGCCATTGTGTTCTCTGGTACACTTTTTGGACGTTCAAACGAACGTGTACGACTGTTGTAGGTAGGAATGGAAGTGTTACGGAGTTTGAACAGTTCCAACTGACTTTGTAGGTCAAGCTTCGACTGACCGTAAGCTAATCCTACCGAACATAAACAAAATACAGTGAGTAGAATTTTTCTCATCGCTTGTTAACTATAACTTTTTTACCGTTAATAATATATACTCCATTAGGCAGTTGTGTGCCTTCTATGCGCTTGCCATCGAGACGATAGACTACAGCCTTACCTTGTTTTACGGCTTCTATGGCATCAATACCAGCTGTGTCGCCCTTGAGAAGGACCTCCAAACGGTCCCCGTTCTTCAAATCAAACTCAAAGCTTGTGCCGCCAGAATAAGGTGGATCAAGTTTCGTTCCATTGAGTTTAACCACCATCTTACTCAAGTCGTTGCCGTAAGCACCAAGCATGAAGTGATGGTTGTCGGCTGAGAACATCACTATATTTTCACCTGTCTGCAGTTTTACCGTTGAGTGATCAGAGCGGTAGAAGTTGAATCCATAGTTCGCAAGACTGATGTCGTCAATGAAAACTGTTGCCTTCTGGTCGCGCACAATGGCTGATGTCGTAACCTCAATCGTCATACCATCGGTTAATCTTATCTCGTATGCTCCTTCGTAATTGGCTGTTACAGGAGTACCGTTTGCCTTGATTGACTCAATCTTACAACCGCTGTTTGGCTTTATTTGGATGACGTTGTTCTTCTCGCCTAACTCAATATTATTACTGCCATTCTGTAGCGTTATCACCTTATTATTATAGCTTTGTCCCTCATAAGCGGTAATATTTGCTGCGTTATCAACAGTCAACACAGCCTTTACAGTAGCATATTTATGTGCTTGAATATCAAAGACAAGGTTGTCTTTCACATAGCATTCGTAGGTACCATATATCGTAGTGGCAGTCCCATTAACCTTGAAAGCATCTAAAGCATAGTTGCTTTGGTCGAAAGTTAATGATAATTTTGTTCCAGCTTTCAGCTTGAAATCAGCGTCATTGTAGTTCTTAACTTCCACACCATCAGCCATTACCTTTGAGATAACACCCTTTGCTTTCTCGTCAGTAAAGTTGAATTTAACAGGATAAGATACGTCTGGATAATCGGCTTTAATGTCAACAACACAACCAGCGGTCAGCGTGACAAAGTATTGACCACTTGAAGGAGTAACGTCGTTACCATCAAGTGTCACCTTATATATAGGGGCATCACCATAATTAGCATTGGTAATTACAAGTGTTTTCTCGGTATTAGGAATCCATTTAACCGTGTTTTCACCATTTTGCAACGCTACTGCCGTGCGTGATTCATTGCGTGACACCCTCACTTTTGAGGCATTATCAACGTTTACAGTACATGAACCTGTGCGAGCTTTAGCTAAGTCAGCACTTTTAACAGTGAAGAGCTTATTATTGTCTGCATCCGAAACATAGATGTTGCAACTGGTTAGATTATTAATAGTCTGTGGTGCAGAGTTCTCATTATCAATCGTCTTGAGGACACTCTTTAAGTAATAACCTTGTTTTGCCTCAATGGTTAAGGCACCATATTGAGGCACAGTTATTTCATTTGTTCCGTTAGCAAGATTGACAACGGGCATGTAATTTACTTTGACTGAAACTCTGTTGATATCATCAACCTTGACTTTTACAGTAGTGTCAGCCTTTACGTTTACTGACGAGAACGCCAGTAGCATTAAGAAAATAAAATAGTAAACCTGCTTCATATATACATATTTATTAGTGACCAAATATCAGATGCAACTCTTATCTCTATGGTATCTTAACTCTTATTTGAAGAGTTTTTTAGACGAATGATGAGTAAATACTCTTACAGGTTATTCGTTCTATAACATATCTGGTGCAAATATAAATATTATTTATAAAAGAAGCAATCTTTTTTCGATTAAAATTATACTTTAATTCATAAAATGTATTATTAATTTCTATTTCAAACAAAAGAGTACATAAAACACTTATAATTATAAAATCCTCGTAGGTTGTAAGCTACAAAAGGGTTGAGCAGATATTTAGATAAAAGAGAACGGGATGTGGTTGTAAAAAGGACACATTTGAATATGTAAATAAGTAGACAAAAGTATACGACATTAGTTTAAGAAAATAAAAGATATTAGAAAACGAAGTTAACAAGAAGAATTATCTACAAAGTCGTTTGATGAGTGGCAGGAAACGATCAAATCCCACCTATTAATATATAAGAAAAATCGTTTTAATTTATTTCTCTGCTCTTAGACCAGTAATCTATTAAGTTTATTTTTAATAGAATAACCTACTTCCAACAACAAATTAAACTCA
>ERZ772764.2442-NODE-2442-length-10881-cov-21.524016_pt1 | contig 10881 bp, 5 predicted proteins | sample MGYA00512163_ERZ772764 | MGnify/ENA primary metagenome ERZ772764 (study PRJEB29015, sample SAMEA2737903) | human oral metagenome | biome: human oral; feature: human-associated habitat; material: dental | place: China | collected 2094 ...
CGCGCCGTCAACGTCCTGCCCTCCGACGCCACCGCCTGGCTGCTCGCCCCCGCCCACTGTCACCGGAACCGGCGGAACTGACACGCGAAACCGGCGGATAATGCACACCCTGTGGATAACTCGGTGTGCGCGACCCATCCCGGCGCCGGATCCGGCCGCCTCGGCGAGGAGCGCCCCGCTCAGTGCCGCGCCGCGCCCGCGGGCGGGCAGCACGACGCCGGCCCCGAGGACCTGGGTCAGGGCGAAGCCCGCCGCAGCGCCCGCGGGCGGGCGGTGCGACGGGCCCGGACATGAGCGGCATTGGGCCGCGGGCTCACTGCCTCTGCCCGATCACGTTGACGGCGCTTCTTCGCAGCGCCAGCCTGACCGGCAGCATGACGGAGGGCACGCCCACCAGCACGGCGCCGGCGACAATGGCGGTGTAGATGAGCGGCGAGCCCGCGGGGATGAACGATCCCAGGAATCCGAAGGCCTGGACGACCAGGGGCAGGCCTCCGACGACCGTTCCGAGCAGCACGGCGCATACGACCGTCATGAGGGCCTCCCACCGCATGGCGCGCAGGACCTGCGCCCGCGTCATGCCGACCAGCCGCAGCAGCGCGATCTCACGGCGTCTCACGTTCGTCGCGACTACCAGGCTGTTGACGACCGCGACAATGAGGTAGCCCACGATCACCAGCAGACCGAGGAGATTGACCCAGGCGGCCATCGTCGCCTCGGCCCGTGCTGAGGCGGCGAAGCCCGAGCTGTCCGTCGTCGTCATCGCCGGGTAGGGCGCGAGCGCCGCCTCCACCCCCGCGGCCGCACGCTCCTGCGGGGCTCCCTCGGCGGCCGCGACGAGGAGCCGGGTCGGCGGGGTGACGTGCCCCTGGGCCGCTTCGTGGGGGACGAGCGCCTGCCCCAGCCCGAGCCCGCGCTCGTACAGGGCGACGACGCGGAGTTGCGCGGGTGCGCCGTCGCCGAGCCTGACCTCGACGACGTCCCCGACCCCGCGACGCAGTATCGCACTGGTCGAGCGGTCGAGCGCGATGGTCTCGCCCTCCAGGTCCGACAGCGATCCCTGCACGACGTCGGGATCGAGTACCTCCTGGATGCCCTGGCCGGACAGGACCGAGGCGCTGAGCTCGGCGACTTCGACGTCGTCGAGGAATGTCGTGGGCACGAAGATCCTGCTGTCGCTGACGCCCACCACTCTGCCGGCCTGGGGCGCGTCCTGGACCGCCGAGGACACCTGGGGCGCGATCGGGTCCCCGCCGGTGCCGGTCACGACCACGTCCGCCACCACGCCGCGCTCCACCTGCGTCGCAACGGCCCTGGCGAGCGTCGACTGGCTGTAGACCATCGCCAGGGTGAAGCCCACGGCCAGGACCAGCGGGATGACCACTCCGCCCAGGCGGCGGACGTCGGCGCGCGAGGACTCGGACGCCAGGAATCCGCTGGCGCCCATGCGCCGAACGGGGGCCGACACCGCGCGCACCAGCGGTCCGAGGAGGTACGGGCCGGCCAGGGCGGCCGCGACGACGAGCACGAGGGCGGCGCTGCTCGTGCCCGCGGTGCCGATATCGTCGTGCAGGAACAGGGGCATGGCCATGGTCATGACGCCCAGGATCAGCGCGATCCCCGCCACCACCGCGCGCAGGCGGCCCGCCGGTCGCCTCCCCGGGGCCGCGTCCTGCAACGCGCAGATCGGACTCATGAACGCCGCGCCGTGGGTGACGGACCACGAGGCGGTCAGGGCGCACAGCGCGACCAGCACCGCGCCCGCCGCACCCGCCCACGGCGTCACGACCAGCTGGAGCGACGACGGTACGACCCCCATCGCCACGAACGCGTCCCGCAGCAGGGAGGCGACCCAGATGCCCGGGATCGCGCCGATGGCGCACGCCACAAGGCTCAGGAGCCCTACCTCGGTGAAGACCATGGAGACCAGCTGCCACGGTGTCGCGCCCAGCGCGCGGAAGGTGGCGAACTCGCGTCTGCGGCCGCCGAGCACCAGGCTCATCGTCGAGGCGATGACGAAGAAGGAGACCAGCACGGCCATACCGCCGAACGAGCTGGCGAGCAGGAGGAGCAGCGACCGGCCCGCCGCCACGTCCCGGTGCTCGGCATCCGCCACCCGCTGGTCCGTGCCGACGACGAACCCGTCGGGCAGCGCGCTCTCGACCGCGGTCTTCATCTGAGCAGCGCTCACGCCGTCCGCTGCGCTCAGCAGGAGGACGTCGCACGCGGACGGGTCCTGCACCAGCGAGTCCAGCTGGGCGTCGGCGAGGAAGGCCGTGGGGGCCTCCCGGGCGGCGGTGTCGGCGGCGACCAGCCCGACGACGCTGTAGTCCTGGGGGACTCCGTCGACTGACGCGGTGATCACGTCCCCGGGGGCGAGGTCGCGGCGGCGCGCCTCGTCGGTGGTCAGTGCAAGCTCGTTCGCGGCCTCCGGCTGCCTGCCCTCGGTGACGTGGAAATCGCCCGACGGCGCCGTGGACCACCGCCGGGTCTCAAGACCGTGGCTGCCCGCCGGCGTCCCGGCGGCGTCGTCCGTGATCCGCATGGTGATCCGGTCGTCCATCACCGCCGAGCCGACCTCCGGGAGCGCCTCGACCTGCGCGGCGAGTGCGCGGGGAACCCTGGCGGTCTCGGGCAGCTGGACGCTCGACAGGGCGTCGCTGCCGGGGGCGCGCATGGTCTGGTCGCCGACGACGACGGCGTCGACGCGGGCGTAGCGCTGCGCCCGCGTCGACGGTCGCAGGCCGGACTCGGTGAGGTGGGCGGCCGCCGACACCAGGATCGCCGAGCAGAGCAGTGCCACGAGGGCGCCGGTGAACGCGGGGATCCGGCCGCGTACGGTTGAGAGCGCGAGCGAGATCATGACCGGCCCCCCAGGCGGGTCATCCGGGTTGCGATGGCCTCGACCGAGGCCCCCCTCAGCCTGTCGACCATCCGGCCATCGGCCAGGAAGAGGACCTCGTCGGCGTAGGCCGCCGCGCGGGCGTCGTGCGTCACCATCATGACCGTCTGACCCATGCGCGATGCGACGACGGTCAGGAGCTCCAGGACCTGCGCGCCGGTCGCCAGGTCCAGGGCGCCGGTGGGCTCGTCCGCCATGAGCAGGTCGGGACGTCCGATGAGCGCGCGGGCGATGGCCGCGCGCTGCTGCTGCCCGCCGGAGAGCTCATTCGGACGCCGCCGCAGCAGCTCGGTCATGCCGACCTGGCCGACCACCTCCCGCGCCCACTGCCGGTCGACGGGTCTGCCGCTGAGACGCGGGGGCAGGGTGATGTTGTCCTGGACCGTGAGCGCGGGGATGAGGTTGTACGCCTGGAAGATGAAGCCCACGTGCTCGCGGCGGAACAGCGTCAGACGGCGCTCCGAGTACCCCGACAGGTCGTGGCCGCCGATCATGACTCGTCCCGTGGTCGGGGCGTCCAGCCCCGAGGCGCAGTGGAGGAAGGTGCTCTTCCCCGATCCCGACGGCCCCATGACAGCGGTGAAGGTGCCCGGTTCGAGGCGCAGGCTGACGCCCCGGAGCGCGTGCACGTCCCCGCCCGGGGACGGGTAGGTCTTGGTGATTTCCGTGAGTTCCAGGGCGGCGGGGGAGGGCGCGCGCGAATCGCGTGAGCGGGGCGGGCGGATCGGCAAGGCGGTCTCCTAAGCGGGGGTGCTGCTCATGACGCGGGCAACGTAGCCAGGAGTCGCGGACAACGACCGGACAGGGCTGGGACTCGGCCCCGGCTCGGCCCGGGCGCCCGCGGCCTGCCCTCAGGACCGGCGGCGGTCGGCGGCGTGGGCGTGACTCGGCCCGGGCGCCCGCGGCCTGCCCGCCGATCGCGTCACCCGCCGACCGCGGGTGCCCGCAGGTCGGCCGCCCCGGAGGGGCGGGTCGACGTCTCCGGGCGGTCTGCGGCCCCGAGGACCGAGGCGGTCATGTCGACGACCTCGGCGGCAAGTGCGGCGTCCGCGATGCCTTCGGCCGCGGCGGCCGCCTGACGGGTGGCCGCCGCCGCCAGCTCGGCCTGGCCGCGGCGCAGGTGCAACCGCGCCATGGCGAGCTCCACCTCGACCTCCAGGTATTCCGGGTCGGAGACCGGCCGGGTCATCGCCTCTCGGGCCTCGGCCAGCCGGCTCCCCGCGGCGCGGACGTCGCCGGCGTCCAGAGCCGCGTCCATCAGTCCCACGAGGGCGAGGATCCGGTACTCGGTCGAGGTGCTGCGAGCGGGTTCGAGGCTGCGCAGCAGCACGCGTCGGCCTTCCTCGGTCCGGCCGGCGCGCACCAGGAGCCTGCCCAACTCGACCCGGGCCGAGGCCGTCGCCACGCCCGAGCGCTCCTCCATCGCAACGGCGTCGCGCAGGGCGGCGACGGCGCCCTTCAGGTCTCCGCGGCGCGAGCAGTGCCCCGCGATCAAAGTGACCATATGGCTGGCGCTCCAGTGCTCGCCGATCCTGTCGAACTCGACCGCCGCCACCCGCGCGTGCTCCTCGGCCGATTGCGAGTCCCCCGCCGTCTCCGCCGCGATGGAGCGGACCGCGTGGCCGGCGGCCCTGACCCACGGGGTGGCGTGGTCCCGCGTCATATCGACCAGCGGGGTGATCGCGGCGGTGTCTCCGGCCAGCAGGGCGGACCTGCACGCGATCACCGCCAGGGGCGGGTAGGCGCGGAGGACATCGGCGTTGACGGCCGACCACGGGGGCGTCTCCCCGGGTGTCTTCTCACCCGGGCACAGCGATGCGATGAGGTCGAGGATGAGGACGACGTCGCCCGGCAGGGCGTCCCGCGCCGCGCCGAGCCGGCGGAGCCAGCGCGACATCTCATCGATGCGGCCGCGGATGATCCAGTACCACGACATGGGGAGCACGAACGACGCCAGGTCCTCCGCGCGGTCCAGCCGGCGCATGACCCCCACGATGTTGTCGTGCTCGGTGTCCAGCCAGGTGAGCGACTCCGCCTGACGGCCGTGCAGCAGGCCCCGGAAGGCGTCTTGGACCTCCTCCCGGAAGAACTCCACGGCGGAGCGCACCACGAGCCCCGTCTCCCCCGCCTCGTCGAGGCGGCTCAGCAGGTACCCTCGTGTGGTCTCGAGCAGCCGGTAGCCGGTTCGCGCGTCGACCGGCGTCGACACTGTGAGAAGGGACCGGTCCGCGAGGGACGAGAGCAGGAACGGGATCTCCTCCTCCGGCAGGCCGTGACCCGCGCAGACGCGCTTCGCGGTGCGCGGGCCCGCGCCCGCGGGAAGCCACGCGAGCCGACGTGCGAGCATCCGCTCCTCGGGACTGAGCAGGTTCCACGTCCAGTCCAGGACCGCGCTGAGACTGCGGTGCCGAGACGAGCCCGTGCGCCGAGTCGACGAGAGAAGCCGGAACGTCTCATCCAGGTGGCCGGCAATGCCCTCGATCCCCATGGAGCCGGTGCGGGCGGCCGCCAGCTCGATCGCAAGGGGAAGCCCGTCGAGTCGTCGGCAGATGTCTTCCACGAGACCGCGGTTGCCCTCGTGGAGGCGGAAACCCGGGTCCGACAGACCGGCGAGCTGCGCGAAGAGCCTGACCGCATCGCCGTCGGCCCTGTCCCCGTCGAGCGGGAGGGGCTGCACCCTGAGCACCGCCTCCCCCGGCATCGTGAGGGGTTCTCGACTGGTGGCCAGGACCCGCAGGTCGGGGCACGCCGAAAGCAGCTCGGCGGCCAGGGCGGCGGCGGGCTCGATCACGTGCTCGCAATTGTCGAGGATGAGCAGAGTCGGCACGCTGGACAACGCCGAGGCGATGCGGACCATGTGAGTGGTCGATCGCGATGACAGGAATGCGTCATGGGCGTTGAGGGAGGCGCTCACCGCCTCCACAAGGCTGTCCCCGTGACGCAGGACGGCGAGTTCGACGAAGCAGACGCGCCGCGCCGGGCCGCGGTCCGACGGCCCTCCGGTGCGCGCCGCGTACTCGGCGGCGAGGCGCGTCTTCCCGACGCCGCCGGTGCCGGTCAGGGTGACCAGGCGGGTATGGTCGAAACGCTCCCCAATTGAGTTGATCTCGCCGTCCCTGCCCACCGCCCGGGTGAGGTACGGGCTCTTCCATCCCGAGGGCGCGACGCGGTCGTCGTGCAGGATCTCCGTGCGCAGCGCGGTCACCCGCTGGGAGGGGCCCACGCCGAGTTCCTCGGTGAGCGAGCGGCGCAGCCCGTTGTAAACGGCGAGCGCGGCGCCGCGCTGGCCCGAGTCGTGCAGCGCCTTCATGAGCAGGGCATGGGTGCGCTCCCGCAGCGGGCAGGAGCGGGCCAGCGATCGCAGGCCGCTGATCGCCGCCTCGGGACCCTTGAGGGCGGTCATCGCGACAAGACGGTCCTCCTGGACCTGCAGGTGCAGTTCCTCCAGCCGCGCCGCCTCGCGCAGGGCGAACTCCGATCCAATCCCGGAAAGCGGCGTCCCGGCCCACAGCGACAGCGCCCGGGTCAGGGCGTCGTGCGCCCGCGCCGGCGCATTCTCCCGCAGGAGACGAGCTCCTTCGTCCGCCAGGCGCTCGAATCGGAGCGCGTCGACGCGCCGCGGATCGATCGTGAGTCGGTAGCCGCCGCCGTAGGGAACGGGGCCGATGCCCAGGTGGTGCTCCGTGAGCCGTGCGCGGGCCCGCGAGGCGAGCCGGCGGAGCGTCGCGACGCCCCCGTCGGGGAGCTCCGCCTCCCAGATGTCGTCGAGGAGAGCCTCCGCCGGCACGCAGGCTCCCGCTGCGAGCGCCAGTCGCGCGATCAGTGCGATCGTGCGGGGGCCCGACAACGGGACCGCCGCCCCGTTCGCATCGAGCACCTGAACCGGACCGAGGAGCCGCACGAGTTCGACGTCGTGCGGGTCCGGCTCCTCCGGATCGCGACGCTCCCGGATCACGGCTCCAGGCCCGGGTGCTGCGGCGCAGTGGCGCCCGGGCCGTCGATCGCCGCATCCGGCGGGATCGGTGCCGGGCCCGCGGGGGAGCGGCGGACGCGTTCGCGCAGCCCCCTGCTGCGCCGCTGTGCGGCAGCAGCCACCCAGGAGTCGCAGTATCGTCGATCTCCCGTCACGAGTGCGCGGACCCCTTTCTTTTGAATTCCCGAGGGGAAGGGGGCGTTATGAACTTCTTTCCGTTGGCGGGCGTCGGGTGAAAGAATACGTAATTCGTCGTCGGCGGTGCGGCGCCGATCGTCTGCGCATGCCCTCAATTCTGCAGTCCTGGCGGAAATGCGGGGTTCGCTGGTGGAATTACGAATGTCCGGCACGGGAAAGAGGATACCACGGGGGCGTCGGAGGTCGCCGAGAAGCTCTTCCGCGGGCGGATGCCGCGCCCGGCCCGGCCCCGCCGACGCGCTCAACGGGGCTCTTCCGCGGGCGGATGCGGCGTTCAGCGCTGCTCGAACCAGCGCCCGCAGGCGGGCAGCGCGACCAGCCCCGCCATGAGCAGGGGCACCGGCGCGATGAGCGGCAGCACTGTCAGCGGCGAGAACCCGGCCCCGAGATCGTTGAGGGCCGACGACGAGGTCGGGAGCAGCCCGACGAGGACGATCGTGACGACCGCGGCGGCGAGGGAGCCGGTGAGCAGCCTGACCCGCGAGCGCGCGCCGCGCGCCGACCAGAAACCCGTCAGCCCGACCGCCGCCGCGACCGCGGCGACCGCCGTGAGCACCGGTATGAGGCCGGGGGGCACGTCGATAAGGCCCAGGAACGTGGCATTGTCCCACTGCCGGGCGCTCAGGAGGAGCGCGGCGTCTTCGTCGAGCATCTGGTAGAGCCTGTGGGCGAGGTCGATCGCGGATCGGGTCAGGGCCCCCGCGCACACCCCGCCGGCCAGGGTCACCGGGATCGGCCGCCCGTCCAGGGACCGGTTGGCGAGGGCTCCGACGACGGCGCCGGCGGCGGCCAGGGCCAGGGTCAGGTAGATGGGGACGAATGGCGCCAGGTTGCCGGCGGACACCGGAATGGCGCCGAGGAACGGCACGTATTCGAGGAGCATGATGAGGGCGAGCGCCGTGCTCAGGGTCGTCGGGCGGCGCCGGAGCGCGAATACGAGGGCGCCGACGGGCAGCCAGATCGACTTGTTGAGAATGATGTTGTTGAGTATGAGCGGGACGGGGGACGGCTGGCTCGGCATTATCTGGGCGAGCATCTGAATCGGCCCCATGAGCGCCGTGCCCAGCAGAATGCTGATGAGGACGAGGTGCGCGAGCTCGGCGCCGGAGCGGGGCGGCCGCGGTTGTTGGGGGCGCGGCGAGGGCGCTCCGGGGCTGGATGAGGGCGCGACCTCACCGGGCGCGCCGGGCCCGGGCGCGGTCTCACGGGGCGCGCCGGAGTTGGATGAGGGTGCGGTCTCACGGGGCGGTCCGGAGTCGAGCCCGGCCCCCGCCCCCGGGTCGCCGGAGGGTTCCGTATTGCCGCAGGACACCGGGGTGCTGAAGGGTTCCGGATCCGGTTCCGCGCCGCCGGTGCTCGCCGGGTGGCCGGAGTCCGAGTCGGAGTCCGCCGGGTTGTCGGAGTCCGGATCGGGTTCCGCTCCGCCGGTGCTCGCCGGACCGGGCGCCGGATCGCCTGGGGGCTCCGGATCGGGGACCTGGGGTGCGCGGGCGTTCGGACTCGGACTCTGCCCGGGTCCCGGGCGGTCGTCTGGGGAGGACATGGCGCCATCGTGCTCCCCCGGCCGGGACGAGTCCAGGGTGGAGCCGTCCCCGTCGCCGGCGAATGAAGAAGCGACGGACATCGGACGACGAGTGAGTCGGCGTGGCGACGTGGCCCGCGGCGGCGCTGGTTGTCCGAATCTGTTGCAAAGGCCCGGATCCCGCCGGAGCACCGAGTCTTTCTCGTCAGGAGTATCCCGGGGTGGGCCGGGAGCGGAGCGATGACGCGGGAGGATGGGTGCGGTGCGGGATCGGGTCCGCGGTGTCGGGGCGGGTGCTGCCGGGCTCGGGTGCGCGAAGCGGGCCGGCAACCGCCGCCAAGAAGGAGGATGCGGGCCGCGGCCGGGCCCGGGTGTGCGGTATCGGGGCGGCCTGGGCGGTGTTGCACATTCGGCCGGGACCGGCCGGCGGGGGATCGGCGGAATCATGCGGAAACGCCCCGGTGTTCAACGTCGTTGAAATCCTCCCATGTGCAGAGGGGTCCGCTCTGCACATGGGAGTCCGTCCTCTGGAAACCGACGTTCTAGTAAGAGCCCCGGAATCGCGCGGAAACCCCCGAACCGGTCCGCGCGGGAGGCGCCCTCCAATGTGCAGCACCCCCGCACGGGTCGGGAGGAGCTTCTCGGCGGAGGCTCCGCTCCCGTCAGATGAAGCGGCATTCCCGCAATCGGTCCGGGAAGACCCCGGCCCGCCCGGCGGCGGCCCTCCGCCGGTCCGCACGCGCCGTCCTCGCGCGTCCACGCCACGGCGAGCCCGTCCTTCTGGCCGAAGCGCGCCAGACGGGTACCGACGGCCCGCTCCAGGCGCTCCAGTTCGACGTCGGTCGCCGTCAGGGTCATAATGAGCGCGCCCCCTTCGCGGGCGAACTCGACGATGCCAGCTGTCTGACCCCCGCGCGAGACAAGGCGTCACCGGGGTGCAAGGTGCGTCTCGGTGGGTGCGTCGGCCCCCGCGCGCGAGACGAGGCGGCGTCGGCCGGGGCCACCCGGGCGCCGTCGGTACCTGACCCCCGTGCGCGAGACGAGGCGGCCGGTGGCGGCGTCCCCGTGGCCGCCGGCCCGTTCCTCCTCGACTGCTCCGAGTCATCCGCAGGATGTGCACTTTCCGCCGGTCTCGCGTGACTTTTCCGCCGGTTTCGGCGAGGACGGGAGGGGCGGGGCGTGCGGTTGACGCGGCGTCGCCGACGGCCTACGCTGACCCCCGCAAACAGAAATAAGCGTTTCTCTATGGGGCGGCCGGGTCCCCGGACCCACCCGCCCCGCCCCGCCCGACACCGTCTACGAAGGACCCGATATGTTCACCCGCATCGGCCGCGCCGTTTCCCGCCACCCCGTGAGCGTCGTCGTCGGGTGGGCGCTGCTGGTCGTCGTCTCGGCCGCCCTGGTCTTCCACGGCTGGGGCGCCGGAGGCCTGTTCGAGCGGCTGGCGAGCGGCGACGTCGCCACGCCCGACAGCGAGTCCGGCGTCGTGGCCTCCATGACCACGTCCGACGACAGCGTCGGCGAGAGGATCTCCATCGTCGTCCAGGGCGTCGACGTCGCCGGCGACTACGCGAGCGCCGCCGCCGCGGTCGGCGCCGCGCGCGAGGAGCTGTCCGGCCTGGACGGCGTCGCCTCCGTGGCGGACGCCTTCGCCCTGCCCGACCCCGCCTCGCAGCAGGCGCGGGCGATGCTGTCGACCGGCGGGGACGGCTACGTCGAGGTCGTCACCCTCGACGCGGGACTGTCCGACAAGGAGATCGACGCCGCCACCGAGCGCGTGGCCCGGGCGGCCGAGGGCGCCTACCTCGACTCCCTGCGCCAGTACGCCCCGGAGGCGAGGGTCTACGCCGTGTCCCCCGAGCTCATCGGGGACTCCATCGGCGAGGTCGTCCAGCAGGACCTCGCCCGGGGCGAGTCCGTGAGCCTCCCCGTGGCCCTCGTCCTGCTGGTCATCGTCTTCGGCGGCCTGCTCGCCGCCGGCCTGCCGCTGCTGGGCGCGCTCGCCTCCATCCTCATCGGTATGGGGGTGCTGTGGGGCCTGACCTTCGTCCTGGACGTGTACTCCTTCATCCTCAATGTCATCTCGATCCTCGGCCTGGCCCTGTCGATCGACTACGGCCTGCTGCTCGTCAGCCGCTACCGCGAGGAGGTCGCCATCCAGCTGGACGAGGCCGGCCACCGGGACGGCGACCTGCCCGCCGGCGCGGACATGAAGGAGCTCGTGCGGCGCAGCGTCGTGCGCACCGTGGCCACCGCGGGGCGCACGGTCTCCTTCTCGGCGCTGAC
>ERZ772764.2452-NODE-2452-length-10861-cov-2.795484_pt1 | contig 10861 bp, 8 predicted proteins | sample MGYA00512163_ERZ772764 | MGnify/ENA primary metagenome ERZ772764 (study PRJEB29015, sample SAMEA2737903) | human oral metagenome | biome: human oral; feature: human-associated habitat; material: dental | place: China | collected 2094 ...
AGACGTCAACTTATACAAAAAATAGCACCAAAGTGCTATTTTAAAAGTATTCATATAAAATTGTTATTGAAGTTTTTAGTTCTTCATCATAATTTTTTATCAATTTTTCAAGCTCTGATTTTAAACAGTTTTCGTCAAAATTTTTATCTAATTTGTTTCCGTCTAATGCTAATTGCAATCCTACAAAGTATTTATCTCCCTGTTTGTAAATTGCAAAGTCATGCATTGATTTTATATAACTAAACTGATTTTTCCAATTTTCAGTAATTTCTTTTAATTCAATTTCTCTTTCCGTAAAGTTTCCACCAACAGGCTCAACATGTATTACCAATACAATTTCATATTTTTCATAAATTTCTTTTTCAATCAAACTCATAAGATTATGAGCTTTGATTAAACTCATTTCCGAATCAACTTCAACATCAACAGTTGCTATTGTTTTAAGATGTCCATATCTATGAAAAGTGTAATTGTGTATTCCCAAAATTTCTTTGTGCTTTTCAATGTCTGTCAAAACTGACTTTATCAATTCTACACTTGGTGCTTCTCCAATAAGTTGGCTAATTGTTTCCTTTGCCAAAGAGAAACCTGAGAATAGAATAAATGCAGAAACAATTAGACCTACAACTCCATCAACCGGAAAAGTAGTATAGTTAGCAAAAATCATTGCAATTAAAACAACTGAAGTTGTAAAAACATCGCTCAAACAGTCAATTGAGGTTGCCTTTAAAATACTTGAATCTATTGCTTTAGAAAGTTTTCTATTGAATAAACTCATCCAAAGTTTTATAAAAATAGAAATCACTAAAAAAGCAATTCCTATTTTCCCCATAATAATTTTTTCAGGATTTATAATTCTTTCTACAGATGTCTTTGCAAATTGAACTCCTACAATCATAACCATCATTGAGATTATTAAGGTAGTTATATATTCAACTCTTCCATGTCCATAAGGATGATCCTTATCCGGAGGTGCAGAAGAAAATTTAAAACCTAAAACTGTTGCAAAGGAATAAATTGCATCCGAGAAATTATTTACTGCATCAGCAGTTATTGAAACTGAATTTGCTAAAATTCCAATTACAAATTTTGATACTCCCAAAGTAACATTTAAAAATGTTCCTATCATTCCTGAAAGATATCCGACTTTTTTTCTATCATATTTATCTGTATTTTCTATTTTTGAAATATTCAATATTTTTTTCTCTAACATATTTACTCCATAAACAGTACAATATTTCCGGTTTCAATTGTCTTTTTTATGTCTATAATTCTTTGGTTTGAAGAACCTCGAAATTTCAAAGTTAAGTCTTTTAATCTATAATCAAATCTTCCATCAACTAAAACATCACATTCTTTTAAAAGCTCAAATCTGTCATCATCTTCAAGAATTTCCTCAAAGGTATATCCCGAATAAATCCAAATATTTTTATTTACACTTTTTTTTATATCCCTTACAATTTCAAGGAGCTCTTTTGCATTTTGCATCGGTTCTCCACCAAGCAAAGTAAGACCAGAAACATTTTTATCACGCAAATAGTCTATTACTAAATTAGTAGTTTCTTTTGTCCAAAGCTCCCCAAAATTGAAATCCATATATTTTCTATTAAAACAATCTTTACAATTATGTGTACAGCCAGTTACGAAAATACTAGTTCTGATACCAACACCATTTGCAACATCATAAGCTCTTATCTGACCACATGTCATATTAATCCCTCACTATATATGAAGTACCCTTGCCTTTATTTCTTTAGTTCTACCTTCATTCCAGAAATTTTCTCCAAGATAACCGCAAGTTCTTCTAGTTACATTCATTTTTTGTTTATCTTTATTATGACATTGAGGACATTCCCATTCATTATGATCATTTATGATTATTTCCCCGTCAAATCCACAAACATGGCAATAATCTGATTTTGTATTAAATTCAGCATATTGAATATTATCATAGATAAATCTAATCATTTGTTCAACTGCTTCAACATTATGGTTCATATTTGGAATTTCTGCATAGGAAATACAACCACCAGTTGATAATTTTTGGAAATCTTCTTCAAATCTGAATTTATCAAAAACTGAAATATTTTCTCTAACATCAACATGATAACTATTTGTATAATATCCCTTATCTGTTACATCCTTTATTTCTCCATATTTTTTCTTATCAATTGTACAGAATCTATGAGTTAAACTTTCAGCAGGAGTTCCGTATAATGAGAATGACATCCCTGTTTCTTCACTCCAACTATCTGCCGCTTCTTTAATCTTTCTCATAACTTTAAGAGCAAATTCTTTTCCTTCTTCTGTTGTATGACTAACACCTTTTACACACATTGTTGCTTCATACAATCCGATATAGCCTACAGAAAGAGTTGAATATCCATTTTCCAAATATTTCTTAATGCTTTCGCCTTTTTTAAGTCTTGCAATAGCTCCATATTGCCAATGAATAGGAGAATTATCGCTCTTTACATTTTGAAGAAGTGAGTTTCTGAATAAAAGTGCTTTTTTTACAATTTCAAGTCTTTTTTCCAACATTTCAAAGAATCCTTCTTCATTTTCCATATTTAAAATTCCTATTTGAGGTAAATTCAAACTTACAACACCTTGGTTAAATCTACCTTCAAATTTATAATTTCCATTTTCGTCTTTATATGGTGCTAAGAATGATCTACAACCCATAGGTCCGAATACATTTCCTTCATAATGTTCTCTAAGTTTTTTAGCAGAGATATAATCAGGATACATTCTCTTTGCAGTACATTTTGCAGCAAGTTTTGTTAAATAATAGTACTTACTATCTTCTCTTACATTGTTTTCATCCAAAACATAAATCAATTTAGGAAAAGCCGGTGTAATATAAACACCTTTTTCATTTTTTATTCCTTCTAATCTTTGTTTTATTATTTCTTCAACAATTTGTGCAACTTCTTCTTCATATTCAAAACCGTCTTCAACATACATAAATAGAGTAACAAAAGGACTTTGTCCATTTGTAGTCATCAAAGTATTAATTTGATATTGAATAGTTTGAATACCAGCTTCCAATTCTTTCTTCGTCATTGCTCTTGCAATATTTTCGATATCTTTTTCATCAGTTAAAATTTCTTTTGCAAGTTTTAAATGTTTTTCATAGCTCTTTCTTAGATATTTTCCTAAATGTGCAATATTTAAACTTTGACCTCCAAATTGTCCTGATGCAACCTGTGCAATTATTTGAGTCATAACTGTACAAGCAACTTGGAATGATTTTGGAGTTTCAACCATTTTACCATTAATTACTGTTCCATTATCAAGCATATCTCCAATATTAACTAAACAGCAATTGAACATAGGTTGAATTAAATAGTCCATATCGTGAAGATGGATAGCTCCTTCATCATGTGCTTGAACAATATCTACAGGAATTAACATTCTTCTTGCGATATCCTTTGAAACTTCCCCGGCAATCAAATCTCTTTGAGTTGATGCAAGAATTGCATTTTTATTTGAATTTTCATTTATAACATCTAAATTTGTCTTATCAAGAAGCCCTAAAATACTTTCGTCGGTAGTATTTTTAAGTCTTTTAAAAGTTTGAACAGCCTTATAATTTTCATAAGCTCTTGCAGTTGCAGGATTTCCATATTTAATTAAACTATAGTAAACATGATCTTCTATATCATATATACTCATCTTTTTCCCAATTGTAGTTGCAAAAGTTTCTATCTCTGATGCAATCTTTTCTGCTAATCCTTCTTCATAAATTCCCGTACTGCTATGCATTGCTTTTTTTATTGCGATAGCAATTTTATTTGCGTCAAAATCAACTTCTTGACCATTTCTTTTTATTACCTTAATCATAACTACCTCCATAAACACTTAAAAATTCTCGGTAGTAAGATTATACCATCAACAATATATATTGTCAACAAAAACACTTACTACTATATATAGTATATTTACCCATTTTATAGCTTGAAATCCATTGTAAAATATTTTATATCAACAAGTAGAACAAATATTTAAAAAAATTTTTTTAATTTTCTTAAAAATATTTTATGCAAGAAAAAACTGATACAAATTTTTAAAAATTCATATCAGTTTGAATACTTTTTATTTCATTTTTATTGTCTTTTATAGTTTTTATTCCAAACAAAAAATATATAATATGGAAAAACCAAACTATTACTAAAATAATTCTTCCAATTTTTGTATTTTTCATAAAATAAAAACCGGTTCCCATCGTCAAGGTAAAAAAGAATACTATCTTTAATTTTTGTTTTATTAAAAGACCTTTTCTGTTTGCAATTTTTTCTATATTATTTTTGTACAATTTAGTTCCAACAAACCAATTATGCAACTTTTTAGAGCTTCTTGCAAAACAAAATAATGTTACAATATAAAATGGAAACGTAGGCAATATTGGTAAAAAAGCTCCAATAGTTCCTATTGCAAAAAATATCAGTCCTATTATAATCCAAGTATATCTTACAATTTTTATTTTCATATATTACCCCTCATATCTTTAATATGGTAATGATAACATATTTCATCTTAATCTTCAAGGCTATATTTTAAAGCATTTACCATTTTCAACTTTATACACAACATCTGAAAATGATACTGTACTCATTCTGTGAGAAATTAAAAATACCATTCCCTTACAATTTTCTTTAATCAAATTCAAAATTATTGATTCATTTAAAGTATCTAAATTACTTGTAGGCTCATCAAAAATATAAACATCCGCTCTTTTTAACAATGCCCTCATAAGTTCAAGTCTTTGCGTTTCTCCACTTGAAAAAATAACTTTTTCAGAATTTATTTTAGTATCGAGTCCATTTTCAGTTGATAAAATTACATCCTTTAATCTACATTTTTCTGCAATTTCTAAAATTTCTTCATCGCTAATCTTTTCATTTCCTAAAACTAAATTTTCTCTGATTGTTTGAGAAAAAATTTGTGGAAATTGTGGAATATAAGCAATTTTTTCTTGTAGTTTTCTACTGTCTATATCTAAAATATCCTCATCATTTAAAAATATTTTTCCGGATTTAGCCATATACCATTTCATTACCATTTTCATCAATGTACTTTTTCCGGATCCACTTTCTCCAACAAGTCCGACAATTTTTTTATCTTCAAAATGTAAATTCAAATTTTCAAAAATATTCTTATCTCTATTAGGATAAGAGAAATCAACATTTTCAAATTTTATTTCATTTAATTTCTCAATTTCTTTATTTCCATCATTTCCAATAGGCTCATTTTCATCTAATAAACTAAATGTTTGTTTTGCAGCTTGTAATGCACGTCCAAGTCCTAAAGGAAGTCTGCTTAACTCTAAAAAAGGAGCAAATGATGAACTGAAAACAACCAATGTAATTACTGCATCTTTAATACTTATTATATTTTTATTTACAAGTATAAATTCCGCAAAAGCAAAAGTTAAAACTCCAAAACCTATTGTTAAAAAACTGAATGAAAATTGTAAGAAATTTAATTTTGCAACATTTCTTTCCTTTTTATTTACAATTCTACTTTCTTTTGTCAAATTTTCAAATCTTTCCTTTTCAACTCCAAGTTGAAGTAAATCTTTCATCCCTCTTAAACTTTCCAAGAAATATGAAGTATATGATTTTCTATATTTTTGTTGAATTTCAAGATGTGGTTTTAATTTGCTTGAAAATACATTTGGAATAATAACTGCAAGTATAAAATATACAATTATTGCAATTAAGCTTAAATGAAAATTATATTGTAAAAAATATACAATTAAAACTATTGAAACAATAGTCCCTGTTGTAATTGGAGCTAGAGTATGTGCAAAGAATACTTCCAACGCTTCAACATCTTCTCCTATCAGTTTAAGTAAAGCCCCGCTGTCTTGAGAGTCAAGTTTTGACGGAGCAAGTCTTCTAAGTTTTGAAAAAATTTCTCTTCTAAAATCAGCCAAAACATTAAAAGCAACAAAATGTCCGAAATAATGCTCTCCATATCTGAAAAGTCCTCTTGAAATCGCAAGAATGACTAAAACTATCAAAGATATTATTTTTATTTTTTCTCCATTAAGTGCATCAAATCCCAATGAAATAATTCTTGCAGGAATATATACTGTAATCAAAAAGCCGAAAACAGCAAAAAATACAGCCAACAAAATTACTGGGAGTAATTTTTTCATAAAATTTATAAGTCTGATAAACAATTTTATACTATCTTTCATTTAAAATTGCCTCCATTTCATTTTGTTTATCCAGTAACATCTTGTATTCATAATTTGAATTATATAAATCTTCAGGTTTTCCAAAATCCCAACTTTTTTCTTTTCCCATAAATAAAACAAAGTCAGCTTTATTAACCTGTTTCATCTTATGAGAAATAAACATAACAATGGAATTTTTAGAAATCATTTTGATTAAATCCAAAATCGCTATTTCATTTTCGGTATCAACACTTGAAGTCATTTCATCAAAAATGTAAATTTTTCTATTTGCAAGTAAACTTCTAACACAGATTATCTGTTGTCTTTGTCCCGGAGAAATCAATCTTCCGTTTTCTCCGATAATTGTATTAAAACCATCAGGCAAAGCCTTTACAAATTTTAGAATATTTTTTTCTTCAATCCATTCTAAAATTTCGTGTTCAGATAATTTTGTAGCTTTTTTCAAATTATCCATAATGCTTTCATTAAAGACATAGGAATCAGGAGATACATAAAAACCTAGAGAATTTATATCAGACTTTGAAAAATCTCTTAAAGATTTTCCATCTATCAAAATCTCACCGGAATAATTCTCAAGATTTTTAAACAAAACTTTAGCAAATGTACTCTTTCCAAGTCCACTCTCTCCTGCTATTGCGAATAAACTACCTTTAGTGATACTTAAATTAATATTATTTAAAACATCTCTATCATCATACGAAAAAGATAAATTTTTAAATTCAATATTATCTATACTTTCCAATTCTATATTTGAGATGTCTTTTTTCTTTTCTAACTTAACACTATCTAAAAAAGTAAAAATTCTATCTGCCATTTTAGTATTCATCATAAGTAAATGCATACAGTATCCCAGTTCTCTGATTGGAGTAAAAAACTCAGTTGTAATCAAAACAAAGAATATAAAATTGTAAATTGATATACTTCCCTTTGAAATTGAAAGAACAGCTAAAAATCCTGAAATTGCAATTCCAAGATACATAACTCCGTCCATATATCCAACTGATTGAAGTTGAAATTTTAAAAGCTCCATAGTGGAAAGTCTGAATTTTTCGGCTGATTCATTAAATTTTTTCTCATAAATATCATCAGCACTATAAGAATAAAGAGTATTTAATCCCTTTAAATCATCCATAAATAAATTGCCTACATCCATATAAGTCGACCAATAATGTTGCATAATTTTTGCTGAACGCTTTTGTATCAACACTATTGAAACGGGAATAAAAGGAATACTGATTAAAAATACCAGACCACCCAAAGGATAAATAAAGGCTACAATCAATAAAATTGTCGCACAGTTAAAAAATGTCCTTAAAGTTGTAGATAAATAATTGCTGTAAAATGTATCCAAACTGTCAATTCCCTGAGATGCAACAGTAAGCACATCAGCTGTTGAATAACCTTTAAAAACTTCTTCTTCACTTTTGGAAAAGGCATCAAAAAATTTAACTTTTAAATTATCTCTCGCAAATTGAGATGCTACTCCTTGGTATCTTTTAGCAAAAATTGAAATCCCAAAACCTAAAATATTTAATCCGATTGCAATTACAACATAAGCAAAAAGATTAAAATCTATTTTATTATATAAATTAGAAAATCCCTTTGCTATAAAGCCAAAAGAAATAATTCTCATCAAGAACTGAATCCAAGATAAAAAAGAAGCTATATAGACGAATCTCATCCTATCTCCCAACTCTTTTTTTAATCTATTTTTTAATTCTTTTCGTCTTTCACGACTTATTTTTTGTTTTTGAATTTTTGTATTGAAATCACTATCCATAAAAAACTCCTAATCGCCAAATTAATATAAATCATTTATATGATACCCAATTAAATAGAAAAAATAAGATATAATTAATTGGAAAAAATACCACATAAAAATACGTGGTATTTAAATATTATTTTATCTTTCTAACCTCTTCTACAACTTTATTAATTGCATCTTCAGAAGTCGTTTCAACATTCTCCATTTCTCTTCTTGTTGAAAATTCAATTATATTTTCATTAGCTTTTTTACCAACAGTTATTCTTAAAGGAATACCAATTAAATCTCTATCATTAAATTTAACGCCTATTCTTTCTTTTCTATCGTCAAGCATAACTTCAACACCTTGAGCTTCCAATTCATCATGGATTTTTTCACCAAGTTTCATTTGTTCTTCATCATTAATATTTACAACTGTAACTATTGCATGATATGGTGCAACTTGGATTGGCCAAATAATTCCTTTTTCATCATTATTTTGTTCAATAATTGCAGTAATGCTTCTTGTAATACCAATACCATGGCTTCCCATCCAAAAGTATTGACTAACTCCATTTTCGTCTAAGAAAGTCGCGTTTAAAGCCTTAGAATATTTTGTTCCAAGTTGAAAGATATTTCCAACTTCTATCCCTCTTGCAAATTTCAAAGGATGTCCACTTATAGGACAAACATCTCCCTCTTGAACCATAAGTAAATCTTCTGCAATTTCTCCATCAAAATCTCTTCCAAAATTACAATTTATATAGTGATGATTTTCCTTATTTCCACCAACTACAGTATTTTTCATAAGAGTAACTCTCTTATCTAAAATTTTTCTTACCTTTAAATCAACAGGTCCTGTGTATCCAGCAAATGTACCAATTTTTAAAATTGTCTCATCATCCATCATTTCAATTTCATGTTCTGGAACACCAAGATAAGAACAAAGTTTTGTCATATTAAGCTCTCTATCTCCTGGAACAAATACTATAATAGGTTCTCCTGCTACAATTAAATCTATCGCCTTAATACATTTTGAAGCCTCTTGTTTTAAAAAGTTTGCAACATCTTCTATTGTCTTGCAATCTGGAGTATAAACTAATTCTAGTTCCTTTTCATCTCCACTTTCGTCAACTTTGTAAATAACTTCTGCTTTTTCATCTGTAGCAGCATATCCGCTTTCATCACAGTAGCAGATAACTCCCTCTCCAACATCAGAAAGAGCGATAAATTCATGTGAGCTGTTACCTCCCATTGCTCCGGCATCTCCGGCAACAATTTTATAATTAAGTCCTAATCTATTAAATACTTTTTCGTACGCCTTCCACATTTCTTTATAAGATTCCATCATCATTTCAGGGCTTACATCAAAAGTATAAGCATCTTTCATTGAAAATTCTCTGGCTCTGTTTATACCAAAACGTGGTCTTTTTTCATCTCGATATTTTGTTTGAATTTGATAAATATTTAAAGGTAATTGTTTATAGCTTTTAATTTCTCCACTTATCAAAGTTGTAAAATATTCTTCAGCAGTAGGTCCTAGACAAAATTCTCTTTCATTTCTATCTTTAACTTTAAACATTTCTGGTCCAAAAGTTTGCCATCTTCCTGATTCTTCCCATATTTCTTTTGGCTGAAGTGCAGACATTAAAATTTCATATCCACCCATTCTATCCATTTCTTCCCTTACAATATTTTCAACTTTTCTAATTGCTCTGTAACTAAGAGGAAGATAGGAATAAACTCCTGCAGCAGTTTTTCTTATCATTCCTGCTCTTAAAAGCAATTTATGACTTACAATTTCTGCCTCTTGTGGATCTTCTCTAAGTGTAGGCATATAATATCTTTTCATTTTCATAATATAATTCCTCCGTAATAATAAAATTTAAAATTTGCTATGATATAAAAAAAAACGGCAATCATCTCCAAGAGACGAAAGCCGTGGTACCACTCTAATTTATACTTGAAAGCTATAAGGCACAACCCTGTAATTTTAATACAAGTTCAAAGATAGGTTCAATTATCTGCATAAAAGTTTTTCACCAAACAACTTCTCTCTACATATACAAAAATAATTTACTATTTCTTATCATCACTAAATATCTAATGAATAAATTATATTAAATTTAGCAAAAAAAGTCAACCTTAAAATAGTAAATTTCTAAATTTACACAAAAAAAGGTTGAGTAAAAACTCAACCCAAATTTATTTATTCTTATTTATTGCAGCAAGGTTTAGAAGCTCTTAAGAACCAAATATTCTTTTCTAATTCAGCAACATGATCTTCTAACATATCAACGATTATGAAATCTCCATCATTATCAGCTTCTTCTCTAATTTTTATAGCTTCTTCTTTAATAGCAACTAAGTCATTCATAACTATTTCGTTAACTTCATCAACTGTTACCTTCTTAGATTCTAATTCTTTAACAGTAGCATTAGCAACATATTCTTTTAATGATGCGAATGGAAATCCATCTCTCATTTTAATTGCTTCAGCAACTTCATCATACCAATCAAAGAATTTTTCATATAATCCTTCTGTAAAAATATGTGTTTGATAGAAATTTCTTCCTTCTACATTCCAATGCAAATTATGCAATTTAGTTGTCATAACTGCGATGTCTGATAAATAAACATTTAAACTTTTAAAATCTTTCATTTCTTTATCCTCCTATTATTTTATCATTTACAACCATTATATACCCAAATAATAAAAAAATAAAGTTTTTTTAAAAAATTTTTTATCATTTTGATAATAAGAATTTAGCTCAATTTTCGTAATTATTTATATTAATTTAAAACTAAATTATTGTTATTTCACAATAAAAAATACAGGCAAAAAATGTCTGTACTTATGAATGAAATTAAAATATTTTTAATTTTTATATTTATTTTTTATCTTTGCT
>ERZ772764.2454-NODE-2454-length-10854-cov-3.162145_pt1 | contig 10854 bp, 12 predicted proteins | sample MGYA00512163_ERZ772764 | MGnify/ENA primary metagenome ERZ772764 (study PRJEB29015, sample SAMEA2737903) | human oral metagenome | biome: human oral; feature: human-associated habitat; material: dental | place: China | collected 2094 ...
TACTTTTTCAGCCATTTTCTTTAATAGTCCCGGATGAATTGCATTTGTAGGACACTTATCCGCAGCTTGTAAAAGTAAGTCTTCATCTAAACCATGTTTATAATTTAGAACAGCCAAATTGTTTTCGATAACAAATGCTTCAGGGTATACTCTTGCACACATTTTACAGCCAATACATCCAACTTTACAAGCATTTTTAACAACATTTCCGGCTGCAAAGCTCTTACATTTTACCATAACTGTTTGTTCATAAGGAACTAAATCAATTAAGTTCTTTGGACAGATTTCTATGCATTTATTACAAGCTGTACAATTTTCTTTATTTACAACTGCAATCCCATTTATCATATCTATTGCATTGAACCCACAAACATCTTGACAAGTACCACATCCTAAACATCCATAAGCACAAGTCTTACTTCCTCCCTGCATTGAGTTGTTTACTCTACAATCTCTAATGCCGGTATATATGTATTTTTCTTTTGCAAAATCTTTATCTCCTTGACACATTACACAAGCTACCATTCTTTGAACTTCGCCAGCTTCAGTTCCTAAAAGTTTTGCAAGCCTTGCAACTAAGTCAGCTCCACCAACAGGACAAGCATTTATTCCTGCAGTCCCTTCTGCAATGGCTTTTGCAAGACCATCACAACCCGGAAATCCACAAGCACCACAGTTTGCTCCAGGTAATTCATTTCTGACTTGTATAACTCTTTCATCTACTTTTACAAAAAATACTTTTGATGCAAATCCAAGTATCAATGCAAATAAAATACCTAAAATACTAAGTAACAAAACCGGTATCATTATATCACTCATAATCTCACCTCTATACTAATCCCGCAAATCCATAAAATGCTAAAGACATAAGTCCAATGGTAATTAATGTAAGAGGAACTCCTTCAAGATTTTTAGGAACTTCTGTTACTTCCAATTTTTCTCTTATAGAAGCCAAGCAAACAATGGCTAATAAAAAACCAAGAGATGCTCCTAAACCATTAAATATTGTTTCTAACAAATTATATTCTTTTTGTATATTTGTAATTGCAACCCCTAAAACTACACAGTTTGTTGTTATAAGTGGTAAGAAAACTCCCAAAGCATTATAGAGATTTGGACTCATCTTTTTAAGTACCATTTCGACAAATTGTACTAAAGTCGCTATTACAAGTATAAACACGATTGTCTGTAAATATTCAAGTCCTAAAGTATCCAATAATGTCTTTTGGATTATCCAAGTTACAGCACTTGAAATTGTAATTACGAATGTAACCGCCATACCCATACCGAATGCAGTTTCAACTTTATTTGATACACCAATCAATGGACAAATTCCCAAGAATTGTCCCAAAACATAGTTATTTACTAAAATTGATGCAACTAAAATTTTTAATATTGTGCCCATTAGTTACCTCCTTCTTTTTTAGCATTAACTTTTCTACTTAACATATTAAATCCTGCTACCAAAAGTCCCAGAATAATAAATGCTCCCGGAGCTTGTGTAATAACACCTATACTTACATAACTTTTTCCAAGAATTGGAAATCCTAACCAAGTTCCATTACCCAAAATCTCACGAACACTTGCTAGTACAATCAATGCACAAGTGAAACCAATTCCTTGTCCAATTCCATCTATCATTGATGAAAAAACTGTATTTTTTGATGCAAATGACTCCGCTCTTGCTAAGATTAAACAGTTTACTACTATAAGTGGTATAAAAAGTCCCAAACTATCATATAATGCAGGTATGTAAGCTGATAAAAACATTTGTACCAATGTTACGAATGTAGCTATAATTACTACATAAGCGGGTATTCTCACTTTATCCGGAATAAATTTTCTAAGGCTCGAAATTACAATGTTTGAACAAGTTACTACAAATATTACTGATGAACCCATACCTATTGCATTTACAACGCTTGTTGTTACAGCTAATACGGAACACATCCCAACAAGTTGAACAAGTACAGGGTTATTTGAAAATATACCGTCAAAGAAAATCTTTTTTAATTTCATATTATCCCTCCTACTTTTCAAGTTCTTGTAATGCGTCTATTGCGGCATTTAATCCGTTTAAAACCGCATTGACACTTATTGTTGTTCCTGTTATCGCTTGAATATCATTATCTGCATCCGGATGTAAATTTTTAACTAGATGTTCAGTAACCTTATTTCCGACAACACTTTTCGCATATTCATCAGTTGTTACTCTGCTTCCAAGTCCGGGTGTTTCGCTATGTTTTAAAACTTTGAAACCGACTATAGTTTTATTTTCAATATTTACAGCCATAAGCATTGAAATATCTCCACCATAACCATTTTTTCCTAAAGTCTTAAAAACATAGCCTACAGTTTTATCTGATTTCTTAGCAATCTCTATTTTTTCTATATTTTTTATCTTTGTTTTTATTGTATTAAGTTTTCCTTCTTCAACAGTCTCAAACTTATCTGCATCAGCAAAAACCTCTTTTAAAGCTGCCTCATATTGAGCCTTTTCTCTTGCTTTAATAACCGGAGAAGTAAAACTATTTGCAAATGCAAGAACGAAACCTGCAATTGCAGTAATTAAAAACAATCTGACTGTCAATTTAATAGTTTCTTTCATTACTTTTTAACTCTCCCTTCTCCAAAAACTTTAGGGACACAATATTTTTCCAAAAGTGGTGTTAGTATGTTCATAAATAGAATTGAATAACTTACACCTTCCGGCAAATTTCCGAAATTTCTTATAAGTGCTGTGATGATGCCGCAACCAATAGCAAAAAATATTTGAGCCTTTCTATTAACAGGAGCTGATACATAATCAGTAGCCATAAAGAACGCCCCTAATATAAGTCCACCCATTAAAAGTTGAATCGGCAATTTTGCTATAGGAGTTCCTGTAAGAGCTAAAACAACCGCAGTTGTGGATATAAATACAAGCGGAATTCTAAGTTGAATAACGCCTCTATACAATAAATATCCGGCTCCGATTAATAAACATATAGTTGAAACTTCACCGATACAGCCTCCTCTTACACCTATGAATGCTTCAAGAAAATTTACTTGAGTTCCTTTTGATAAAGGTGTAGCAAAAGTTGTAGCATCTAGTGAAGAATAAGTTGAGGAATTTATTAAATTTGAAATTCCTGAGTTAGGTGCAACATAATTTGCCATTGCTGTTGGGAATGACGCCATTAATGCAGCTCTTGCAGCAAGTGCAGGGTTCATGAAGTTCATTCCAAGTCCACCATATAATTGTTTAACAATTATAATGGCAAACATACTTCCAAGTGCAACCATCCAATAAGGAATAGTAACCGGTACATTGAAAGCTAAAAGCATTCCGGTAATTACCGCTGAATAATCTTTTATAGTAATTGGTCTATGTGTCAATTTTTCGTAAATGTATTCTGACCCCACCGCAAAAATTACTGATACCAATGTAACTAATAATGCTCTAAAACCAAAGAAATAAATTCCGGCAAGCAAAGTTGGTATCAAAGCTATAACAACATCTCTCATAACAGTACTTACCGTTGCCTCACTTCTTATATGAGGAGACGATCCTACAAATAACTTCATTTGAGGTTCTTCGTTACGTCCACCTCTTGCAGGTCTTTCTCTTCTTTCTCTTGTAGGTCTTCCTTCTGAAGCATCACCAGTTTCAGTTGATCTCTCTCTTCTTTCTCTTGCAGGAGGCTCTGATCTCTCTCTAGGTTCTCTAGGAGCTCTTTCACGTCTTTCTCTAACAGGTCTTTCTGTTTTTACTTCTTCTCCTGATTCTGAATTTTCTGTTGTTTCAGAACTTGTTGATACATCATCAGAGACAACTCTTGATTTTCTTTCCCTTACAGGTCTTTCTGTTTTTACTTCTTCTCCTAATTCTGAATTTTCTACTGTTTCAGAACTTGTTGATACATCATCAGATGCAACTCTTGAGCTTCTCTCCCTTACAGGTCTTTCTGACCTTTCTCTAGATTCTCTAGGAGTTCTTTCTCTTCTTTCTCTTGCTGGTCTCTCTTTTTTTATTTCTTCTGAAGTAGAAGTTTCTTCAACATTTTCAGTTGCAACCTCTTTTACTTCCTCAATATTTTCAGACACAACTTCATTTTCTTTTATATCTATATCTGTTCCCTTTTCCAATTCAGAAGGGACTTCAACTTTTAAATCTTTTTCGTCCATAGTACCCTCCTTATTCTCTCTTTCCTTTACCTTGTTTTCTAACTTCAGCTTTCCCGAGTCTGATAGTTTCAACTAAAGGTCTGTTTGACGGACAAATATATGAGCAAGAACCACATTCAATACAATCCATTAAATGTAATTTTTCCGCCTCTCCAACTCGATTTTTCAAGGTATATAGCTGTAAATACAAAGGCTGTAAGTACACAGGACAAATATCAACACATCTACCACATCTTATGCAAGGACTTACAGCTTTAGGTGCGCTTTCTTCCTGAGTCATAAAAAGTAGTCCACCCATAGCCTTTCCTGTAGTAACATTAGGAGTATATTGTGTTTCACCCATCATTGGTCCACCTGAAATAATTTTTCCAGGTTCACTTTCATATCCTCCAATAAATTCTACAATATCAGAAACTTTTGACCCTACTCTAACCATAACATTTTGTGGTTCTTTTAGTGCATGTCCTGTCATAGTAACCAATTTTTCATATAGAGGTTTCCCATGTAAGACAGCATCATTAATTGCAATGGCAGTATTGGCATTTACTACTCTTATACCAACTGCAGAAGTAGAAGCTCCTGAAGGTACAACTATTCCCGTTGTAGCTTGGATAAGTCTTTTTTGATCTCCTTGAGGATATTTAGTCTTTACAACACTTACAGTTACCTCAGGATAAGACTTTGACGCTTCTTTCAACTTGTCAATAGCAAGCGGTTTATTATCTTCAATACCTAAAATACCTTTTTTCGCTCCCATTGCCTTCATTGCAAGTAAAAGTCCCATAACAACTTTTTCAGGATATAATTCCATCATAAGTTGATCACTTGTTAAATATGGCTCACATTCAGCGCAGTTTATTATTATGTAGTCTGTAATTTGTCCTTCTCTAGCTGTCAACTTAACATGAGTAGGAAATCCTGCGCCTCCAAGTCCGACAATTCCGGCTTCTTTTATGGCGTCTATTATGTCTGTTGCGCTTACTTCATCAATAGTTAAATTCTTTTCTTCATATCCCAATTCATCCAAACCGTCATTTTCGATAGTTACTCCTTGACACACAACACCTGTCGCAGTCATAATCTCATCAATAGATTTAACTTTCCCACTAACACTTGAATGTACATTTGCAGAAATAAAAGCTGATGCTTCACCAATTTTCTGTCCAACTTTTACTAAATCATTTTTGCTAACCAAACAAGTAGCGGGTGCCCCTGAGTGTTGTGATAGAGGTATGGTTACTATCTTTGGTACAAAACCAAAATTAATAGGTTTCGAATTGGTCAACTCTTTAAAGTCATGGATATGCTTTCCACCTTTAAAAGTATTCACACTCACCTCATTCACCTCTTTTTAATATCACAATTTTTAAAATCTCTGTATAAACAAAATTAATAACATAAAAAAATTGCGAGTACAGAAAAATATTTTTTTAAAAACTTGTATTCACAATTATTTTACACCATTTTTACTCCAATGTCAATTTAAAATCGGACAGTAAAATGATTAAAATTTATAAAATGTTTTTAATTTCAATATAGATATTCTTTATTGATTATTTTATTTAACAATAAATATCCGTTAGTTTTTAAATAAAAATTCATTCTATCAATGCTTTGTATCAAATAAATACCTTTTAATCATTGTTTTTTGACCACAAAAAACTCCGTTAGTATAACTAACGGAGTTGGTGCAGAAAAAGGGATTCGAACCCTCACAAGCTTTGCTCACTACCCCCTCAAGATAGCGTGTCTACCAGTTCCACCATTTCTGCATAATTCGGACTTAAAAAGCCCATTATTAACTTAATCTATTTGGAAATACTTTACATTCCATTTTTTTTGCGGATGGACAAGCAGCACATCCACCTAAAGCTGTTTCTCTCAGTGTTTCAGGTAAGGCATTTCCAACTTCATACATAGCTTGAACTACCTCGTCAAAAGGCACTATACATTCAACCCCCGCAAGTGCAATATCACTTGCTACCAATGCATTAATTGTTCCTGAACCATTTCTAAGTGCACAAGGAAATTCTACAAGTCCTGCAACCGGATCACAAACCAAACCTAATACCATAAGCATTGCAAAAGATGCAGCTATCAAAGATTGTTCGGGAGTTCCGCCATGCAATTCTACAATTGCTGCTGCACTCATTGCAGTTGCCGCTCCGCATTCTGCTTGGCAACCGCCCTCTGCTCCGGAAATTGTCGCATTTGTAGCAATAATTCTCCCAATTGTTCCGGAAACTAAAAGCGCCATCAGCATTTCATCATCAGTAAAATTATATTTATCTTGAATCCAAGAAAGACTTCCCGGTAAAATTCCTGCGCCTCCTGCAGTCGGTGCAGCTACGATTTTTCCCATACCCGCATTTAATTCTGAAGTTGAAAAACCTCTAGCAATCGCAGTCACCATTGACTCTCCCAAAATACTTTTCCCACTTTGTGCATATCTTAAAATTTTCTTTGCATTTCCACCTGTTATTTTAAATGGATTGATTTTATCATTAGTTATAACATCCGATGCAGATGCTTTCATTACTTCATAAGTTTCTCTAAGCATCTTTAAGAGTTCTTCTTTTGTCATATCCATTTCTTCCAGTTGAAGTTCTAATGCAATTTCACTAATTTTTTTATTTTTTTCTTTACATAATCGTAATAATTGTGCTCCTGAAGAAATCATATAACCTCCTATAACGGTTTTAAAATCATGCATTCCAACATGTCCGGCAATTTACTTATTCTATAAATAGCCATTTCGTCAATTCCACCGTCAATTTCCATAATTGCAGATGCAACACCATCTTCTCTGTTCATAACTAAACTGCCTATATTTATCTTATTTTCAGCTAAAATTGTGCTTACCTGTGCAATCATTCCATATCTGTCATTGTATTTAAGGATTATTGTATTATACACCCCTCCAAATTTAACGTCAACCCCATTAATATTTGTAATTTCAATGGCACCACCACCAATTGAAGAACCAATAACGTAAAAACTCTCTCCATTTGGATCAATAAATTCAGTCTTAACAGTATTCGGATGAGCAAATAACAAATCCATAGGAACAAAAGAAAATTCTATTCCTCTACTTTTTGCAATATCTAAAGACTCTCTTATTCTATCATCGTCCGTATCAAATCCTAATATTCCACCAACTAAAGCCTTATCAGTTCCATGACCCTGATATGTATTTTTAAAACTTCCATGTAAATGAAAAATTACTTTCTTTATGTCTCTCGCATAAATAATTTTTGAAATTCGTCCAAGCCTACAAGCTCCTGCAGTATGAGAACTTGAAGGACCAATCATTATAGGCCCAATAACATCAAAAAGTCCATAGTTTTTCATTATTTTTTCACTACTCCTTCAAAATTATTAAACAAATCTCCCTGTCTAAAATTATTTTTCTCCATTTTTTCTAAAATTTCATCTCTAATTTTCCACCAACTCGTATTCCAATTACAAAACAAACTATTTTCTTCAGGAACACGGCCAAGCAGTCTTTGTAAAATTATTTTTTCGTCAAGATTTCTTAAAAAAGAAATAACTAAATCAACAAATTTTTCTTTACTGATTAATTTAACTTCGTCATTTAAGTACATTTCGCCTAAAACCGTATTTTTTACGATATATAGTGAATGTAATTTAACCTCTTCCACATTAAGCGCAGATAAAATCTTTGCAGACTCCACCATATCCAGCTCATCATCCCAAGGTAACCCAACAATAATATGAGTACAAACTCTAAAGCCGAATTTGTGGATTAAATTAACAGCATTTATAAATTCAGCCAAAGTATGACCTCTGTTGAGTTTTATCAAAGTTCTATAATTTACAGTCTGTAATCCAAGCTCAAAGTCTATTTCTAAATTTCTGTTCTTTTGAAAATTCTTTAAAAATAACAATTGCTCTTCTAAAATACAGTCTGGTCTTGTTGACAGAGAAATCCCAATTATGTCCTCATCAACAACGCTATCTTCAATCATCTTTTTAAAATCATCTATTCCAAGATATGTATTAGTAAAATTTTGAAAATAGACAATAAATTTTTTTGCATTATACTTTTTTGAAATATAAGACTTATTTCTCAAAACTTGTTCTTCTACTGACATGGAAATATTACAATTTTCAAAAGAACCGCCTTCTTCTCCACAAAAAATACAACCACCTGTTGCAATGTTACCATCTCTATTTGGACAGCTCAAATTCAATTTAACAGGTAGTTTATAAACTTTTTCTCCATAAATATCTTTAAGATATTTTGAATAGGTTCTGTAAAAATCTTCCTCTAACATTATAATTCCTTCAATGCTTCTAAAACTTTTATTGCATGGTCTTTAGCTTTTACATTTCTAAATTCTTTTAAAATATTTCCCTTGTCATCCAAAATAAATGTAGATCTAACAGTTCCCATATACTCCTTACCACACATTTTCTTTAGTTTCCAAACATCAAAATACTCTTGAATAGAAATATCTTCATCAGAAACCAATTCAACAGTTAAATTATGTTTTTCAATAAATTTCTTGTGGCTAGCAAGAGAATCTTTACTAACTCCAATAACAACTGCATTTAACTTTTCAAATTCATCTTTAAGTTCGCTAAATTGAATAGCTTCCAAAGTACAACCTGAAGTATTATCCTTTGGATAAAAATATAATACTATCTTTTTTCCTTTAAACTTATCTAAAGAAAATTCTCCATCTATTCCATTAAACTTTAAATTACAAGCCATTTTTTTCTCCTAAAACATCTTTAAATAATTTTTTCAACTCGAAATATACTCCATCTTCATTATTTGTAAATTCGGTAATATTGTTGGTCAAAGACTTTAATTCATCAATTCCATTTTTCATCGCAAAACCAATTCCTGAATTTTTAATCATAGATTTATCATTAAACTCATCACCAAAAGATACAACGTCTGAAAGTTCAATATTCTTGCTCTTAAGATAATTAGTTATAGCAACCCATTTATCCGCTTTTTCAGATTGAAATTCCAAAACTTTTTTTCCATTTGGAACAAAATACCTATTTTTAACCAAATTATGTTCATCCTTGAATAATCCGTAGAACTCATCAATCTTTTCCTTTTGATCTAAAAATGCTATACATAAAACAGTTTCTAAAGAATTCATATCAACTTGACTAAAATATCTAATACTATCTGTGGCAATCTTTTTGTCTGCAATATTTTCTTCAAAATGACTTTTTGGAGGTTGCCCGTCTTTTATAGCGAGATGATAGCCGTCGACAAAAGAATCCACATAAACATAAGGATTCATTCCACAATCTAAGGCTTTATTATAAACTCCTAAGAATTTGGAATTATTTATATATTCAACATTGACCAACTTACTGGATTCCTTAAATCTACTCATAGCTCCATTATTTGCACATACCATAATATCTCTCTTTAAAGGTTGTAAAAAGCCTGATGCCATATAAAAATGTCTACCTGTAGCGATTACAACCTCTATACCATTTCCAATTAAATTGTCCAATAATCTAAAACTCCGTGGTGATATTTTTTTGTCATCATCTAATAAAGTTCCATCTAAATCTAAACAAACCGCTTTTAACATAAATACCTCTTTCAAAAAAATAAAGTGCCGATAACGGCACTTCATAGACTAATCCTATTCGTCGTCTTCCTCAACCAAAGCATCAAATGCATCAGAAACTTTTTCGAATTCTTCGTCGTCTTCAATTTCTTCAACTTCAAATTCTCCGTCTTCTTTTTCTATATATTTGCAAAGTAAGATACTTCCATCTTCTTGACTTTGAAGTGCTATATATTCTTTTTCTTCAACTTCAAAAACTCCTATAACTTCAAAAGTCTCTTCTTTTCCATCTTCGTTTTCAAAAACTAATAATTCAGCTTCCATTTCTTCTTCGCAACCACAGCCACAGCCACAACCTTTATTTTCTTCCATTGTGTATGTCCTCCTTAAAATTTTAAAAATTCTAACTTTCTAAATCGATAAAGATACTTCTCATAAAATTATGAAACACATATCTACAATAATGATACCACATTTTTCAAAAAAAACATAGCTTTTTATAATATTTTTTTAATATTATCAATAGAATCTTTTGATAGTTTTAAAGAATCATTGATACTATTAATAGTTTTTATTAGTTCCGATTTGTTTACTATAAAGTTATTTTTCAATACATTATCTAATTTTACTGAACTACAATTAATTAAATGAAAAATATATTCTTCATAGCCATTAATTGAAAGTATTCCAGGAATTACTATATTTTTATCTAAAATTTTTTTTATTATATTAGATTGAATATTGACATATTCATTAACTGAGTATATTTCAAAAAGTTTTGTATTTTCATACAAAATTTTTTTAGTTATATTAGATTGAATATCAACTTTTTCTATTAAAAATTCTCCCTTTTTATAAATTTCTATGATACTTTTTATTTCTTCAACGAAAATATTATCAATTAATTCTTCAATGTTAATATGAGTATTATTTTTCAAACAATTTTTTAAAGAATAGCTAAGATAAATTTCTAATGGTCTTTTAGTTTTGAAACTAAATTCAATTTTTTCTTTTCTTAGTTCTGTTTTTATTATACCATATTTTCTTTTGAAATTTTATCATTTATGTAAAAAAAATTTATTTTTCTGCATTAGTAAATTTATCCAGTAATTTTATTTTA
>ERZ772764.2459-NODE-2459-length-10841-cov-9.576952_pt1 | contig 10841 bp, 10 predicted proteins | sample MGYA00512163_ERZ772764 | MGnify/ENA primary metagenome ERZ772764 (study PRJEB29015, sample SAMEA2737903) | human oral metagenome | biome: human oral; feature: human-associated habitat; material: dental | place: China | collected 2094 ...
CACTATGTTTGGCGTCGATGGTTTTAGTCTGCGCCCGCGCGAGGCGGTGGGCATCGGCATGACGGAGGATGGAGTTGTGCTCGCCCGACTTTCTGCTTCCGACGAGGCGGATGGCGGCTGGATGATTACGGCCTCGCATACAGCAGTATGTGCCTGTGCCCCCACAGATGCTTCGTCACTCGCAGCCGCCGTGCGCGCGGCGCTTTCTTCACAGGGATGGGAGCATCTGCCGCTCGGCCTTGCTCTTCCCGCAGGACTTGCCGTGACGGCAGAGCGGGAACTGCCCGCTGCACTCACGGGGGAGGATCTGCGGGCAGCACTTCTCTGGGCAATGCGTGCAGAGGCAGATGCAGAGGGGAGAACACTGCCTGCGGCTCTGCGTCTGTGCTGCTGCGCGCGCACAGATGCAGAGCCGTATCGCTATTGGTCGGCGGTGATGGAGGATGCTCGCGTACAGGCATACTTTGCGGCCTTTTCCCATGCGGGGATGCGCCTGCGGCGCCTGACGGTCTGCCCGCCTGCCGGAGGTGCGCTTGCCCCGCTGATCGCGGCGGCGTGCAGACCGCAGATGTCATGGGAATGTCAGGAGATGAGGGCGGACTTGTCGGAGGCGGTCTATGCGGGCCTGCTTGTGTCCATGCGGTCATCTTCCCTGTCTTGGTGTGAGGAGCGTAATATCGTTCAGCGGATTCGCTCCCATGCCGCGGAGGTGATTGCAGCAGCTGCAGCGGCGTGTTTCCTCATGGCGGTGTCAACGGATGCAGCGGTACTCATTGCAGACCGCGCGGCGGCAGATGCGGTGAGGGAGGAGCTGGGGCATGCGGATGCGGATGTGCACCGCATGGAGATATATGCTGCGCAACGTGCTGATGTAACGCGCCGTGAGCAAATTTTGGCGGAATTTCAGGCGTCGGCCCATCCCCTGCGTGCATTCCTCGTATTTCTCGGCACTGTGACGGCAGACGGAGTTCATCTCACGGCACTGCGGGCAGATGATACGGTGGAGATCGAGGGCGAGGCAGCGGATTATGATGCACTCCACGCCCTCGTGGAACGTGTGGATGAGGGCGGCTTTTTTTCCGGACATGTCGTCTTGGCAGAGGTTTCGCGGGATGAGGAAGGCGTCCGCTTTGTCCTGCGTGCGGATTGGAAGGGTGCATGATGGAGCGGTATACGGAGCGGCAGCGCATCATGGCGGCACTCATCTGGGGGCTCGCTCTCGCACTCTTCTACTTTGCCGTGGCTGCACCGTACTTCTCTGCCGCGCGGGAGGCAGCTCTGGCGGAGCGGGATGCGGCACGCACACTTCTTGCGCGGACGGAACAGTATCAGCGCATGAGTTCGGCGGATGCACAGGCAGAGGATAAGCTGCGCCTGCGCGAGGCACATCTCTGTACGCTTCTGCCCGAGGAACAGGAACAAGGGCGGTTTCTTCCGTCGGTGGAACGCAGTGCCCGCCGTGCGGGGGTAACGCTTGAGCGTATTGTTCCGCATCGTTCCGAGTCCACGGGGGCGGTCATCCGACAGACGGTTGAGATTCGGCTGTACGGCGGCTACTTCGCCATCCTTTCCTTTATGCGTGATGTCGAGGCAGGGGATCGTGCCGTGTCTTTTGCAGCGATTGATCTTACGGCGGACGGCAGCGTACTGCACGGAACGCTCATGATGGAGACAGCGGCATTGGCAGCAGGTGAGTAGAAGCAGATAGTAAAAAGAATTGTTTGTTAGCAGGAAAAGTCCTTAACGCATCGAAATTTAGTCTAGGAAATCACTGATACAAGGAAGTCCGTCGAATTGGCGTGGATTTTTGTCCGCCGAAGTGCGGAAAAAAAGATGTGTCAAGAGACGTGCGCTGAATGGATCAGTGATTCCTTAGGATATATAACGTTTTCGTCATCAGACGATTGGGGGGATTTACATGGGGCAGCTGCGGTTTGTCACGGGAGGAGAGTCGCACGGTGCGGCACTGACGGCGATCATCGACGGGCTGCCGGCAGGACTCTGTCTTTCACGCGCAGAGCTTGACGGACAGCTCGCGCGCCGTCAGCGCGGCTATGGGCGCGGCGGACGCATGAAAATCGAGACGGATCGCGTGCTCGTGCTCTCAGGGCTGCGCTTCGGTGAGACGATTGGCTCACCGATCACGCTGCAGGTTGTGAACCGCGACTTCGCGAACTGGACGGATCGTATGGATCCCTTCGGCACGCCGAACGGCGGGCGGGTCACCGCTGTCCGTCCGGGACATGCTGATCTCTCGGGTGTGCTGAAGTATGACCGCAGGGATGCGCGTGATATTCTCGAGCGGTCGAGTGCACGGGAGACGACAATGCGCGTTGCAGTCGGAGCGGTCTGCCGTCAGCTCCTCGCGCAGCTCGGTATCAGCATCGCATCTCATGTCACCGAGATCGGCGGCGTGTCGGTCGATGCAGCGGTGATCCGCGCCGACGATATCGGAGTGACCAACTCCGATGACCTGAACTGCTGTGACCCTGCGGCAGAGACGCGGATGAAAGAGCGTATTGATACGGCGAAGCAGGCGGGCGATACGCTTGGCGGTATTTTTGAGGTCGTCGTGCGCGGCCTGCCCACGGGTCTCGGCACACATACGCAGTGGGATCGGCGGCTCGATGCACGCCTTGCGGGAGCGCTCATGTCCATCCAGGCGATCAAGGGCGTGGAGATCGGTGCGGGGTTTGCCTGTGCGCATCTGCCCGGCAGTGAGATCCATGATGAACTCTATATGGGCGCAGACGGTCAGCCCTTTCGTAAGACAAATCGCGCGGGCGGCATGGAGGGCGGCATGACGAATGGAGAGCCGCTCATCGTACGTGCGGCGATGAAACCCATCCCGACATTGATGGCACCGCTTCAGACCATCGATCTCGCGACGGGGGAGGCGGTCTCGGCGAGCAAGGAGCGCAGCGACACCTGCGCCGTCCCTGCTGCGTCCGTGGTCGGTGAGGCGATGACGGCGTTCGTGCTTGCAGATGCCGTATGTTCGCAGTTCAGTGCGGACAACATGACCGATCTCAAGGCATCGCTTGCAGCCTATCGCACCCGTATGGAGCGGGTGTGGCAGAAACCATGAAGAACGTCGTACTGATCGGATTTATGGGGACGGGAAAGTCTAGCGTCGGACGCCTCCTTGCGATGCGTCTTGGCTGTGCCTTTCACGATCTCGATAAAAAAATTGAAGAGACGTGCGGCATCTCCATACCGCAGATGTTTGCGCAGCATGGTGAGCCGTATTTTCGCGCCCGCGAAAAGGAAGCCGTACGTGCCGCCGCCGCGCGAAGCGGGCTCGTCATCGCAACGGGCGGCGGTACGGTCAAGGATGCGGAGAACGTTGCCCTGCTGCGCAGCAGCGGTATCCTCGTCGCACTGACCGCCGATGTTGATACCATTCTCTGCCGGACAGCGGCACGCGGCGCGCGCCCTGTGCTCGACGGTGCTGATGCAGGGGATCGGCGTGCGGCTGTTGTCCGGCTGCTTGAGGAACGCCGCGCACTCTACGAGGGGGCGGACATTGCGGTGGATACGAGCTGCCGCTCGCCGCTTGAGGTGGCAGAGTATATCGTGCAGGCGACACGGATATGGAGAAAGTGATATGAGACGCAAGGTAGAGGTCGCGCTCGGCGCACGCAGCTACGTCATTGAGATCGGCAGCGGGATGGATGAGGTGCTTGCCGCGTTTGTCCGCCATGCGGGCTACTCCGCACACGGCATGATTGTCACGGATACGAATGTCGGACCGCTCTATGCCGCCCACACGGCAGCGCAGATTGCGCGCGGCGGTGTGGCTGCTGAAATTGTGACCATTCCTGCCGGAGAGGCATCGAAGAGTCTCTCTGCGGCAGACGATCTTTATACACGAGCCATTGCGCTGGGGCTGGACCGCCGCTCGCCGATTTTTGCACTTGGCGGCGGGGTAGTCGGTGATCTCGCGGGCTTCATCGCTGCGACTTATATGCGCGGCGTTCCGTTTGTGCAGCTCCCGACGAGCCTCTTGGCACAGGTGGACTCGAGCGTCGGCGGCAAGGTCGCCGTCAATCATGCACGCGGCAAGAACCTCATCGGTGCGTTCTACCAGCCCGATGCGGTCATTATGGATCTCGATCTCCTGCAGACACTGCCCGCGCGTGAGATTGCGACGGGACTGGGCGAGATCATCAAGTACGGCATCATTGCGGATGCGGAGTTCTTTGCGTGGCTTGAGATGCATCATGACGATGTGCTCGCCCTCACCCCTGCGGCAGGGGCACACATGATTGCACGCTCCTGTGAAATCAAGGCAGATGTCGTCCGTCAGGATGAGTGCGAGGGCGGTCTGCGCCGCATCCTGAACTTTGGACATACCCTCGCCCACGCCATCGAGAAGGAGACGGGCTATGTGCGTTACCGCCACGGGGAAGCCGTAGCGATCGGCATGATTGGCGCGGCACGCATCAGCCGTGCGATGGGACTCCTTTCTGATGAGGCGTGTGCACGCATCGAGCGGCTGATTGCCGCGATGGGGCTGCCCTGCACCGTTGAGGGCGTGTCGCCGGATGCAATGTACGCCGATCTCTTTCATGACAAAAAGACCGTGGGCGGGCGGATTCACTGGGTACTCGCCGAAGAGATCGGCAGAGTGTGCGTGCGCAGTGATGTGTCGGAGGAAATCGTACGCCGTGCAATAGAGGGACTTTTAACCTAAAACTCTTAAGAAAAATATCCTATGGACGAAACTATAATCAGGAGGTGATGGATGCATGAAGCGGGAGATGATATTTTTTTTGTCCATTGCACTGCTGGTTTTCTTCCTTGGGATGGGGCACAGAGCGTCCGCAGAGGATGAATCACTGGTATGGGAATACTGGCAGGAGAATGTACCGGATACCAATATCAAGGCAATGAAGATGCCTCCCGCTTTCGTTCCGTACGAGGGGACGTGGGTGCCGTTTGACCCATGCGAAGGCATTGCTGTTCCTCAGGGCACGCGAAATGCGTGGCTGCGCGTCCATGTTCCTTCAGATCTGCGGGGTGGTGACAGCCTTTTTTTCACGACGATCGATCAGTCCGTACGGGTTTATTTGGATGGAGTATCCATCTACCGCTATGGCAGCAGCGATCCAAAGCTGAGGGGGTATGGGCGCAAGTGGCATCTCGTCGGGCTGCCTGCATGGGCGGCGGGGCAGGAACTCATCATCCGCGTGACGACAGATAATCCATGGGTCATTGGTCAGCTCAACCGCGTGCATGTCGATCGGGAAACCGAACTTGTGAAGCAGCTTTTTATCCATGATTTTTCCTATGCCGCGGGCTTGACGGCCATCGCCGTCTTTATGATGGTCATTGCCGTCTACTTCGTCGCCGACCGGGCACGACGGGGGATCTATCTTCGCCTTATGCTTCTCCTGACCGTGTTCTTCATATGGATGTTCAGTTCCTCAAACGTCATCTTCCTGTGGTTCGATTGGCCGGAGTTCTGGTGGCGTACAGAGCAGGTCTCATCCTTCCTGCTTCCCATCACGGGCAACATTCTCCTTTATGAGGTGGTGGACCGGCAGTACCGCAAGTGGATCGTGCGCCTGAACAATGTCTTTGTTGTGCTTTTCGTGGTCGGCGTTATCGCCGAGATGATGGGGCAGTTTGGGCTCTACATGATACAGTTCCCCTATATTCCGGCACTCAGTGTCTGGTGCGGCTGTGTCGCCTATGCGCTCTGGAAGTCCGGCAAGGCGGGCAACAAGCATGCTGCGGCGCTTTTGATTGCCCTGCTTATCATTGTACCGCTTGGCATCATCGATGCGCTCGCATTCCAGTATCGGCTGTATGAGGCACAGACCTCATTTACACCGTTCAGTATCTATACGATCTGTTTCTTTGTCATCCAGCTCATCCTCGACCGTGCGGAGTCCGAGCGCCGGCTCATGGAGCGCTCCAACACCCTTGAGGGAGAGGTGCAGGCAGTTAAGAAGCGCATGGAGATCGATCCGCTTACGGGGGTTTACAATCGGAACAGATTCCCGTCGGCCATCAGTGATTTTACGAGGATTGCGCAGAATACAGGTGCGCCGCTCTCTCTCGTCATGTTTGATATCGACCACTTTAAGTCGATCAATGACACTTATGGGCACGATGCCGGCGATGAGGTGCTCTTCGGCTTTGCACAGACCATCCGTTCCTTCCTCGATCGGCGGCACATACTCATTCGTTGGGGCGGTGAGGAATTCATCCTGCTCTGCCTGCACTATGACGGTGCAAAGGCGCAGGCATTTGCCAATCAGATCCGTGAGGGGGTCGCCAAGGCACGGCTGCTGACGGCGCAGCAGGTGACATGCAGCGGCGGCATCGGTGTCTGGCATGGTCCGGACGACGATGCGACGGCGCTCGTCAAGCGTGCGGATACCGCTCTCTATGCATCGAAGGAGGGGGGGCGCAACCGCATCAGCTGCGAGCCGAAGGATGGGAAGACCCGCATGCCGCCGCCCAGCCCACAGGAACAGTCCCCGGCAAAAGAGAAGCAGGGGGAACATACAAAGAGCAATATAATGAATTTGCAGTGGCGCTAAAAAACGCTTGCACAGAAATCCATCTTATGATATAGTCACTGAGTATGTGTATGGGTGGTCCGCTGGGCGGCAGAGGGTCGCGTATGAACGCCCGATCGAAGGAGGAAAACGTATGAACATCATCGAAGTCCTGGAGAAGGAACAGCTCCGCTCGGATATCCCGCAGTTCGCGCCCGGTGACACGGTACGCGTCCATGCCCGTATCGTCGAGGGCACGCGTGAGCGTATCCAGGTGTTCGAGGGCGTTGTCATCGCCCGCCAGGGCACGGGTGTCCGTGAGACCTTTACCGTGCGCCGCATCGCATCGGGCGTCGGCGTCGAGCGTCTCTTCCCCGTGCACTCCCCGCGCATCGCAAAGATCGAGGTGACGCGCCGCGGCATCGTCCGACGTGCGAAGCTCTACTATCTGCGCGGTCTCACGGGCAAGGCAGCTCGTATTCGGGAAAAACGCTGATCGATGGAAGATGGGGACTGCTGCGGCAGTCCCTATTTTTCGCGTGTATTCTCCATCTTACTTCTTATGGCTGAGAGGAGGCCTCTATGGAACAGGAAACATCAACGGCGTCCGAGATCAAGGACTGGATTGTCTCCATTGTCGTCGCCGTTGCTCTTGCGATGTTCATTCGCACCTTTATCGTCGAGCTCTACGTTGTCGATGGGCCGTCCATGCGCCCGACGCTTGAATCGGAACAGCGCCTTGTCGTCAATAAGTTCATCTACCGGTTCCATCCGCCCGAGAAGGGGGACGTGCTTGTCTTTCAGTACCCGCGCGACCCAAGCCGCGACTTCATCAAGCGCGTGATTGCCGTGCCGGGGGATACGGTCGAGATTCGCGAGGGGCGCGTCCTCGTCAATGATCAGCTCCTCACAGAGGACTATATTCTCGAAAAGACGCGGAGCGAGTATCCGAAGGCAACCGTGCCCAAGGGACATATCTTCGTCATGGGGGACAACCGCAACAACTCCGAGGACAGCCGCTTTGCCGATGTGGGATTCGTTCCGTACGATCTCATCAAGGGAAAGGCAATGCTCGTATTCTGGCCGATTTCAGCGTATAAGACGCTCTGACGGAGGACGACGCGATGCGCTTTGTATCATGGAATGTCAACGGCCTGCGCGCCGCCCTCAAGAAGGGGTTCATGGAGTCGTTCCGGGAGCTCGATGCCGATGCGTTCTGTCTGCAGGAGACGAAGATGCAGGAGGGGCAGGCGATCCTTGACCTGCCCGGCTATGAGCAGTATTTTTACAGCGCGGAGAAGAAGGGGTACTCGGGTACGGCGATCTTTACGCGGATCAAGCCTCTTTCCGTCAATTATGGGATCGGCATCGAGGAGCACGACCACGAGGGGCGTGTCATCACAATGGAGTACGAGGATGTGTATCTCGTCACCGTCTACACACCAAACTCGAAGAACGCACTCGCACGCCTCGACTACCGCATGGCATGGGAGGATGCCTTTCGCGCCTTCCTGCTTGACCTGCGCGCGAAAAAACCCGTCGTCGTCTGCGGCGATCTCAACGTTGCGCATACGGAGATCGATCTCAAGAATCCGAAGAGCAACCGCCGCAACGCGGGCTTTACGGATGAGGAGCGAGGCAAGTTCACAGAACTGCTCCAGGCAGGTTTTATCGATACGTTCCGCGCGCTCTATCCCGACCGTACAGGGGCATATACGTGGTGGTCATACCTGCGCCATGCGCGTGAGACCAATGCAGGGTGGCGCATCGACTACTTCCTCGTCTCCGAGGAACTGCGTGACCGCATTGCAGCGGCAGAGATTCATGCGGATATATTCGGGAGCGACCATTGCCCCGTATCACTGACACTAAAGTAGAGGAGATTTATGGGGGCTCTGAAAGAAGAACTTGACCGCGAGATCCAGAAGCGGCGCACTTTTGCCATCATCTCGCATCCGGATGCGGGCAAGACCACGCTCACTGAGAAGCTGCTGCTCTACGGCGGGGCAATCCATCTTGCGGGATCGATCAAGTCGCGCAAGACGCAGCGTCATGCCGTCTCTGACTGGATGGAGATCGAAAAGCAGCGCGGCATCTCCGTCACCTCCTCCGTCCTGCAGTTCGACTACGACGGCTATCGCATCAACATCCTCGATACGCCGGGGCATCAGGACTTCAGCGAGGACACCTACCGTACGCTGATGGCGGTGGACAGCGCCGTCATGATCATCGATGCGGCAAAGGGCGTCGAGGCACAGACACGCAAACTGTTCCGCGTCTGCCGTCAGCGCGGCATTCCCATCTTCACCTTTGTCAACAAGCTTGACCGCTTTGGCAAGGCACCGCTCGACCTGATGGATGAGCTCGAGAACGTACTCGGCATCCGCTCCTACCCGATGAACTGGCCGATCGGAACGGACGGTACGTACCGCGGCGTCTATGACCGCGAGAAGAACCGCATCGAGCTCTTTGCCGAGGATACGAGTCACGGACAGGAGACGCGTGTCTCCGAGGTGTTCGAGATGGATGATTTCGCGTGGAAGGAGCGTGTCGGAGCGGATGCCGCCGCCGCCCTTGCGGACGACATCGAGCTGCTGCGCGACGCGGGCGAGGCATTTGACCGTGCGGCGATTGACGCGGGCGAGCTGACACCGATGTTCTTCGGTTCTGCGATGACGAATTTCGGCGTACAGAACTTCCTTGAGGAGTACATCCGTCTCGCGCCGACGCCCGCACCGCGCATGTCTTCGGACGGCGTGATCGAGCCGGACGACGAGCAGTTCTCGGGCTTCGTGTTCAAGATCCAGGCGAATATGAACCCCGCGCACCGCGACCGCCTCGCCTTTATCCGCATCACCTCGGGCAAATTCGACCGCAACATGAGCGTTTGGCATGCGCCGAGCGGCAAGCTCATCAAGCTCGCGCAGCCGCAGCAGTTTCTCGCGCAGGATCGTCAGATCATCGACACGGCGTACCCGGGCGATATCGTCGGGCTCTTCGACCCTGGCGTATTCGGCATCGGGGATACGCTCTGCGACCCTGCGCACAAGTTCAAGTTCGAGGACTTCCCCGTGTTCCCGCCTGAGCGTTTCGCGCGCGTTGCGGCAAAGGATACGATGAAGCGCAAGCAGTTCGTCAAGGGCATCGAGCAGCTGACGCAGGAGGGCGCGATCCAGCTCTTTGAGCAGGTCGGCGCGGGGCTTGACAGCTACATCGTCGGCACGGTCGGCACGCTGCAGTTCGAGGTACTCGAGTATCGCCTGAAGAACGAGTACAACACGGAGATCACGATGCAGATGCAGCCGTTCGAGACGGCACGCTGGCTTGCGTTTCCCGACGGACGCGAGATCAAGCCTGCCGATCTGCGCGGCGCGGACCGCGGCATGTTCGTCCACGACCGCAACGGCAACCCCGTCCTTCTCGTGAATAACGAGTGGGCGCTCGGCTGGATCCGCGAGAACAATCCCGACCTTGAGCTTGGACAAGTACCGTTCGACCGTAAAGAGGCATGAATAGGAACAACAAAACACAGGAGATCACGTCAATGCGCGCTGTGATCTCCTGTGTTTTAGTGTGTCCTTATTTTTTCCCCGCAAACGCGTCATCCGCCCATGTCAGGATGGCATCCTCGACACCCTTCTCATGCTCGTTCAGCGTCTGTCCTTCCGAGGTGATGTGCAGGCTGCGTCCGCTATGATAGGCGATAACGATGTTGTAGGCGGGATTCGTCACCGTCTCCGCACGTGCACCATAGTCGTTCTCCGCGGCGAGATTGTGCGCGCCGAGCATCGCACGAAAGTCTGCTTCGCGCGCATCCGTCCATGGGACATAGTGCTCGGCGATGTCTTGAAAGCGTCCGTCTGCATACTCCTTGCCGACGAACTCACCGAGGCAGGTGATGAAGTGCTCGCCGTCGATGCCGCGTGCCGCGAGCTCCTCTGCGGAGAGTGCATTTTTCGCGGGGGTGTCGATCAGGCAGATCATGCGCATGAGCGTGCCGTCTGCAACAGGATGGCGAAACTCCATCGAGAGCTGCTGTATGGCAGTGTCCTCGACGGGGGCTGTTTTTGTCGATTGTACGGGGGCTGGCTCGGGCGCCGCCTCAGCCTCTGCCCCGAGGAAGAGCAGCGGGGCAAATATGGCGGCGAAACAGAACCGCACCGCTTTGTGTGCAAATGTCATCGTTGTCTCCTTAGCTAAACAGATCGTTTAGTGCTTCGGTCATGGTCGGGTGGGTGTAGATGGCAGAACCGAGTGCGGCGGCAGTAATGCCCTGGTCGATTGCCATTTTCATGAGGTTGATCATTTCCTGCGACTCGGGACAGAAGA
>ERZ772764.2462-NODE-2462-length-10828-cov-6.235032_pt1 | contig 10828 bp, 9 predicted proteins | sample MGYA00512163_ERZ772764 | MGnify/ENA primary metagenome ERZ772764 (study PRJEB29015, sample SAMEA2737903) | human oral metagenome | biome: human oral; feature: human-associated habitat; material: dental | place: China | collected 2094 ...
CCGCACGCTCGCCTACGATCGCGACCTCACCCACGACCGCACGCTCGCCTACGATCACGGTCTCGCTTACAGGAGCGGGATGCGTGGATCAGGAGCGCTGCCTGCGGTCAGGGAGCCAGGTTCCTGATGGGAGTCACGTAGCTATCCTCCTCTACCTCACGCGCATAGAGAGATGTCACCGTAAGCACTCCCATGAAGGCGGGGGAGCGGATGCACGCTTTGGGATTGTCACCGACAATCTTATCGTACCTGCACTTGAGGGAGGCAATGGCGCCAGGAACCTTTTTGTCGCCCGTCTTTGCCTCGAGCGCGGCCCAGCGTCCATCGACGAACTCTATGAATATGCGTGCGATCCTCATCACATCAACCGTGAGGCTGACACCCCCAGAGTGCGCTTTTCCGTGAGGGCGGCGTCACGCGGGCACCCAGAATGTACTTTTCCGTGAGGCGCCAACTCCAGAGTGCGCTTTTCCGTGAGCCGGCATCACGTTTGCGCAGGTGAGGAAAAGCGCACTCTACGGAAAAGCGCATTCTGCGCAGACGCCCTCACGAAAAAGTGCACTCTGCATCCGCAGGGTTACGGAAAAGCGCATTCTGCAACCGACGTCTCACGGATAAGCGCATCCTGCCCTCGCTCCGGTGGCCAAACTGCGCTTTTCCGTGAGGGCGGCGTCATGCGGGCGCCCAGAATGCGCCTTTCCGTGAGGCTCCAACTCCAGAATGCGCTTTTCCGTGAGGTGACTCGACGTTTGCCCAGTTGAGGAAAAGCGCATTCTGCGTGCGCGATGTGACGAAAAAGTACATTCTGGATGGGCGACGCGATCACGGCGACGCGATGAAGAGGCGCACTCTGCGCAATTCGACTCCCTCGACCAGAGGCGAACAGCCGACAACAAAGACCAAAGTTGGAGCTGCGGCCCACAAAGCTGGGACGGCGGCCCAGGTGACGCCGCCGCCCCTCGCTGCCGTCCCACGCAGCCGCCGTCCCGCCCCGCCGCCCCGCGCCGGCCGGTTCCCTACGCTTTAGCCCAGCACGCTCAGCAGCCAGTCGACGTCCGTGGTGGTCCTCATCTTCTCGATGACCGACTCGTCCTCGAGCGCCTTGGCGACGTTTGCGAGTACCTGTAGGTGTTCGTCGCCGGTACCGGCAATGCCAAAGACCAGGTACGCCTTCTCGTCGCCCCACAGGACACCCCCTGGGTACTGATGCAGCGTGACGCAGGTCTTTTTGACGCTGCCCTTAGCCTCGTTGGTCCCATGTGGGATAGCGACGCCCATGCCCATATAGACGCTCTGCTCGCGGTCACGCTCGAGCATCGCATCGACGTAGGAGGGGTCAACGGCGCCATGCTCGACAAGCAACTGGCCGGAGGCCCGTATGGCCCCCTCGCGGGTGACGGATGGGCAATCGAGCTTGATGCCGTCGCGGTCGATGGCGACTGCGCGCTCGCGGCCCTCGATCTTCTCGGTGGCCTTCTCGACGTCGGTCTCTCCGACGCCCGACTCGACCTCGGTTGCGACGAGCGCATCATAGAGGCCGTCCAACGCCGGATCAGAGAGGAAGTTGTTGATGATGACGAACTGTGCATCTGGGGCGCTCTTCTGCGCGCGTCCGGCGAGGCTCTTCTGGACCACGACGATGTCTGTGTCAGCAGGTACCTCGTCCACACTGGCGTGAGTCACGACGATGTCCGGACGGTCGAGCTTGATGCGGTTGTGGAAGCGGGTGGCACCCATGGCCGAGGACCCCATGCCCGCGTCGCAGGCGAAGACGACGTGCTGACCGAACTTCTTGTCAACGTCTGTAGCAACCGTCTGTCTGCCCTTGAGTGCGCCCATCTCGTCTTTAGCCTCATCGAGGCTCTTGATCTCGGCGCGGGCGACGATGGGAGACGCGATGGCAAAGGAGACGCCCGCCGCAAGCGCGATACCTACGAGGGTCGTGATGATAGAGCCCTGGGGCGTCATGCTGAGGATGGCGATGACGGAGCCAGGAGACGCAGGGGCAACCAAGCCACCGCCCGCGAGGGAGAACCAGAGTATCGCAGCGGCGTTGCCAACGATGGGGGCGATGATCACCGTGGGGTTCATGAGTACGTAGGGAAAATAGATCTCGTGGATCCCGCCCAAAAAGTGGATGATGACGGCCCCGGGCGCAGACTGGCGGGTCGTCTCGTCCTTGCAGAAGAAGCAGTAGGCTAAAAGCACGCCAAGGCCCGGACCTGGGTTCGCCTCAAGGAGGAACATGAGTGACCTGCCCGTATTGGCAACCTGCTCAAGACCTATGGGCGTGAAGATTCCGTGGTTTATGGCGTTATTGAGGAAGAGCACCTTGGCGGGCTCGATGAAGATGGCGAGCAGTGGCATCAGGCTGTACTGCATGAGAACCTGGACACCTGCCTGCAGCACGGCGAGGATGCCGAGCATGAGGGGGCCTATGGCCAGATACGCCACGATCGCGAGCACGAGGCCGCCGATGCCGAGCGAGAAGTTGTCGATGAGCATCTCGAAGCCCGCAGGCGTGTGCCCTTCGATCAGCTGGTCGAACTGCTTGATCAACCAGCCGGCGGCGGGTCCGACGAGCATCGAGGCCATGAGCATCGTCGTGACCGTCGTTTCGCCCGTCACGGGATCGACCGTGATGCCCGAGACGATGGCGCCCATGACGGCGATGGTGGCGATGATGCGCCCGCGCTTACCCGCGATCAGGTAGCCGCCCTGTGAGGCGATGAGGATGGGGATGAGGTAGGTGAGCATGGGGCTTGCGATGGCAGCCAAGGTCTTGTTGGGAAACCATCCGGTTGGTATGAACATTGCGGTCATGAAGCCCCACGCGATGAATGCTCCGATGTTGGGCATGACCATCGAGCTGAGAAACTTGCCGAACTTGGACACCGACTCCCGTGCGTTGGCCATCTCTCTCCCTTTCCGACATGTCCGGCGCAGGCGCGCCAAGACCCTTGTCTTCTCCGCGATGACGAAAAAAGACAAATGACAGTAACTGTTGAAGCAACAATACATTCTGTTGAAATAAAAATCTATTTAGTTCTGTGAACGGTAGAATTTTCTCCATAAACGGATGTTCACCAACGATGATGCCAAAAAATATGTCTCAAAATAGAGCTTGACAATATTCCCACTCTTGTTATAGTAACAGCCAAGAAGTGTTGAATCAATAGTCCACGCTACTGACGGGCAGCACGCAGCCAGGTCGCGCGGGCGCACGAGAAGGGACATGGGATGAGGGCAAGGGCAGCACGACTCCACGCGGCACACGACATTCGCATCGACGAGTTCGAGCTTCCGGACATCAAGGACGACGAGATGCTCGTGCGGGTCATCTCGGACTCGATGTGCATGTCAACCTATAAGATGGCGATCTTGGGCACCGAGCACAAGCGCGTCCACGCCGATGTGGCCGAGCACCCGGCCATCACGGGCCACGAGCTTGCGGGCGACATCGTTCAGGTCGGCGCGAAGTATGCCGGTCTGTACGAGCCTGGCCAGAAGTTCACGATTCAGCCCGCCCTCAACTACAAGGGCTCGATGGACTCACCCGGCTACTCCTACGAGTTCTGCGGCGGAGACGCTACCTACTGCATCCTGCCACAGGAGGTCTTTGCTACGGGCTGTTTTTTGGTCTATCACGGGGAGGCCTACTATCAGGCGTCTCTTGCCGAACCCATGAGCTGCTCGATCGGGGCCTTCCATGCCGCCTACCACACCCAGATGGGTGTCTACACCCACGACATGGGCATCCGTGAGGGTGGCAAGCTCTGCATCAACGCAGGTGCGGGCCCGATGGGCCTTGGTGCCCTTACCTATGCCCTCCACTGTGATCGCAGGCCTGGCCTTGTCGTTGTGGCAGACATCAACCAGGAACGCCTCGCCCGTGCCGAGCATCTCTTTCCGCCAGAGGAAATCAGGCGTGACGAGGGTATCGAGCTACACTTTGTCAACACGGGTACGGTCGATGACCCTGTGGCGGCACTGCGCGAGATCACAGGGGGCGCGGGCTTTGACGACGTGCTCTGCTACGCGCCCGTCGCGGCCGTGGTCACTCAGTCGAGCTTGATTCTGGGCCGTGACGGCTGCCTCAACTTCTTCGCCGGTCCCACGGACAAGAACTTCCAGGCTCCCATCAATTTCTACGAGGTGCACTACGGCTCCCAGCATGTCATCGGGACTACGGGCGGCAACACGCAGGACGAGATGGAGTCGCTCGAGCTCACTGCTGCCGGTCGCCTTGATCCCGCCGTTATGGTGACCCATATCGGTGGCCTTGACGCGGTGCCCGAGACGACGCTCAAGCTTCCCAAGATCCCCGGTGGCAAGAAGCTCATCTATACTCACATAGAGATGTCGCTCATTGCCCTCTCGGAGCTGCGGACGAGGGCGGACGAAGACGGACGCTATGGTACACTTGCCGATATCGTTGATGCCCACAAAGGGCTTTGGTCGCCCGAGGCGGAGCGCTACCTGCTTGCCAACTGGGGGTCGGTGGAGTAGGCGAGAGTGACAAAGCCCAAGGGGCCTTTGGCCGTCCCATGCTCGGCCCGAGCCCAGGGGTGTGGGAAAGAGGAGGCGGCGCAGGGCATGGACATGGGCGAGAGGCGCTCGGGCATCGTCGAGCTCATCAATCAGGAGGGCTATGTGTCCTTCTCGAGGCTCAAGTCGGCCTTTCCCGACGTGAGCGAGATGACGCTGCGTACCGACCTCAAGAAGCTCGACGAGGAGCGTCTCATCGTACGCGTTCATGGCGGCGCCAAGTCCGTGAGTTTTGCCGTGGGAACAGACGACCTCTTGGCACGCAGGAGCCTGCGCCATGCCGCCGAGAAGGCCGCCATCGCCCAGAAGGCAGCAAGGCTCCTCAGGCCTGACACGACCGTTTTCATCGACTCGGGCAGCACGACGACGGCCCTCGCGCAGAAGCTGCCCGACATGCGCCTTCTGGTGTTCACGAACTCTCTTACAGTGGCTGTTGAGCTCTCCCGCCTCAAGAAGGTGACGACGCAGCTCGTGGGCGGTCGGCTCAACACCTACTCGCTGAGCACCGTCGGGGGAAGTGCCATGGAGTTCGTGCGTGAGATAAGCTTCGAACAGCTGTTTCTTGGCGTTACAGGCTATGGCGAGCACGGCGGGTTCACCTGTGGGTCGGATGATGAGGCTGCCCTCAAGCGCGCTTTGGTGGCAAGTGCGGAAGAGACGGTAGCCCTCGTCGACTCGAGCAAGGTTGGGAGAAACTCGACCTTCCCCATTTGTGATATTGGCGACGTCGCGATGGTTGTGTCTGACGACGGGGTCTCAAGGGAGTTCCGGCAGGCCTGCGAGAATGCGGGCACGGAGCTGCTATAGGGATAGCAGGGCGGATGACGGAGACGCAGCTTGCCCATCGGACCTGCGCATGATAGAGTATCTTGTCTAAACATCCATCGCAAGGAGTAGTTATGAAGACGCACAACATGATTCGAAGGGCCTGTCAACTAGTGCTCGCCGCCCTGATCGTCATCGGAGTGAGTGTCGGCCTCTCCGCATGCAAAAACGATGAGCAGATGGCCCGCGATAGCGCCGAGGCCATGTTCAAGGCCTTCAAGAATCCCACCGAAGAGAGCATGCGTCCCTACATGTCGAACGCCAAGGCTCCCATCATCTCGCAGATCGAGTCATACAACATTGACGTCTACGAGTTCTTGGGTCACGTCTTCAGGCACTTTGACTACAGGATCGACAAGGTTACGGTTACGGGTAACACGGCAAGTATCGAGGCTTCGTTCAACAATGCCAACCTCTCGAGTGCTTTTGCGAACGCGAACACCGACTACCAGTCGACAGACACCGCGACGCTTGCGCAGATCTATCAGGATGGCAAGGAAGCGGGCCTTGAGAAGAAGCTCATGGAGCTCTTCTACAAGCGTCTGGATGAGGCGACCGACCTTACGCCGACGAAGGCAACCATCAAGTTGACCAAGGAAAACGGCAACTGGAAGGTGGACGATGGTTCCATCCAGGACTTTGCGAGCTCCATGTATGGGAGCATCAGCCTGTCCGGCGAGGTTGAGCCCTCATCGCAGTCGCAAGAGCAGCCCGCTTCAGAGTCGCAGGAGTTCGCCTCAGAATGAGGGGAACGAGTTCGATCACAAAAAGATCGTAACACTGGACATTGTGGTGTGCAGATGCCTACGCGTGGGTCTATACTGCGGTCCAAGAGAGCCTGAAGTCGGATCCTCATGGGCCGCAGTGGCAAGGGTCCAATGCCATGGCGTGTGGCCAGCATCCGTCTTCAGCATATGGCAGTAAGGAGTGATGATTGAGATGCAAGCTGTTATGATGCGAACCATGTTACGGAAGATCTGTCGGCTTACCCTCGCCGTGACGCTCGCTGCGGGAATGACCGTAGGCCTTGGTGCGTGTAACAACCGGCAGGAAGCTCCCACGAACAACACCCAGGGCGAGCAGACGGCTGCGCCTGCCAACGGCGCGCAGCCGCAGCAAGAGGCCCCCGCGAATCCCAGTGCGTCGCAGGAGGCCCCCGCGAGCTCTAGTCCACAGCAATCTGCGGATACAAATCGCGACGAGCAGGATGTGCGCGCTGTCGTCACAAGGATGCTCGACGCCGTCAAGAATCCCAACAGGGAGAGCATGGAGTCCTACCTGTCAAACCTAGACAGCAACACCAAGGCGCAGCTCGATACCTATGGTATCGATATGTACGATTTTACTGAGCACATCTTCAAGCACTTCGACTATACGATCGATGATGTTCAGGTTGACGGCGATACCGCAACCGTCAAGCTCACGTTTACAAATGCCGATCTGATGAAGGCTCTCATGTCTGGCAGCAAGGAGCTCCAGTCGCTCGACCAGGACACGCTTCAGCAGCTCAGCGAAGGTGGCGAAAAGGCAATCATGCAGAAATACATGGAGCTCTTCTATGCCAGCATCGATGATGAGAATAACCTCACCTCGACGGAGGCAGAGCTAAAGCTCGTCAAGTCGGGCGGTGTGTGGAAGGTTGATGAGGATTCTGCCAAAAACTTCTCACATTTGATGTCTGGAAACTTCAATCTGTCTGGCGGGGGAAGATGATCCGATAGTCTCAGATAAGTCGTGCGGCAATACCAATAGGGCCCATCGGTATCTTTGCAGGTGGTCGCATACACGGGCTGAGACAGGACACATGAAATGAGTGAGTAGCGGCCTTGGGAGCGAGGTGACTCCCAAGGCCTTTTTCTGACGAGTGGCGTGATGGCGCCCTGTGTGGGATGTCAAGACCGTTCCATGGTAAGATATGATAGATACGTATTTGTTACAAGGAGTAATGATGAACACACGCAAGACAATTTTCATGATGAACACACGCAAGACAATTCTCAAAGTCTGTCGACTGGCGCTTGCCGTTGCGCTTGTAATAGGGGTGACTGCGGGCCTCTCTGCATGCAAGAGTGACGAGCAGGAGATCCGTGCCAGTGTTGAGACGATGCTCAACGCCTTCAAGAATCCCACCCAGGAGAGTCTGAGCCCCTACATGTCGGAGGCAGACAAAAACTCTGAAGCGCAGGAGCAGCTCAAGAAGTCTGGCATCGACTTCTACGAGTTTCTTGGGCATGCTCTCAAGCACTTTGACTATAGGATTAACGAGGTAAAGGTGGAGGGCAACACAGCGACCGTCAAGCTCGACATCACCAATGCCAACATCAAAAACGCCATGGCGGCCGCTCGCTCGGAGGTTGGCAGTATGAGTAGAGAGGAGTCCATGCAGCTCTATCAGGATGGAGGGATGGATGCACTCATAAAGAAGCTCATGGAGTCCCTCTACAAGCATCTCGATGAGTCCACTGACCTCGTCACGACGAGTGTGGAGTTGAAGATGAACAAGGAGAACGGAACCTGGCAGGTAGATGAGGGTTCTCTCAACGAGTTTGTGGGGGCAGTATACGGGGTAGGAGCGCTTTTCGGGTCTGATACCTCAGCCTCTATGTAGAAGGTTCACGCATCGTATTCGCGCGACTTCCTTTGACATGGTGACGAGCCGGTGGCGCGAGGGACGATTGACTTGTTGGTGGCCCTGGAAGCAGCATGGCTTCCGGGGCCGTTTCTTTCTTGGTCTCTTGCTTGGCTACCTGCATGTGGCGGTGAGTGCCTGTCTCAATCTGCTACTATATGCTCATTATAGCCTTGTACATGTAGTCAACCTGAGGCACGCAAGGTCATAAGGTCGAAAGGAGTCCCGCATGCAACCGGGTGAGGAAATCGAAAGTCTGTTGGATGAGCTCGAGCAGGTCGTGAGCGAGGCCAAGGCACCCTTCACTGGTGGCATGCAGAAGAAGATAGTCGACTCTCGGGAGATCTACGAGATAATCGACGAGATTCGAAGCATGTTTCCCCAGGAGTTCGCCGATGCACGCCGCATCCTCAAGGAGGAAGACGAGATTCTCGGACGCGCTCAGCAGCAGGCCGACTCCATCATCGCTGACGCCCAGCAGCAGGCCATGATACTCTCGGGGGATCAGGAGGTGGTGCGGCTCGCCCAGCAGCAGGCCGAGGAGATTCGTGGTCAAGCCTCCCAATATGAGAGGGACACTCGCTACAACGCCGAGGAGTATGCAGATACGGTGCTCCAGCACCTGGAGGATAACCTCAAGTCACTCACAAACTCCGTGACGCGCGTACGCGAGACGCTCGACGAGAACTCAGGTCCGCGCAACCAGTCTAATAACGTCACGTGGTAGGGGGTGGTGCACGATGCGACGGGTGACGACCATCCTCGATGACAGGCTTGCCGATGTGGGAAGTACCCTCGTCGTTCAAGGTCATATTGACGAGAGCGGCTACCTCTTGGGTGGCCATGACTTCAGGCTGCCCAACGGCCTTGACTATGACCTCGTACTCACCAACGCGGGGAAGGGAATCCTCGTGACCGGCCTTGTGAGCGGCCGCGTGCTCGGCACCTGCGATCGCTGCCTGGAGGAGGCCGTCCTAGACCTGACAGGTGAAGTAGAAGAGTACTATCTCTTCAAAGCTCAGGAGGCGACCGCTGATGGTAGCGATACCCTTGGGGACGACGATGAGATGGACTTCTCTTGGGTGGGCGAAGACCACACAATCGACTTGACGGATGCCATCTCGTCTGCTCTTCTTATGGAGACTCCCTATGTGGTCCTCTGTCGCGAGGACTGCAAGGGCCTCTGTCCGGTATGTGGCGAAAATCTCAATCAGGTGGACTGCGGGCATGGCGCCCAGATAGAGCGTCGGCGTGAGGAGGAGCGGATGGCATCGGGTCCGTTTTCGGCCCTGAAGAAGCTCAGGCTCGAGGACGCCGACTGCGAGGCCGAGTAAGGGCGTACGGCATACGGTGAGCGAGGGAGCTCGCTTAAAAATATGTGAAACGTGAGAGGCCCTAAACTGCGCTTTTTGGTAACTCTGGAAGCGCAGAGTCACTGTAGAATGTGTCTTTCCATGAGGGATCGCCCGCAGACGGTTGGGCAAATGCCAGGCTGCTTCACGAAAAAGTACATTCTGCACCGACGCGCCTACGAAAAGACGCACTCTGCGATCCCCGGGTCGCGTAGACTGCGCTTTTCCGTCACGTTGCGGTGTCCGGGAAGTGTGGGCCAACCGCCCGCCAGGCTGCGGGGTACCTTGGAAAATAGCTCAACTGGGCAAATGCGTTCGAGCAACCGCCCGCCAGGCTGCGGGGCGGGTTGCGCAAGGGTCCGCAAACCTCTCTCTGGGGTTTGACCTCACGGAAAAGCGCACTCTGGCCCCATCCCTCACGGAAAGGTGCTTTTTGGTGAGACACATAAGCAGAATGCGCTTTTCCCGTCACGATACGGTCATAGAATGCGTCTTTGCGTGAGCCTCGAACTCCAAAGTGCGCCTTTCCGTAAAATGTGCTTTTCTTCACCTGGGTAAATGCCAGACCATCTCACGGAAAGGCGCACTCCGTGTTGACATCCTCACGAAAAAGCGCACTTTGAACCCCGGTCGTCTCGATCCAGAGACACTTGCCGCCGCATGAGGGTTCATCTGGACTCATTTGTGCAGTGCTCCTAGAAGAGCAGCGGTGCCCCTGGAATGTAGCTGTATATAAGTCCTACCAAGAGGGCGATCATGAGAAATGAGCACATGGGAAACCACACAAAGAAGCCAAAGGATCTTCTTGCAATCATGTAGGCAAAGTACACAAGCATGGCGACGCAGAGTGCCATATAAAAGTACGCAATTCCGGGAAAGCCCACGATAAAGGATGCGATCATTGCGAGCTTGAAGTCGCCCGCACCCACGCCACGACCATTCCACCGCTTTCTTCCGATGAACATAGCCAAAGAAAACATGCCGAGAGTGAGGGCGAACGACACGAATCCACCAAGCAAGCTCCATGGATCTACTATGGCGCACACAATGCGGAAGACGATCCCTAGCGCGGCCACGATCAGAACGATCTCGTTTGGGATGATGCGGATGAGGATATCGACCCACGAGGAGATCAACGCTATGCTCGCGAATAGGCAGAACACGATAGCGAGTGTTATGCGCACGGCTAGGGGAATCGTCTCGTTAAGGGCGAGAATACCTCCTCCGATGCCGCACAGGAGCAAGTGCAGGATAGGCAACAGTATCCGGGCGAGCTTGCGCGAGCGATCGTCCGCGCAATGTAGGGTCAGTTCCTTGGCGCGTTTACCCTCCTTCTGCTTGGCGCCGTCCTTGCCCTCATCCTTCTGCTTGGCGCCGTCCTTGCCCTCATCCTTCTGCTTGGCGCCGTCCTTGCCCTCATCCTTCTGCTTGGCGCCGTCCTTGCCCTCATCCTTCTGCTTGGCGCCGTCCTTGC
>ERZ772764.2465-NODE-2465-length-10822-cov-5.731866_pt1 | contig 10822 bp, 2 predicted proteins | sample MGYA00512163_ERZ772764 | MGnify/ENA primary metagenome ERZ772764 (study PRJEB29015, sample SAMEA2737903) | human oral metagenome | biome: human oral; feature: human-associated habitat; material: dental | place: China | collected 2094 ...
AATTCAAGGGTGAAACACCGGAACTCGAATTGACTCGGACTGATGCGAATGGAACACCAGTAACTGTCAAGTACCAAGCGGTAGTGAAAGAAGTGACTCCTACTAGCACCAATGCGACTAGCACAGGTCCTCAAGGGGTCCCTCAAACTGGCACACCGACCTTCGCAGGCGGCGATCCGCTGGTTCCAATCGATGACACAGTAGAGCCAAGCTTCGAAGATGGAAGCAAGAAGAAGACTATTCCAGGTCAAGGAACATATACCATCACTCCAGATGGGGCAGTGACCTTCACCCCAGACAAGCAATTTGTGGGTAAACCAGATCCAATCACTGTGAAGCGAGTGGATAAGAACGGTACACCAGTGATATCGACATACAGTCCAGAGTATACTAAGGTAACTCCAACTGGTAAAGATGCTACATCTACAAATATCAAGGGCCATGTTCAGACTGGCAAGCCTGTCTTTGAAGCAGGTGATCCACTTGTTCCAATTGATGAGTCTATTGAACCAACCTTCGAAGACGGAAGTAAGGAAAAGACCATTCCAGGTCAGGGAACGTACATCATCGCACCTGATGGCACAGTCACCTTTACTCCAGAAGCTGATTTCCTTGGTCAGGGTACTGGTGTGACCCTTGTCCATCGCGATAAGAACGGTACCTCAGTGACAGCTCGCTATGTTACAACCGTGGTTGAACCATCAACCAGCAAGAACAGTGTATCTAGCGGTCGCAAGGGCCAAGCTCAAACGGGCTCGCCAAGCTTTGAAGGGGCGATTGACCAGGCAGTAGCTCCAACCTTTGCGGACGGCAGCACGGAAAAGGTTGTCGCAGGTGAGGGAACTTATCGTTTCAATATGCTGGGAGCAGTAACCTTTGTACCGGAAGCCGACTTTGTCGGAACTGCTCGCGGAGTTGAGGTGAAACGTCTTGATATCTATGGCAATGCTGTGACGGCTACCTATACCCCAACTGTTTTGGGAAGCACTGATACAGAAGATACCAGCAGCACGGGTCTTAAAGGCCAGCCTCAGACCGGCAAGCCTATCTTTGAAGGCGACGTGGATCCAACCGTTCCGCCAACTTTCGAGGATGGCAGCACCGAAAAGGTTGTTCCAGGTCAAGGTACTTACACGATTGCGCCAGATGGCACAGTGACCTTTGTACCGGAAAGAGGCTTTGTCGGTCAAGCTGACGGCGTAACAGTGATTCGCAAAGACCGCAATGGTCAGACGATTTCAGCAGTCTACATTCCGACTGTGACAGAAGATCTTGTTCAGCCAGAGCGGACGATTACGCCTGCACCACCTTCTCTTTCCAAGAATGAGGGTGCAAAGGCTCTTCCTAAGACTGGTACAGAAGAAACCTCATACTTAGCTGCAAGCTTACTTGCGGGAGTATCAGGTTTAGGACTGATTGGCTTAGCGAAGAGAAAGAAAAAGTCTGAAGGCTAAAATTTAAGAATTTGGCTTTCTTAGATATTAAAATAAAAGGGAAAAGATTCGTTAGTGAATCTTTTTTCTTGGCCCTCGAAAACCACTAGCTATGCTAGTGGTTCCGGATAGCTTCCAGCGTGGTATCAAAAAAACCTCCCAAAATGATAAGATAGAAGTGGTTTCCCCGCCACTCCATCACATCATACAGGAGGTACCTCATGAGAGAGGATAATGAAAGTTTATCACATACACGTTGGAATTGTAAATATCATATCGTTTTCGCCCCAAAATATCGTCGCCAAATCATATATGGTAAATATAAGTCGAGTATCGGGAAGATAATTCGAGATTTGTGTGAACGCAAGGGAGTTACAATTCATGAAGCGAATTCCTGTTCAGACCATATCCACATGTTAGTAAGCATTCCGCCAAAACTCAGTATATCTAATTTTATGGGATATTTAAAGGGCAAAAGTAGTCTTATGATTTTTGACAAACATGCTAACCTGAAATACAAGTATAGCAATAGAAAATTCTGGTGTAGAGGCTATTACGTTGATACAGTAGGTCGAAACCAAAAGGTGATTGCCGAGTATATTCAGAATCAATTACAGGAAGACAGGGTAGCGGATCAGCTAACCTTGTTTGAAACAGTTGATCCGTTTACAGGCGAACCCCATAGGAAGAAATAGACGAGGTGCTTTAGCACCCGCTCGGGAAAGTGGTGCGCGAGGAAGCCATTTCAGTGGGCCTTTGGCCCTGGCCGGTAAGAGCGGCTTATAGCCGCAGAGCAAACCACCAGTTCACACTGGGGGTTTTGATTTATATCCAAAGAGAAAAACTCTTAAAAACTTCATAATAATAGCATTTCTAAAATACTAAATATTAAAGTAGAATCTGAAATATCCTTAGATTTATTTAATTTATAGGGATTTTTCTATGGTTTATTTTTTCTTTTGTTTTAAAAAATAGACTGAAAAGTACTTTATGTCCATTTTTCGAAAAAATTTATATAATTATAGTTATATATATAGCTAACTAAAATGGAATGTTGTATAATAAAACTATTGTAACTAGATGATTATTTAGGAGATTATTATGGGAAAAGATTTATTCAATCCTCACCTGCGTAAGTTTTCGATTCGAAAACTAAACGTCGGTGTTTGTTCTGTGCTCTTGTCAACCCTGCTTCTTTTGGGAGCAGCGGCACAAGTTAGTGCTGACGAAGCTAGTGATTCTGGTGCCCAAAACGAAGTTTCGCAAACAGGAATAGCCGAATTATCAGTGAATTCTGCTGAAACTGTTGCTTCTGAACATATACAAGCAAAAGAAAGTTCAGCACTTACTTTTGCTGCTGAGACCCCTCAATCAGATGATAATCCTAGTCCCAGAAGCTCAGAGCCTGAGAAAGTTGAAGGATCTACTGAATCTACAGCAACTAAATCAGTTGAGAATACTCAACCAATCACTGTTCACCCAGAAATATCTAACGTGGCTGTCGTGGCTGAAAAGTCAGAAGCAATAGCAGATGTATCTCAGCCTAATCGCTCTCGTCGTGTGAGACGGGATGCTACACCTACTGGACAACAGAACAGCGTAACAACAGGAGTTACGATAGGTACTGGACCAGCTGGGTCAGATGATGCTACCTCTACGCCACGAGTACCTAAACCAAGCTTGGAGGAATCTGTCAAGAAAGATAGTACCCAATTAGCCAAACAGATTACTTGGCTTGATTTTTCGGATACCGCAAGTTGGAAAGGATTGGATTCACGAGGCGGACTCCAAGTAGGAACTACCTTCAAAAAGGAAATTTCACCGGGCTATGAAGTAACCCTGACGGTCACTGAGCTTAAACCTTTTAACTCGACTGAAACTTATAGAAAACGGGTTGAAGGAACACCGACAGCAAATACTTATGACCCAAATGCTCAGAATGGATATTTAAAGTCTGCAGCAAAGTATGGTCAAACCCCTCCTTCGGTGACAGGAGCTATTCAGAACCAATGGACTGCCATCCGTGATCAAGGGTTCAATACGCAAGGACGAAAGACCCAGCTGGTTTACCCAGAGAACTCAACCAACTGGGGAGTGAAATTCCAAATTGAAGCTACCTATCTAGGCAAGCGCGTAGCCCCTACGGTGGTTATGGCCGATGGTGAAGATGCCAACCCAGGTGAATTTGCTATCTTCACTACTAACGGAGAAGGATGGGAATATCTCGGTGAATGGAAGAATAAGAGTACTGCCAAAGAAGCCTATACCGTTATTACCAAGCAAATGTTGGATGATGAAAATGTAAAAAGAAGAGGTCTCTTAATCTTAAGAGATACAAGCGTAGACTGGTATAAATACCTCAGTCCGGATACAGTGACAGGTGGCTTGGGGACTCAGGTCTTTGGGCCAAACCGCTCTAACGAACGGACGGTTCCTGTGGTGATGACGCGTGGGGCATCTGAAGTAGGTTTCTATGTAGCATCATCTGGGCAACAGGCTATGATGATGGGATTCTTAGTAGTGGATGGCAGTGATGCGCCAGCGACTTATGGCGAAGCCTTCCATACCATTTCAGGTCGTGATTCGGTGACTGATGCTCCTATTAAGCAACCTTATTTGGGAACAACTCCAGCAGACATTGATGTTGATACAGCTAATAATTGGGTTTTGGATGATAAAAAGGAACACAAGGACGAGGGGGCCAGCCAATTACTAGCGGACGATCAATTAAGTACTTCTAATGATTTGCTTGATTTAGACAAAGCAAAAAATGGGACATATACGATTAAAATCAAAGCTAACCCAAATGGTAATGCTAAATCTTATGTCAAGGCATGGATAGACTTCAACAATGATGGAGTCTTCAATGAAAGCGAAGGTAGCAACCTACAAGAGATTACAGCTGCTGGTGACTATACCTTGACCTTCAATGCCAACCCAAATATTACTGGCGGTCAAGTGGACAAATTGGGTATGCGTTTCCGAATTGCGACTAATAAAGGCGATATTGAGCAACCAACCGGTATTGCCTTTAGTGGTGAAGTAGAAGATATGCTCTTGCATCGCATTTATCCTCCTAAGGGGGAGAAGCAGACTACGGATGGCTTTACAGGCGAGACTCAAACTGCTGTCCTTCACTTCACACCTAAAGGAACGGATCGCTCAGACGACAGTATCAATGCAGTTATGAGCACCCAAGCGCCTCAGGTTTTGGATAAGCAAGGCCAAGTTCTGACAGCCGTTGATGGTAACTATATTCGTCCAGAAGGGACCTATCGCTTGACCGTCAATGGTAATGATGTTCAAGTTGCTTTCACTCCAAATGCGGACTTTTCTGGAACTGCTGATGGAATTAATATTCGTTGGACTGACAGCAATGGCACCTCGACTGGTTGGACTTCGACGGATGCTTCTGACCCTAATAAAAATGATCAGTTGAATAACATGGACGGCCGTTATGTGCCAACAGTCCGTAAGATTCCAAACTACGAATCAAGTGGTCTTCAGGGACTGGAACAAAATAAAACGCTAGTCTTTAATGATGATGATGATGCGAATACGACCCCTGTCATGCCAGAAGTTACTCGTCCGGCTAGCTTTGTGGATGCGAATGGACGACTGGTAACAGAAAATACGGTGCCTGCCATGGCCAATGGCCAGCAAGTGGGAACCTATGAATTGGATCCAAATACCGGCCAAGTGACCTTCAAGCCTATCAAGACTTTTTATGGCACGCCAGACCCAGTGGTAGTTCAAGTCAGTGATACCGACGGTAAAGCACACCGAGCACGTTATCAACCTAAGGTAACCCAAGTAACGCCAAGAAGTACCAATGCTGAATCAACTGGTCTTCAAGGTCAAGCACAAAGTGGTAAGCCAACTTTCACTGCAGGTGACCAACAAATCCCAATTGACATGAGCAAAGCCATGACTTTTGAAAATGGGACGGACACCTTGGAAGTGGCGAATGAAGGAACTTATACTATCAATTCAGATGATACCATTACCTTCAAGCCACTTAAGCAATTCACTGGAAAGGCGACTCCAGTGACGGTTAAACGCGTAGATGCCAATGGCACCGAAGTGACTGCAACCTATACACCTAACGTGACCAAGGTCACACCAACCAGCACACCTGCTACTTCATCAGGTCCTCAAGGGGTGCCACAAACAGGAACGCCGGTCTTCAAGGAAGGCGACCCAGCGGTCCCAATTGACTATAACAAGCAAATGACCTTTGACAATGATCAATCTAAGAAGATTGTTGCGGGCGTGGGAGAATACACCATCAATTCAGATGGATCTATTACCTTTACCCCAGATAAACAATACGTCGGGACCCCAGCCGCGGTGACGATCAAACGAGTTGATGAAAATGGCACCGAAGTAACAGCAACTTATACACCGACTGTTACAAAGGTAACACCGACTGGTACTGGTGATAAGACAGAAGGATTGCAAGGTCAGGTTCAAGAAGGCCATGTTACCTTCATACCAGGTCATGATTCTGTGCCGTTCCCAGCTGAAACAACTCCGCTCTTTGACAATGGTTTGACTGTTAAAGAGGTCCTAAACGTTGGTAAATTTGAAGTGGATGCGAATGGTAAAATTACTTTCACGCCAGACAAGCAGTTTAAGGGAACCACTCCTGAGCTGACATTGATTCGAGCAGATGTGAATGGCACTCCTGTTACAGTCAAATACCAAGCAGTGGTGAAAGAAGTGGTTCCTACAGGTACCAATGCGATTAGCACTGGTCTTCAAGGTCTACCACAATCAGGTACACCTACTTTCGCTCCTGGCGACTCAGCTGTTCCAATTGATACGAATAGTCCAATGACCTTCGAAGATGGTCAGCCTAAGAAGACTGTTCAAGGAGTTGGGGAATATACCATCAACTCGGATGGTTCTATCACTTTTAGACCTGAGAAACGGTATGTTGGTACGCCAACACCAGTCACAGTAAAACGTGTTGATAAAAATGGAACGGAAGTGACTGCGACCTATACGCCAACGGTAACACGGGTCACACCAACTAGCACCAATGCTGAGTCAACAGGCCTGCAAGGACAATCACAAAGCGGCAAGCCGACCTTTACCCCAGGTGACCAAGCAGTTCCGATTGATATGGATTCTCCAATGACCTTTGAAGATGGTCAACCTAAGAAGACGGTTCAAGGAGTAGGGGAATATACCATCAACTCAGATGGTACTATCACCTTTACCCCAGACAAACAGTATGTGGGGACCCCAGCTTCAGTTACTGTTAAACGTGTAGATAAAAACGGAACAGAAGTGACTGCTACCTATACGCCAACGGTAACACGGGTAATGCCTACTAGCACCAATGCTGAATCAACCGGCCTTCAAGGTCAACCGCAAAGTGGCAAGCCAACTTTTAGTCCAGGCGACCAAGCAGTTCCAATCGATATGACCAAACCAATGACCTTTGAAAATGGAACTGATACTTTGGTAGTGGCTAATCAAGGAACTTATACCATTAATTCAGACGGTTCCATTACCTTCACTCCAGATAAGCAATTCACTGGCAAGGCGACACCTGTTAGGGTTAAACGAGTCGATGCTAACGGCACAGAAATAACGGCTACTTATACCCCAGAAGTTATCAAGGTAACTCCAACTGGTACTGGCACTAAGACAGAAGGCTTGCAAGGCCAAGTTCAAGAAGGCAGAGTGGCCTTCACACCAGGGAACGACTCTGTTCCATTCCCGGCTGGTTCGACTCCGTTATTTGTCAATGGTTCTTCTGTCAAAGAAGTACAGAATGTTGGTAAGTTTGAAGTTGATGCGGACGGCAAGGTGACCTTCACTCCAGACAAACAATTCAAGGGTGAAACACCGGAACTCGAATTGACTCGTGTGGATGCCAACGGTACTCCAATCACCGTCAAATATCAAGCAGCAGTGAAAGAAGTGATTCCTACTGGCACCAATGCGACTAGCACTGGTCCTCAAGGTGTTGCGCAAACTGGCACCCCAACTTTCCAAGGCGGCGACCCACTGGTTCCAATTGATGACTCAGTAGAGCCAACTTTCGAAGATGGAAGTAAGGAGAAAAAGATTCCAGGTCAAGGAACATACACCATCACTCCAGATGGAGCAGTGACCTTCACACCAGAAAAGCAGTTTGTAGGCAAGCCAGATCCAATCACTGTGAAACGTGTTGATAAGAATGGCACTCCAGTAACGGCGACATACAGTCCAGAGTATACTAAGGTAACTCCAACTGGTACTGGCACTAAGACAGAAGGACTGCAAGGTCAAGTCCAAGAAGGCCAAGTCACCTTCACTCCAGGCCATGACTCTGTTTCATTCCCAGCTGGTTCGACTCCGCTGTTTGATAACAATTCAACAGTGAAAGAAGTTCCAAATGTCGGTAAATTCGAAGTGGATGCAGATGGTAAGGTGACCTTCACACCTGACAAACAATTCAAGGGTGAAACACCGGAACTCGAATTGACTCGGACTGATGCGAATGGAACTCCAGTAACTGTCAAGTACCAAGCAGTAGTGAAAGAAGTGACTCCAACTGGCACCAACGCAACCAGCACTGGTCCTCAGGGTGTTCCACAAACTGGCACCCCAACCTTCACAGGTGGCGACCCCCTAGTTCCGATTGATGAAACCTCTGATCCAACCTTCGAAGATGGAAGCAAGGAAAAGACCATTCCAGGTCAAGGAACATATACCATCACTCCAGATGGCTCAGTGACCTTTACTCCAGACAAGCAGTTTGTAGGTAAACCAGATCCAATCACTGTGAAACGTGTTGATAAGAATGGAACTCCAGTAACTGCGACATACAGCCCAGAGTTCGCCAAGGTAACTCCAACTGGTAAAGATGCTTCCTCTACAAATATCAAGGGACATGTTCAAACCGGCACACCTGTCTTCGAAGCAGGTGATCCATTGGTGCCAATTGATGAAACAATTGCGCCAACCTTTGACGACGGAAGCAAGGAAAAGACTATTCCAGGTCAGGGAACTTATACCATTACACCAGACGGTACAGTCACTTTCACTCCAGAAGCTGATTTCCTTGGTCAGGGTACTGGTGTGACCCTTGTCCGTCGTGATAAGAATGGCACCTCAGTGACAGCTCGCTATATTCCGACCGTGGTGGAACCATCAACTAGCAAGGACAGTGTATCTAGCGGCCGCAAGGGCCAAGCTCAAACGGGCACGCCAACCTTTGAAGGGGCGATTGACCAGGCAGTAGCACCTACCTTTGCGGATGGCAGCACAGAAATGGTTGTCCCAGGTGAAGGAACTTATCGTTTCAATATGCTGGGGGCAGTGACCTTTGTGCCGGAAGCAGACTTTGTCGGAACTGCTCGCGGAGTTGTCGTGAAACGTTCAGATATTTATGGCAATGCCGTGACGGCAACCTATACCCCAACTGTTTTGGGAAGCACTGCTACAGAAGATACCGGCAGCACCGGTCTCAAAGGCCAGCCGCAGACTGGTAAACCAATCTTTGAAGGCGACGTGGATCCAACCGTTCCTCCAACTTTCGAGGATGGCAGTACTGAAAAGGTTGTTCCAGGTCAAGGTACTTACACGATTGCGCCAGATGGCACTGTGACTTTTGTACCGGAAACGGGCTTTGTCGGCCAAGCTGACGGTGTGACAGTGATTCGCAAAGATCGTAATGGTCAGACGATTTCAGCAGTCTACGTTCCGACTGTGACAGAAAATCCTGTTCAGCCAGAGCGGACGATTACGCCTGCACCTCCATCACTTTCCAAGAGCGAGGGTGCAAAAGCCCTTCCTAAGACTGGTACGGAAGAAACTTCATACTTAGCTGCAAGTTTACTTGCGGGAGTATCAGGTTTGGGTCTGATTGGCTTAGAGAAGAGAAAGAAAAAGTCTGAAGACTAAAATAGGCTTGAAGAAATTTCGCCAATGAACTAGAAGAATTTCAGGAGGGCGCAAAAACAGGTAGAACTTATGTTCTACCTGTTTTGTTATCAAAAAATTCTTGAAAGTGATGGAGATAATAGAAAGCTTCAGCTAGCTAATGACTGTCATGCTCCTGAGTCTGTTTCATAGTTAAAAAGGATATTTTTACATCTTCATGCTTCTAATTTTCTCTTCATCTGGTGTGACGCGCAGGGTTTTCTGGCCTGTATAGGTGACAAATCCTGGCTTGCCACCAGTTGGTTTATTGAGTTTTCTAGTCTCAATCATATCTACTTGGACCAGATTGGAGAGTCTGGCCTTGGAGAAGTAGGCCGCTAGCTCGGCAGCGTCTGTCTTGACCTCATCGCTAGGCTGAAGATTGCCGATGATGACCACATGACTGCCTGGAATATCCTTGGCGTGAAACCAGAGCTCGTCCTTCTTGGCGATCTTAAACGTCAGCTCGTCATTTTGTAGATTGTTGCGGCCAACTAGGATAATGGTTTGTCCATCTGTTGCCAGATATTTCTCCGGTTTCTGTCTTTTCTGGATTTTCTCTCTCTGGCGTCGGCGGATAAAGCCAGTCTGGATTAGTTCCTCCCGAATTTCTGCAATCTCAGTCAGGCTGGCCTGAGCAAGGGCAGTTTCCACGCTCTCTAGGTAGAGAATCGTAGCCCGAGTCTCCTCAATCAAGCTGGTCAGATGTTTGACGGCTTCCTTGAGCTTCTGGTAACGTTTGAAATAGCGCTGGGCATTTTGGTTGGGGGTTAGGGCCTTATCAAGTGAGATGATAATCTTCTCACCTGTGTAGTAATTGTCCAGCTCTACCTGATCCTGATTGTTGGGCACTTGATGGAGAAAGGTAGTCAAAAGTTCCCCTTTTTGGCGGAATTCTTCTGCATTCTCTGTTGCTAGGAGCTCTTCCTCTTGCTTGCCTAACTTTTTCCGGTTCTTTTCCAACTCATTTTCTACTCGGCGAATCAGTTCGCTAGCCTGCTGGTTGACTCGATCTCGCTCAGCCTTGTCCTTATAGAAAGTGTCCAAAAGCTCGGATAGCGTGGACATTTGGGTCTTGCTGTCGGAAAATAGCAGAGCAGAGAAGGATTTTTCGGTCAGGCTAGGCTGGGTCGGACTAGAAAAAAATGCTCGGAAAGTTTTGAGCTTGTCAGCGGTCAGACGACCACTGAGCTCAGTAGCCGTATCCCGACCCAATCCCTGAAAAATTTGCTGCAGGCGTTTGGACTCTAAATCCTCAGTATGTAGGATTTCAAAGAGCTTTTCATCACCCACAGTGAAAGGATTGAGACTGCCTGTCTGAGGCGGTGCGACATAGGTTGAGCCCGGCAGGATCGTTCGATAGCTATTTTGTGAAAATCCGACATGTTTGATGGCCTCAATAATCTTACCGCTAGCCTTATCCAAGAGAATGATGTTGCTGTGCTTGCCCATGATTTCGATGACCAGAG
>ERZ772764.2468-NODE-2468-length-10819-cov-2.459680_pt1 | contig 10819 bp, 8 predicted proteins | sample MGYA00512163_ERZ772764 | MGnify/ENA primary metagenome ERZ772764 (study PRJEB29015, sample SAMEA2737903) | human oral metagenome | biome: human oral; feature: human-associated habitat; material: dental | place: China | collected 2094 ...
TCCTACCAATCGTCCGGTTATTCGGGTGGATTATCCGGATGCAGTTTATGGAACTAAGAAGGCAAAATTTTCAGCTTTGGTAGATGAAGTGGTGGAACGTCATGAGATAGGGCAACCTGTTTTAGTGGGTACGATTGCAGTAGAAACTTCAGAATTGATTTCAAAATATTTGAAAGAGCGCCATATTCACCACGAAGTTTTAAATGCAAAGAATCATCAACGAGAAGCGGAAATTATCGCTAAGGCAGGACAAATCGGTTCGGTTACGATTGCGACCAACATGGCGGGTCGTGGTACCGATATTAAGCTTGGAGAAGGGGTTCGTGAATTAGGTGGTTTATGTGTTCTCGGCTCTGAAAGACACGAATCTCGTCGTATTGATAACCAGTTACGTGGTCGTTCTGGTCGTCAGGGTGATCCGGGAATGTCTCGTTTTTATATCTCTGTACAGGATGATTTGATGATACGATTCGCTCCAGAACGATTTGAATCTCTGTTCGCATCTTTAGGGGATACAGCGATCGAATCCAAAGTGGCTACTCGTTCGATTTCTTCCGCACAAAAACGGGTGGAGGGAGTTAACTATGATGCTCGTAAACAACTTCTTCAATATGATGACGTTATGCGTCAACAACGTGAAACAATGTATGAACAGCGGGATTATATTTTAGAACATGAAGATATCCATAGTTTCATTGAAAGTATGTTTAAACGAGTCATTTCTGATTTGGTGGCTTCTCATGTGAATCCTGAGTCTCGTCAATTGAATGTAGATGATTATGTGAAGGCGTTGGATAGTTTGGGCTTTGAAGGTATTGTGAGGACAGAAGATATTGAAGGGATGAATGATGAACAGGTAATGGATTTCAGTACGGAGAAAGCTTGGGAAGATTATGATCAAAAAATTGAACCGGTTCGTGATCAAATTCAGGATTTTGAACGAAATATGACTTTAAGTGTTATTGATCGTGCTTGGTCGGATCATATTGATAATATGTCCAAACTAAGAGACGGAATTGGGTTACGTTCGTATGCTCAAAGTAATCCTTTACAGGCGTATGTATCCGAAGGTTTCCAAATGTTTGAAGATATGCAAAGAAATATTTCACAAGATGTGGTGAATTATTGTATGAACGTTCAAGTGGTTAAACAAGAAGAGGTAGCTTAATGGAATTGTATGAATTAAAACAGATCTTAAGTCAACGCCAAGCCAAATTGGAGTCGCTTGGCTACTCGCTTTGACTTAGATCAGAAGAAACAAGAAATTCAAAAAAACAATGATTTGATGGCACAGGAAGACTTTTGGAATGATCAAAAGAAAGCTCAAAAAATCATTAAAGAAAACAATAGTTTGAAAGACTTGGTTGATCAACATACCAAGTTGTATGAAACAACCTTGGATTTATTAGCTTCCGTTACGGAATTACAATCTTCTTTGGATGAAGATATGAAAGAATTGGTGGAAGAAGAATATGTCCAATATGATCAAGATTATGCACTATTTGAGGTTCGTGTTTTGCTATCTGGCCCTTATGATGACCACAATGCGATTTTAGAAATTCATCCGGGAGCTGGTGGAACGGAAGCAATGGACTGGGCGGGAATGTTATATCGCATGTATACCCGTTTTGCGGAAAGAAAAGGATATCATTTAGACGTTTTGGACTATCAACCGGGAGAAGAAGCGGGTGTGAAGTCAGTTTCGATGCGTGTTTCAGGTAATATGGCATATGGATATTTGAAGGCGGAAAATGGGGTGCATCGGCTGGTGCGCATTTCTCCTTTTGATTCAAATGCTAGAAGACATACTTCTTTTGCCTCGGTGGAAATTATGCCGGAGTTTGAGGATGATTTGGAAATTGAAATTGAAGATAAAGATTTGGATGTGATTACGATGCGTTCTTCAGGAGCTGGAGGTCAGCATATTAATAAAACTGATTCAGCGGTTCGGATGACACATAAGCCGACAGGGATTACGGTTTTTTCTCAATCCCAACGTTCACAACTTCAGAATAGGGAAACTTGTTTGAATATGTTGAAATCTAAGCTATTGCAGCTCAAGATTCGTGAACAAGAACAAAGAGCTTCTGAAATTAAAGGTGAAGTGAAAGCCAATGAATGGGGATCACAAATTCGTTCCTATGTTTTTGCACCATATACAATGGTTAAAGATTTAAGAACAGGTTATGAAGTAGGCAATGTGCAATCGGTTATGGATGGAGATATTGAGGGCTTCATCGATTCGTATTTGCGAAGCCAACTATAAAAAAGAGCAGTTGCTCTTTTTTACTTTTCCAAAGTATAGAAATCTTTGTATCGTCCGGTTAAGAATAATTCTATCATTTCTCCTGTTAAAGAAGCGACACCATTGGTATCTAAGTCTTCATAGGGATTAGCCCATCTAGCTAAACGAAGTTCTTGTTGATCCATATGAATGGTCTCATCACCATCTACTTGAGCAAAGAAACCGAAGAGAAGAGAAGAAGAGAATCCCCATGGTTGAGATTTATAATAATGGAGATTTTTAACTTTTAATCCTGTTTCTTCTTGAACTTCTCGAAGAACGGTTTGTTCGATGGTTTCGCCTATTTCAGCATAGCCTGCTATTAAAGCGTATTTTTGATAGTCTCCTTGAGCGTATTTAGTGACTAATAATTGACCTTTTTGATTAAGAATAGCTACAATCATGGCAGGAGAAATTTTAGGATAAACGATGTTTTGACAATAAGGGCAATGAAGTGCTCTTTCTTTTTGATCCAGTTCAAACAAATGACCACATTTCCCACAATATTTATTTTCAGTGTACCAGTGAAACAAATGGAGAGCGGTTAAAGCCGCAAAACCAAGAAATTGAGGTTCGTAATAGCGAAGTTGACGGGCAGAAAAAGAACTATGTTGTAAAGAGCGAATGTCGCTTAGAAAGAAGTGGTGAGTTCCCATTGAGAACAAATAAATGTAGCTTTCATTCTCAATACAATCTTCATATTGAAAGAAGCGTCCATCCGGTTTTGTAATGACTTGATTATCTTCAAAGTAAAAAATTTTATCCCCTTTCTTAGGCTTTTGATGAGGATGATAGTGATTCATCATGATGTAGGGATAAATATCTTGAATCATAAGAACCTCCTTTTCTTTTTAGTATAAGGCAAAAGGAAAAACATCCAAAATTTTAATCAAGATAAACAGTTGAAAATAAAAAAGTGCATCATTGTTTGGATGCCCATAAAAATATTATACAATAAATATTTTTTAAAAAACAGACTTGGAAAAGAATAAAAAAGAGGTATGATGAAGGTGTAAAAAGTGTCCCCTTTGGACAGAAAGGAGCGCAAGTTATGAAGGAGATTCTTCTCGAATTAAGGTAGCGTTCTTTTAGTGGCCTGGCTAAAAGAATTAGAGAAAACAGGCAAGGGGGTATATACCCATGTACAATTTAAGTTAGGAAAAATTGAATAGTTGATAAAATAAGTGGTTTGGAATACGAGATTCCAACAGCGAGGTAACTCGCAAGAAAGAGTGTCAAACGGACACTCTTTTTTAGGTTATACTTAGAATAGTGAGGTTTAATATGAAGGAACTAATTCAATATCGAAATCAATTATTGCAAGGAGATAAAATTCGTTTAAGAGGAACAACGGAAAGTGATCGGGCTATTTTTGCAAAATGGTGGAATGAAGATTCTTTATTGCTTGGGAATCGTTCCCGCTTGTTTCCAACTTATGAAGAAAAAAATGATCAGTTATTTATGGAATGGTCAAGTAATGAAAAAAAAGATGGTTTTGGTTTAACAATTGAAAATCATGAAGGAAAAGTGGTGGGTCATCTATCCTGCTTTGGTTTAACTTTACCGGAAAGAATTGCTACATTAGGTATTTTTATTGGGCCGGATTATCAAGGACATGGATATGGATCCGAGGCAATGAGAAAAGGAATTGAGTTGGCATTTGAAGAATTGAATGCCCATAAAGTAGAATTGAATGTATTTTCTTATAATGATTCAGCGATTCATGTCTATGAAAAAGTGGGTTTTGTGAAAGAAGGTGTGAGAAGAGCAGCTTCGTACCATCGTGGGCGGTATTATGATGTTATTACTATGGGTATTTTAGAAGAAGAGTATTATAGAAAAAATGAGATTGAAGAAAGAAAATAACGGCTTTGTTAGCCTGACCTTACTAAAAGGGATATAATAAATAACACATACATTAAAGAGGTGAATTATGACAGTAAATGAAAGAATAGAAGCACTTCGTCAGTTGATGAGGGAGAACCATTTGGACGTGTATTATGTTCCAAATGAAGATGATCATTTATCGGAGGAATATACAGCAGATTACTTTAAAGCCAAGTCTTATATATCTGGTTTTAGTGGAGAATCGGGTTGCGTGATTGTTACCAAAGATTTTGCTGGTTTATGGACGGATGGTCGTTATTTTACACAAGCTGAAAATGAATTGGCTGGAACACAGGTTGAATTGATGCGTCTTCGTCAAGAGGGAGTTCCCAATCCGCTGGATTTCTTAGTGGAACAGACACCGGATCATGGTGTCTTAGGTTTTGATGGTTCTGTGGTGAGCGCTAGAACCATGTTGTTTTTAGAAAAAAAGTTAGCTCAGAAAAAAGCTTCCATCGTAAATGATGTGGATCTTGTGGGTCGAATTTGGGAAGAACGCCCTAGGATGCCAGAAGCGGCTTTGTATGTGTTAAATACGAAGTTTACAGGTGTTTCAGCGAAAGATAAAATTGCTCGAACCAGAAAGGCTATGGAAGAAGTTGGAGCGGATGAATTATTCGTTAGTACTTTAGAGGATCCTTGCTGGCTATTGAATCTTCGAGGCGATGATATTGAGAACACACCAGTGGCGTATGCGTTTGTGTTAATGAGTGCTAATGAAGTGAACTACTATGTAGATGAAAAGAAAGTAAACGCGTTAGTAAAAGCTCATTTGGAAGACAATGGTGTGACAGTTAAGGATTATGAGGAAATTGAAACGGATTTATTAAAGCTTCAAAATAAAGTGGTTTTAGCTGATTTAGATACTCTAAATTCGAAACTCTATGCAGCTTTACAAGGTAATACGATTTTAGATCAAAGATCGCCAATCGCTTATTATAGAGCAGTGAAGAACGAAGTGGAAATTGCTTGTACGAAGAATGCTCATGTGAAAGATGGAGTTGCAGTATTTAAGTTTATTTATTGGCTGAAAAATGAAGTTAAGAAGTCTGAAGTGACAGAAGTTAGTGCTCAAAATAAGTTATATGCTTTGCGATCAGAAGGGCAGGATTACATTGAACCTTCGTTTACAACGATTTCTGCCTACCAAGCTAATGGGGCCATGATGCACTATTCTGCTACAGAAGAAAGCCACGCTAAACTTGAACAAAAAGGTTTCTTATTAGTGGATTCTGGTGGAACCTATAAAGATGGGACGACAGACATCACTCGTACCATTGCAGTAGGTCCTTTAACGGCAGAAGAGAAGAAATACTATACTTTAGTTTTAAAGGGGCATTTAGATTTGATGGCGGCTCATTTCTTAAAAGGAACAACAGGTAATAACTTAGATATTTTAGCTCGCCAACCTTTGTGGAAAGAAAATATCGATTATCAGTGTGGAACAGGACATGGAGTTGGTCATGTCCTAGCGGTTCATGAAGGACCACACCGCATTGGGTGGGGATTTTCCAGCCTTCGTCCACCGGTTCCTTTTGTAGAGGGAATGATTGTAACAGATGAACCGGGGGTTTATTTACCTCATGAATTAGGCATTCGAATTGAAAATGAATTATTAGTGGTCAATGGGAAGAAAAATTTTTATGGTCAATTTATGCACTTTGAGACCTTGACGTACGTGCCTTATGAAGTGGAAGCAATCGATATTTCCTTATTGACGGATGAAGAGTTGAAACAATTGAACAACTATCATAGTCAAGTTTGTTCTATTTTGAGTCCTTATTTACAAGGAGAAGAATTGGCTTACTTGAAAGAAGTGACGAGGGAGTTAGTTCGTTGATGAAGTTTGTCTCGTGGAATGTGAATGGCCTTCGGGCAGTGATGAAGAAGGGATTTAAAGAGTTTTTTGAAAGGGTAGATGCAGATGTATTTGCTCTTCAAGAAACAAAGATGCAAGCTGATCAAATCACATCGGAGATGGAATTTGAAGGGTATTATCGGTACATGAATTCAGCTGCAAGAAAAGGCTATTCAGGAACGATGGTGTATTGTAAGGAAGAGCCGATATCCGTGCAATACGATATAGAAGGGGATACTTCTATGGAAGGTCGTGTGATTACTTTAGAATATCCAAATTACTATTTTGTGACGGCGTATGTCCCTAATTCGAAAGAAGGGTTGGCACGTTTGGGTTTTCGTATGGAATGGGAAGATAGGTTAAGAGATCATTTGAATCGCTTAAAAGAGGTAAAACCGGTGATCTATACGGGTGACTTGAATGTGGCTCATGAAGAAATCGACTTAAAGAATCCGCAATCCAATCATAAGAATCCCGGTTTTTCGGATGAAGAACGGCAAAAAATGACAGAATTATTGGCAGATGGCTATATTGATTCCTTTCGCTATTTATATCCTAAGGAAGTGAAGTATTCATGGTGGTCATATCGGGCAGCTGCCAGGGAAAGAAATGTTGGTTGGAGAATTGATTACTTTATCGTATCGGAAAATTTGAAAGAAAAAGTAAAGAATGCTTTGATTGATGATGAAGTTAAAGGTTCGGATCATTGTCCGATTGAATTGGAAATGGATTTTTAAGCAATGAAAGGAGAAGTATGAGCGTAAAAGAAAAGGTGCAGGCTTGTCGACAAGAATTGTTGAAGCGTTTAGGAACATTAGTTTCCATTAATTCTGAAATGGGAGAAGCGAGTGCTGAGGCTCCTTTTGGGGTCGGTCCTAAGAAAGCATTAGAGTCGGCACTGAAAATGATGGAGGATGATGGCTTCAAGACAGTCAATGTGGATAACTACATTGGTTATGGAGAGATTGGCCAAGGCGATGAGGTTATTGGGATTATTGCTCACTTAGATGTTGTTCCAGCTCATAAAGAAGATGGTTGGAACAGTGATCCGTTTGAAATGGTGGAAAAAGATGGTATTGTGTATGGCCGTGGGGTTAGCGATGATAAAGGAGCCGCCGTAGCTTCAATGATGGCTATGAAACTAATTCAAGAAAGTGGGATTCCATTAAATAAACGAATTCGTTTGATTTTAGGAACAAATGAGGAAAATGGTTCTAAGTGTTTAGAGCATTATGTGCAAAAACTAGGTTCGGTAGACTATGGTTTTACTCCGGATGGTGATTTTCCGGCTATTCATGGTGAAAAAGGATTGATGAGAGGATATTATTTTTCTAAGAATAGTCATATTTTAGATATTGTTGGGGGTAGTGCTGAAAATGTAGTGGCTCGTCAATGTATGGTGAAAGTGGAAAAGAATTCTTTTTCCAAGAAGGTACTAGAAGATTTCTTAAACGATCATAATATTAATTTTTCTTTAGAATGTGGTGAGAAAGTTTGTACTTTAGTGGTAGAAGGTGTCGCAGCTCATGCCTCTTTACCTCATTTAGGGGTTAATGCTATTAGTTATGCGTTAGTTGGATTAAAGGAAGCCGGGTATCAGGATCCGTTTGTGGAATTTTATGATTCACACTTTGGTTTATCTACGGATGGTTCGGGAATGAATGCGAAGTGTGAAGATGAATTTGGTTCTTTGACAATGAATACCGGAGTCATCATGATGAAAGATGGTGTGATTCGTGGTTCGATAGATTCTCGTTTTCCGGTTACGAAGACAGTGAAGGAAATGATGAAAATGGTGGAAAATCGGTTGGAAGATGAAGGCGGGCAAGTTGTCTTTGATGAACTGGTTGAACCATTGTACTTTCCACCGGATGCCCCACTTATTAAGAGCTTAGTATCAGCTTATCAAGAGGTGACGGGTGACTTGAAAGCAGTGCCATTGGTGATTGGTGGTGGTACCTATGCTAAAGCTATTAAGAATACCATTGCCTTTGGTTGTGCTTTTCCGGGCACAGACTATCATATCCATGATGCCAATGAATTTTGCCCCGTGGAGGAACTTCTTTTACAAACGGAGATTTACGTTCGTGGTATTGAAAAATTATTAGAATTGTAGTGAAAAGCGATTTAGGTCGCTTTTTTTATTGTGTTATAATAACCCCATGAAAAAAGTGGCGTTAATTTATGACTTTGATGATACCTTGAGTCGTCAAAATATGTTTGATTTTGAAGTATTGCCTGAGCTTGGGTACACGAATACCGAGGCTTTTTGGGTTCAAGTGGTCAAGTTGGCCCAAGAAAGGGATATGGACTATATTCCGGCGTATTTGTATTTATTGAAAGAAGAATTTAAGAAAAAAGGAATTTCTTTAACCAAGGAAAGATTGCAGCAATACGGTAAGAATATTTCATTTTGTGATGGTGTGGAGACTTGGTTTTCACGAATCACGGAATATGGGAAAACACTGAATCTGGAAGTGGAACACTATATTATTTCGTCAGGATTAAAAGAGATAGTGGAGGGTACTTCCATTGCTAAGGATATTACGCAAATTTATGCTTGTTCTTATCTCTATGATGAAAATAAAGAGGCGGTATGGCCATCACAAATTATCAATTACACGACAAAAACGCAATTTGTATTTCGTATTAATAAGCAGATTTTATCTGAAACCAGTACGGCTATTAATACCTATGTGCCATTGGAAGAAAGACCGATTCCGATTTCAAATATGATGTATATTGGAGATGGTTTCACCGATGTGCCTTGTATGCGTTTGATCAAGGAATATAAAGGAAAATCCATTGTAGTTTACCATCCGGATCAAAAAGATCCTTTAGAAGTGAGTCAAACTCTTTTAAAAGAAGGAAGGGTAAACGTAGCGGTGCCGGCCAATTATGAGTTGAATAGTCCTTTAGATCGGTATGTAAAACAAAATTTAAGAGCGATTCGAGAAAAATTGCTTTTAAAGGAAAAGGAAAATAAAATATGGAACGAGTGAAAAAATATATAGAAATAGTAGTACATTACTTTAAATCTTTGAATTGGAAAGATCCGATGGTTTTTATTCTTTCTGTTTTACTGATCTTTTTGACACTTGGTTCATTAATTGGCTCTGTTTTATCAACGATTCATACGAAAAATGAATTGAAGAAGCCGTTGATTTTGTTGGATGCGACTTATGGTGGTGAACAGAAAGGTTTTGAAGGTATCGTAAATGAAGCTGATGTGGCAGAAAAAACGGTCAATGCCTTGGAAAAGAAATTGTTGGCAAGTGGTTATCGAGTACAAAGAACGCATCCGGCGGGAACTTTTGCGACTTTGGAAGAAAAGATAAAATTCATTCAAAAGAATCATCCGGCTTTGGTGATTAGTATTCGAGCTGCACATAGTAAGGATCCAAAGAAATCAGGTATTCGTTTTTATGCGAATCCAAAACAAGAGGCAACAACTTCCATTGTGTCTGCTTTAAAGCAATCTTTCAGTAATGGGCATGAGGGAGTTTGGGCCGGGTATCTTTTCTATAAGCAAGGGGAAAAAAATACGCAAATACCTACGTATGTGGACTTGGGCGGCAAGAAAGAAAACTTGGAAACTTGGTCAATTATGAATGATTCAGATAAGAGAATCATTGTGGTGGAACAATTTTATATATCGAATCAAAATGATGTGAAAACTTGGCATTCTGATAAAGGGTATGAAGAAATAGCGAATCGTTATGTATCGGCGATTCAACAAGTGATTCAAAAGTAGGAGCTATCCTACTTTTTATGTATTTGAAATAACTGATATAATACAAGTATGAAATTAAAGAAATGGTATGTGCCTTTATTAGGGCTAGCGATGAGCTTGAGTGCTTGTCAGGGTGTAACAGTTAAAAGAACAGGAATTAAAGATGGTACTTATGCGGTAAAGGTAGCGGGATATCGTGGCAATATTGAATTGGAGGTTCTTTTCGAAAAGCAGAATTTGAAAGAAATCAAAGTGGTTTCTCATTCAGAAACGGATGTGTTAACCAATGAAGCTTTTGATAGAATTCCAAAGAAGATGATCGAAAGTCAATCTTTAAACGTGGATTTGTCAACAGGAGCAACGAAAACTTCAAAAGCAATTCAAGAAGGTGTGAAAAAAGCGATTCTTCAAGCTGGCGGTGTGGAAAAAGAATGGATGATAGATCGTAGGAGTCATAGTGAAACCAAAGTGGAGAAAAAAGAAACGAAAGTGGTGGTGATTGGAGCCGGACCGGCCGGGATGGCAGCGACGCTTCGCCTTCGTCAACAAGGTATTCCAACGACTTTAGTGGAAAAAGCAAGGGAAGTGGGTGGAACTATGGCCTTTGCCTCAAATGCGTATCAGTATGTATCAGGAACGAGTTTAGATCCACAAAGTAAGAAGATGTCTATTTCTGAATTGGCTACTAAGCTACAAAAAGCCGGTAAAGGAAATTTAGAGATGATTCAAGATTTTCAAAGCCGTTTGCAGGAAACCATTAACTGGCAAACAGAAGACTTAGGGATGACTTTTGAGAATAAATATATATCCGATGCGAAAGATGCTAATTTAACCAGTGCTAAATATGAAAAAAAGAAGGATGAATTATTAGCCCTTCTTCGTCGGGAAATAGGGGTGTCCAGAGCGGATGTATATACGAATGCGGCCTTAGTTGGTTATTTGAAAGAAGGCCATAAAATTGTAGGTGTGCGCATTAAGAAAGCGAATGGTAGGTTAGTTGATATTAGAGCCCAAGCGGTTGTTTTAGCAATGGGAAGTCAGCTACGTAATATGGATG
>ERZ772764.2481-NODE-2481-length-10798-cov-4.182817_pt1 | contig 10798 bp, 8 predicted proteins | sample MGYA00512163_ERZ772764 | MGnify/ENA primary metagenome ERZ772764 (study PRJEB29015, sample SAMEA2737903) | human oral metagenome | biome: human oral; feature: human-associated habitat; material: dental | place: China | collected 2094 ...
CCGATAAGTATGGGGTTGTTTTTGGTACGACGGCTGAGTATCTGCAATACACGCCGTATTTCGTCGTCTCGACCGATTACGGGGTCGAGCTTGCCGTTGCGGGCTTTGTCGCATAGGTTGATGGCGTACCGTTGCAGCCCGCTCTCTTTCGGTTGATTATTATTGTTGTTCATATTCGTAGCTTAAAAAATAATTTTATAATGTTGGTCTTACAAAAAACGATTGTTTCTACAATAACTTATCAAAATCTATTCCATAAACATAAATTCTCTTTCGACTGTCATAATGTCTTGTTTTTGAGTATGTTGTTCTGACTTTTTGTCTGAGGTGAAGATTTACGACCGCCATTATTTCCGATAAACCCGAGTTCGATAGTAGGATAACGGTTTACGGCTGTGAAAAACAATGAAATATGATAATGTTTGTGCAATGTTAGTGAAAAAAACAAAACGTTATTTGTTGATAATCAGCATTCCACCTGTTAAGACAACATTGATGATAAAATTATCTGTAATTTTTTGTTGGAGGATTAATTAATATAAATTTTACGGTTAAACTAAAATATATTAAATTTGCATTTCTTTTGGCATAATATCGTGTAGAATAGAATTAAATATAAAAAAATATAAGTGTAATAATGAGGAAATTAACAATTTTGACTATTGCTATTGTCTCCTGTCTTGGAGGCTTTGCACAGAAAGACACCACAGGATTCGTCTTTACCACCGTTAAGGAAAATAAAATCACGTCGGTCAAGAACCAAAACCGTTCGTCGACCTGCTGGGCATACTCGGCTCTGGGCTTCCTCGAAGCCGAACTGCTTAGGCTCAATAAGGGCGACTGTGACTTCTCCGAAATGTTTGTCGTTTACCACACTATGCTCGACAGAGCCGTAAATTATGTCCGTCTGCACGGCGACGCCAGCTTTTCGCCTGGCGGCAGCTTCTACGATGTGTTCTACTGCTGGCGACACTACGGCATTGTGCCCGACAAGGCTATGCCCGCAGGCGTTATGTATGGCGACACCTTGGCTAATCACAGCGACTTGGACGCTGCAGCAAAAGCATACGTCGACGTCATAGCCAAGAGTACCGCTTCGAAAATATCGCCCTTGTGGCGACGTCCGCTCGAGGCTATCTACGAGACATATTTGGGCAAACTGCCGCAGGAGTTTACCTACAAAGGCAAAAAGTATACGCCTCGCTCGTTTGCCGACAGCTTCGGGCTCAATATGGACGACTACGTATCGCTGACGAGCTACAGCCATCACCCGTTTTATGAGGCTTTTGCTATCGAGATACAAGACAATTGGCGAGGCGCAAAGTCGTACAACCTGCCTATCGACGAACTGATGCAGGTGATGCGAAACGCCGTAAATACTGGCTATACCATCGCTTGGGGCTCCGACGTGAGCGAAGAGGGTTTCACCCGCAACGGCATTGCCGTGATGCCCGACGTTAAGAAAGGTGCCGAGCTCACCGGCTCCGATATGGCTCACTGGCTCGGACTGTCGAAAGCCGACAGACGTGCAGAGCTGACATCGCGACCATTGCCCGAAATGACCGTTACGCAGCAGATGAGGCAAGAGGCTTACGACAACTGGGAGACCACCGACGACCACGGTATGTTGATATATGGTCTGGCAAAAGACCAGAACGGCAAACAGTATTTCATGGTGAAAAACTCTTGGGGACTGGCTGGCAAATACAAGGGTTTGTGGTACGCTTCCGAGGCGTTCGTAGCTTACAAGACGATGAATATTGTGGTACATAAAAATGCTATTCCCAAAGAGATTCTAAAAAAATTGAATATTAAATGAATCAACTCCGAACAGTAATATAAGGCTGCCTCTCCGTAAAAAAGAGGCAGCTTTTTCGTATACGATGAATTTTGTTTGAGGATTACAAATAAAATATGTAATTTTGTCATATTTTTGCGACAACGAAATAGTCAGAGATGTTTCGTTGCATACAATTATTATTAATTCATATTCGCAACACCATGATGGATGCAAACCAGATACAGACTATCAAACAGAAATTCAATATAATAGGCAATTCTCCTCTGCTCAACAGGGCTATTGATGTAGCGGTACAGGTAGCCAATACCGAGCTTACGGTGCTTATAACGGGTGAGAGCGGAGTAGGTAAAGAGTTTTTTCCCCAGATAATACACCAATACTCTCATCGTAAGCACAATCCGTATATCGCCGTCAATTGTGGAGCTATCCCCGAGGGTACTATCGATTCGGAGTTGTTCGGACACGAGAAGGGTTCGTTTACCTCGGCTACTTCTGATAGGAAAGGTTACTTCGAGGTTGCAGACAAGGGGACTATTTTCCTCGACGAAGTAGGCGAGCTGCCTCTTCAGACACAGGTACGCCTCCTGCGTGTGCTCGAAGCGGGCGAATTTATGCGGGTAGGCTCCTCTAAGGTGCAGAAGACGGATGTGCGTGTGGTGGCTGCCACCAATCTCGATTTGCCGCAAGCCATTGCACAAGGGCGTTTCCGTGAAGATCTCTACTATCGTCTCAATGCCGTGCCCATCAACATACCTCCTCTTCGGGAGCGTAAAGAGGATATTGCATTGCTGTTTCGTAAGTTTGCTGCCGATTTCGCCGAAGCGTACAAGATGCCGCCAGTAAGACTCACAGAGAAAGCTCAGAATATGCTCGTCGGTTACTATTGGAAAGGCAACATACGCCAGCTGAAAAATATTACGGAACAGATATCCGTTATAGAGCAAAATCGTGATATAGATGAAGTTACATTAAAGAAATATCTTCCCGATACCGAAAATATGCTCCCGATGGTTACGGGGGGGGGCAACTTCGTGGATACCAAGAGTTTCAATACCGAGCGCGAGATACTGTATCAGATACTTTTCGATATGCGGAAAGATATAACAGACCTCAAAGCGTTGGTTAATAATATAATGTCGGGTAATGTCGATGTGATAGCATACAAAGACAATGTTCATCAGACGCCGATAGTAGCTCATAGCCCTGATGTAGAAGATGTTATAGAGTTTACACCCGATATAAGTCGTCGTATAAAAACGCCTAAAATATCGGATATCCCTCAGATAGAAGATACTGAGGAGTATGTAGAAGAATCGCTGGCTATACCCGATGCCGAAAAAGATATAATTATCAAGGCTTTGACTCGGCACAGAGGAAAACGCAAATATGCCGCACAAGACCTGAAGATTTCCGAGCGAACGCTTTATCGAAAAATCAAGGAATACGACTTGGAAAATATGAGTTTCAAATAAACATTGTGTAAAATAATAGTTAGTAAAAGTATGAAAATAAGATATATAATATTGTCCATTATCGTTGCGTCTGGTTATTTTATCGCATCCTCGTGCGGCGTCGAATATAAATTGACCAATGCCAAACTCGACTATTCGATATATAAAACTATTGCCGTGGGCGATTTTCCCAATCAAGCCCCGCTAGTGTACCCATCTCTTTATCAGGAGTTTAATGAAAAGCTGAAAAATGCTTATACTCGTCAGACACGACTTCAGATGGTACCCCAGAACGGCGACTACAACGTAGGAGGAGCCATCGTGGGTTACACTCTGCAACAGCTCTCTGTCGGAGCCGACGGATTAGCGGCACAGACCCGCCTGATAATGACGGTCAGAGTGATTTTCTCGAACTCGAAAAACTCTCAGGAAGACTTCGACCGCAACTTTACGGCTCAGAAAGAGTTTCCTGCCACAACGTCGTTCGAGAGTGTGCAAGGCCAGCTTGTGTCGGAGCTTGTAGACGAGATAGTCGATCAGATTTTTAACGCCACGGTAGCTTCCTGGTAAAATACTTATGGAAGGCAACAGTAAGATAAACAGCCTCATAGCGGGCGAATCAACCGATACAGACCTCTTTGCTTTGCAGCAGTGGGTAGAGCGTTTCCCTTATATGGAGATTCTACGGTTGATATATCTTAGAGAACTCAGAAAACGAGATAAAGAGTTATACATCACAGAGTTGAAGAGGTCGTCGGCATATTTTTCAGACCGTCGGTTTGCTTATTTTTTCGTGCAGGGAGCAGCTGACGGTATCGGGCAGGTATCGGGATATGAGGCTTCTGCCATTGCCTCCGACTATTTTGCCGTCGAAGACCGTGTGTCGCGGGAGTCGCTCAAAGAGCTTGCTGCCAAGCTGAAAAAAGCACGTCTCGACAAACTGTCGAAGCAATCCGAGCCCGAAACTGACGAAAACAAAGAGCTTCGTGCCAAGAGGCTTATCGCCGAGAAGCGTTATTTTGAGGCTCTAAAAATGCTGAAGAAAATAAATTTGAATAATTCGGAAAAAAATGTTTACTTTGCACTTCAGATAAAATATTTGGAGACAATACTCGACTTCAAGGAGTAATCGTCTGGTTTTTACATTATTGTAACTGTGTTTAATAAGTTAATTTATAAATTTAAAATCTAAATAATTAGTAAAAATGATTCAGTTTTTGACCATACTCATTGTGATTACGGCTGTTATTTTGACTTTTGTGGTGTTGATTCAGAACTCGAAAGGGGGAGGACTTGCAGCAGGCTTTTCGTCTGCCAATCAGGTGTTTGGCGTTAAGAAGACGACCGACCGCATAGAGAAACTCACGTGGATACTGATTGCTATCATAGTAGTATTGAGTATCTTTTCGGCACGTATGATATCCCACAGACAATCTGCTGGTACGGTGTCGGCTGTTGATACAGAGCAGGTTCAGCAACAGGAAGCTGCCGGACAACAGGAGCAGCCGGTGATACCTGCCGAATAAAAGTCGTTAATGAACGACTTTGTAGTCCGCCGAGGTTAGGCAAAGAGTTAAAATTAACAGTAGGTTTTAGTGTTTGTATCGGTTATGCACAATCTTTTGTCGATGTATGCGGGCAGTTGTTAAAAAAATAAGATTTAGTAAGATTGCTCTTTTTTTGCGGTAAAAAACCTTAATTTTGCCATCACAAGACCCATTTGTTGTGGGCTTGGCATAGGCAGCCGAAGAGAGAAAGTTAATTTGAGTAAACCAAAATAATTTACAAATTTTAATAATAAACAAGTTTTAATTTATGAGAAAGTTTTCTGTTTTATTGACAGCCTTGCTTCTTATAGGAGTAAGTGCAGTATTTGGACAAGAACGTTCCATATCGGGTAAAGTGTTGGACAGCGAGTCGGGCGAACCGTTGGTGGGGGTATCGATATCTGTTGTCGGAGCCGATACGGGAACGTCGACAGACGAAAACGGTGATTTTACCGTTACTTTGCCAGACGGATTTACGAAACTGAGAGTGGAGCAGACCAGCTACAAGACTCAGGAGGTTACAGCTGCCGAAGGAATGGTTATACGCCTTGTTTTGAGCAGTACGGTTCTTAGCGAAGCCGAAATCGAAGTGGCTTTCGGTACCAAGAAAGGTAAAGGTTATGTGGGCTCTGCCCAGACCATACAGCAAGAGACTATCGAAAAGAAAAGCCCTTCGGATATCACCAAGGCTTTGGCAGGTGAATTTGCAGGGGTACAGATAGCCACAAATACCGGTCAGCCCGGTGTCGAATCAAAAGTACGTATCAGAGGTATTGCCTCGCTGAATGCGGGAGGCGACGCTCTGTATGTGGTAGATGGTGTGCCCTATGCAGGCAATGTGTCTTCGATAGATCCTAGCGACATAGTTTCCACTACCGTGCTCAAAGACGCTACTGCTACAGCTATGTACGGTGCCCGCGGTGCCAACGGTGTGATACTTATCACTACCAGAAAAGGAACAGCCGGCTCGGAAGGCAAGATAGAGGTAGACTTACAGACAGGTATCAATATGAGACTGTTGCCTATGCACGATAGGATAACCTCTCCCGAAGAGTATATGGAATTAGGCTGGGCCGGATTGGTGAACTATTATATGTTGAGTTCCTCATCGCCTAACCTTGACGCCGCCAAGCAGAGTGCTACGGACAATTTGTGGTCGACAGGACAAGAGACCGATATATCCGGTCTTCACGTCAGATATAACCTTTGGACACAGAACGATGTGATAGACCCTGCCACAGGTAAGTTTAGAAGTGATGTGGGTAGGAAATATACCCCCGAAAGCTGGCAGGATCATATCTTCAGGATAGGTAAAAAGTATAGTGCGGGAGTAAAAATATCGGGTGGTTCGGATAAGACTACATACTTTACTTCTTTCAACTACCTCAACGACGAAGGATATTATATCGGATCCAAGTATAGCAGATTGACGGCAACTACCAACTTGGACTACTCTCCTAAAAAGTGGCTGACAGCCAACTTTAAGGCTATGTATGCATACAGTAGGCTTAATAATGTAGGACAGAACGATGTAAACAACAACGGGTTTAACTTTGTGTATAATATACCTCCTGTTTATCCCGTATTTGTGCATAATGCCGACGGAAGTATCAAACATGACGATAACTTTGGCGGTAACGCGTACGACTATGGTCAAAATGAAGGTTATACCAGAACTTTCGCTGTTGGAGCCAATCCTGCCGGTGCATTACAGTTAGACAAACGTGATATTCAGATGCACAACTTGGCTCTGTCGAACTTCTTTAAGTTCGAGTTTATAAAAGACCTCGTAATAACCATTACCAACGGTTATAACTTCAATTTTCAGGAAAGAGGAGATATAACGAATAAATATTTCGGTGATGCCAAAGGAATAGGGTATGTTTATAAACGTCTTCTGTCCTTCCTTGACTTCTCTTCGCGTCAACAGATAGCTTACAAGAAGACACTGGCAGAGGTACACAACTTAGACGCTATGTTCGGTCACGATTTCAGAACTCTGGAAAGCAAAGATTTGTTTGCTCAGCGTTCGGGAATGTTCAAGCCTTATGACTTCGAGTTGGATAATGCAGTAAAAGTCAGAGATGCATCGTCTTCGGCATCAGATTATACTTCGGAGTCTTATATAGGAGAGGTTCGTTATAACTACGAAGAAAAGTATTTTGCCACAGCCAACGGCTCTGTTTATGGTTCTTCTAATTTTGCTCCCGGACATCAATACGGTGCATTCTGGTCTGTGGGTGCAGCCTGGAATATACATAGAGAACTCTTTATGGCTTCTACAAAGAAGTGGCTCAGTTCGCTGAAGGTAAGAGCAAACTTCGGTACTTCGGGTAATGACGATATAGGTAGCTTCCTCTATACCGATATGTATAAGATAGTAAATAGTAATGACGAACCTTCTATCAATTTTGTACGTAAAGGGAATCCGAATCTGACTTGGGAGACAGTCTACAAACCTCGGGGTAGACCTCGAGTTGAAAAAGGGCAAACTCTATTTCGAAGCTGATGTGTATAATAATACAGTAGCTAATACTTTGGCATTCAAGAGCGTTGCTTACTCGAATGGATACAGTACGATACCGGTGAACGACGGAAAATTCAGAAACTACGGTTTGGAATTGATGTTAAAGGCTAATCTTCTAAAGACAAGAGATATCGATGTCAATTTCAGAATTACGGGCAGCTACAGCAAAGCATTGGTATTGCAAAATCCCAAAACAGTTATCAAAGGGAAAGAAGTAGAGATAGCGCTTAATGACGGTAGGGCAGTAGGACATTTTATTGGAGATATATACGGACGTCATTATATGGGAGTCGACCCTAATACTGGCTTCGGACAATGGGAACAGTGGACAGACGATAATGCCAGCGACCCCAATGCACCTGTTCTTAATACATATATATACGAACACGAAAAGACCGTAGACGATAATGGCAATATAGTTAATAAACGTAACGTACAGTGGGTAAAAGAGCAAATAACAAACGACCCGAATAAGGCTTCGAGATTTTTCTTAGGCAAAAATCGTTATCCCGATTTCTTCGGAGGATTTGGTATCGATGCTTCTGCGTACGGTTTCGACCTTTCGGCTTCGTTTGAGTATATCATAGGTGGATATAACTATGATGATATTTACTCTAATTTGATGGAAGACGGAGTATTTGGAGCTCGCAATTATCACAAAGATATGCTTAAGGCTTGGACTGCAGAAAATAGAAACACTACAGTACCTATAATGTTGGCAGGACAGGCTGTGGCAAAAAATGCAAATCATCCCGAATACAATGCCTTGTGGTCAGGTTCTGGAGACCGATTCCTGACCTCAAATACTGCATTGAGATTCTCTAACGTACGTCTGGCATATAACTTCCCACACAAGATGATAGAGAAGATAAAACTCAACAGCCTGTCGCTTTGGGTAAGAGCCGACAATCTGTTTGTATTGTCGCACAGAAAAGGATACGATCCGTTTACATATTTCGGAGGAGGTAACGTTCGTTACCAATATACTCCGCTGAGTACTTTTGTGGGTGGATTGAAGTTCACTTTCTGATATTGTTTATATTGTTTTTAGTAAAATATTTTAAAAAAAGGAAATTTTATATGAAAAAGATATTTTTTGCAGTTGCAATATTGGTTGTTGTCTTTGCAACGACCGGATGCACCAAGTTATTGTTGTCTGAGCCAAGAGGTGATGATGCTTCTCAGGCTCAGGTAGAGGACAACATAGATGCATTGGATGTTAGTTTGAAAGGATTATATTCTATAATGTATACAGGCTCCGATTTGTCCGATAGTGAATTTTCAGCTAGAGTGAGGCATTTTGTAGAAGGGCAAAAATTTATCGATTTAGTATCGGATATGCTTGCCTCTGATGTCGCTTGTCCGCAAGCCAATTTTAATTGGCTTGCCAATAGAACATATATGAACGAATATCTCCCCGATAGAAACTTCAATAATTGGTTGTGGAAATATGAATATAACAATATACGAAATGCCAATTCGATTATTGCTCGCTGTAACCTTATTTTGGACAACCAGAATAGCACGCAGTCTCTTAAGGAGCATGCACAGTTAGTAAAAGCTCAGGCTATTATAATGAGAGCACACTTTTACTCGAATTTGTTCAATTTCTATGTAAAGCCGGGTGATACTTCCGGAAAGTTCGGTATCATATATCATGACGAGACCGATATGAATGTCGAAAAAGGGTTGACTCCTTATAATGAGGTGGTAGACAAAGTGATAGCCTCTACACAGGAAGCTATCGGTCAAATAGGGGACTTGAAGAACCCTTCTAAGGTTGGCCTGGACGCCAATGTAGCAAAGATGATTTTGGCTTACATACATCTCAACCGAGGCAGGTTCCTCGACGAAACGAAGAAAACCGAAAGTTGTACAGAAGCTCTGCGTCTTGCAAAAGAGGTTATCGCTGCTACAAAAGCGACGAATCCTATTTTGCCATACGCAGAGGTGTTGACTAACGGCTTCAATAGTGTGAACTCATCAAACTGGATGTGGGGCGTAGACGTTACTGTCGAAAATACATATTCTCTCTATTGTTTTTTCTCTTTCGTAGATATTTATACCCTTAGCTATGCTTCGTACGGAGAGTATGCTGCAATAGATAAGGACCTTTATGGTAAGATAGATGCAATGCTCGACGCCAAAGACAGTCGTAAGAAGTGGTGGACAGAGGAAGTTAAGGCTGGCGGTATGAATTTCTATTACTTACCCAATTATAAATTTTTCGACAAGAATAGAATATTCAGAGGCAATAGAAACTGGGACAATGACTATGTATTTATGAGATCCGAAGAGGCTTACCTCATTGCAGCCGAAGCAGCTTATGCTTTGGGTAACGAAGCCGAAGCCAAGACATATCTGAAAGAATTGGTAGCCCAGAGATCTCCCGATAACCTTACTGCCATAGATGCTCTTACGGGCGACAAGCTGAAAGACTATATCGCTGCTAACTGGCGAATAGAGATGTGGTTTGAGGGAAAGTCCTTTATGGCTCTCAAACGCTTCAAATGGGAAACAACAAGAGCTTCTAATCACTTCTATCATAAGGGAAGAAAGCTTGATTTCAACTCTCAATACTTCTATTTCGAGATACCGCAAGGTGAAACGAGCTATAACCCTTATTTATAAAAGTATATAGAGTAATTAGGGTATAATATAAAAAGGAGGCTGTACATTGTCGTACAGTCTCCTTTTTGCTTTTGTGTATAGTGGTATGTGAAGAAGAATACAAGGGTGAGGTTACTTATTGTTTTGTGAACAGCGTGTACGGTTTTTCCCTGTCAGGAAATTGTTTTTAAAGGTGGGCTTGAAGCATTAGCTCCATATTTTATAGGATATGGATATTGGACAACAAAAAAGAGTTTCCACTAATATGTAGGAACTCTCAATATACTAAACAAATTTTCTTTTTTGAGACAGTACTATTCTTTCTCTACCTGCATAAAACCAAGCTCTAACGTGGTATTCCTGCCAAATATCTTTACATTTACCTTCATTCGTCGTTTTTCGTTGCTTACCTCCTCTACGACTCCTGTAAATCCGTTGAATGGTCCTGTTATTACTCTTACCGTTTCGCCGACGAGATATGGCTCCAGTAGTTCTTCGGGGTTTTCGTCCAAGGAATCGACTGTGCCGAGGAGGCGGGTAACCTCTTGCGAACGCGAAGGTATCGGTTGGTAGTTGCCGGGCGATTCGTTGACTCCCAAGAAACCCAATACATTGGGTACGTTGCGTAGCCAGCCCGAAATTTCGCGAGTAAGAGCTACCTCTATAAGCACATATCCGGGTAAGAATGTACGCTCTTTTATCACTTTCTTGCCGTTACGGACTACATAAACACGCTCTGTAGGTATCACAACCTGCGAAACATACTTCGACAGCTCGCCTCCTTTTTCGAGCTCTATGTCGATGTATTCTTTCACTTGCTTCTCTTTGCCGCTCATTGCACGCAAAACATACCACTTCTGAT
>ERZ772764.2482-NODE-2482-length-10796-cov-2.679825_pt1 | contig 10796 bp, 10 predicted proteins | sample MGYA00512163_ERZ772764 | MGnify/ENA primary metagenome ERZ772764 (study PRJEB29015, sample SAMEA2737903) | human oral metagenome | biome: human oral; feature: human-associated habitat; material: dental | place: China | collected 2094 ...
GCAAAGGACTGAAAATCCTTGTGTCAGCGGTTCGATTCCACTCTGAGGCACCACGACGAGAAACGAGCCTATACGGCTCGTTTTTTATAAGACGGAGAAAGGACGGTCATTGTGGGCGGTTTATCGGAGATCTTTTTGGACTTTATTGACCGTTGGGGGTATTTTGCCGTGGCCCTTTTGATGGGGATGGAAAACGCCTGCATCCCCATCCCCAGCGAGCTGATCCTGGGCTTTGCGGGGTACCTGGTGTTCGCGGGGCGCATGACTTTCTGGGGCGCCTTTTGGTACGGGATGCTCGGCGGTATTTTGGGCTCGCTGTTTGCCTATGAAGTGGGGCGCCGCGGCGGAAGGGAGTTTGTCAATCGCTACGGCCATTATTTCTTTATCAAGCGCTCGCACGTCGATATGGCGCAGAACTGGTTTGACCGCTACGGGCTGAAGGCGGTGCTTTTCAGCCGTATGCTGCCGGTGGTTCGGACGTTTATTTCTCTGCCCGCGGGGTTTGCCCATGTTGACCTCAAAAAATTTATCGTCTACACGATTTTAGGTTCTCTGCCGTGGACGGCGCTCATCCTTGGCGCGGGGATGGCGTTGGGGGAGAGTTGGGAGTATCTTTTGGAGATCGGGCACGAAGCGAGCCTTCTGTTCGTTATCGCGTGCGTCGTGGGAGGCGTCGTTTGGTACTGGCGGCGCAGGCATAAGAAACGGAATTTGAAATAAGAAGTCTGGCTTGAGAGCGCAAATGGATTCGGAAAGGGCTGTGTTTGCATCTGGGGATGCGAATAACGGCCCTTTTTTTTGTCAAAAATTTGGCTTCGTGGGAAAAGCGATATGAGCGGAACGAACGAGATGTTTCGCGGCGCATATAAATACCTTAACGAGCGATGGCATAAGAACCGGGCACATAGTGAATATATCCTCAGGCGCTCAATAAAGGCAAGCGAAGCACCGCCTGCGTATGGTATAATGAAATAAAATAAAGAAGAACGGAGGGGTTGTGATGGCGGTGTTGGGAGCGTTCGCGGTGCCGCACCCGCCGATTATTCTGCCGGAGATCGGGCGCGGCGAGGAGCGGCGGATACAGGCGACGATTGACGCTTATCAGGAGGCGATGCGACGGGCGGCGGCGCTTCAGCCCGATACGGTGGTGGTGACCAGTCCGCACGCGACGATGTACGCGGATTATTTTCATGTGTCGCCGGGGGAGCGGGCATTCGGGGATTTCAGTGATTTTCGTTGTCCCGAGGTACGCGTCGAGGCGGCGTATGACGCGGCGTTTACCCGAGCGCTGGCGGAAGAATGCCGGGCGTCTGGCGTCCCCGGCGGTACGGCGGCAGAGCGCGATCCAAAGCTCGATCACGGGACGATGATTCCGCTGCGTTTTTTCGGGGCGTTTGCACGGGCGTTTAAGGTGGTGCGGATTGGCCTTTCGGGGATGTCGCCGCTTACGCATTATCGCTTCGGCCAATGTATCGCGCGGACGGCGGAGCGCCTCGGGCGGCGTATCGTTCATATCGCGTCCGGCGACCTCTCGCATAAACTCCTTCCCGAGGGGCCGTATGGATTCGCGGCGGAAGGGCCGGTATTCGATAAAGAATGTATGGCGGCGCTCTCGGGCGGCGATTTTCTGCGTTTGCTATCCATTGATTCGGCGCTGGCGGAGGGGGCGGCAGAGTGCGGCCTGCGCTCGTTCTGGATCATGGCGGGGGTGCTGGACGGGCTCCGCGTGACGGCGGAAGCGCTTTCCTATGAAGGCCCCTTTGGCGTCGGTTACGGCGTCGCAGCGTTTGCGGCGGAAGGATGTGACGCGGCGCGCGACATCGGCGAGCAGTTTGCGGCGGCGGAGGTTGCGCGGCGAAATGCTCGTCGCGCGGCGGAGGACGCCTATGTGAAGCTGGCGCGGCAGAGTTTAGAAACGTTCGTCCGAAGGGGCGAGCGGCTTCCGCTTCCGCCGGACGCCGGGGCGGAACTTTTGGCAACGCGGGCAGGGGTGTTCGTTTCTCTGAAAAAAGACGGTCAGCTCCGTGGGTGTATCGGAACGTTTCAGCCGACGACGCAGAACGTGGCGGCGGAGATCTGGCAGAATGCGGTATCCGCAGGCGCGGAGGACCCGCGCTTTTCGCCGGTGGCGCCGGAGGAGCTCGAGGAATTAGTTTACAGCGTCGACGTGTTGACCGAGCCCGAGCCGGTCGAATCAGAATCGGATCTCGATGCGGCGCGCTACGGAGTTATCGTGGAGGCGGGCGGCGAGGCTTATTGCTGCCCGATCTGCCGGGCGTTAATTCGGCGGCGGAACAGGTGGCCATCGCCCGACGCAAGGGTGGGATCGGCCCTAAGGAACCGGTGCGGCTGTATCGGTTCGAGGTGGTGAGGCATCATTGAAAGATGTGAAAATCGTCTGTCCGGTATGTCCGCACCACTGCGCGCTGAGCGAGGGAGAGACGGGGCGCTGCCGCGCCCGGGCGGCGCGCGGCGGAGAGATCGTGAGTCTGAGCTACGGACGGTTGACGTCGCTGGCGCTGGACCCGGTGGAGAAGAAACCCTTCGCGCGCTGGATGCCGGGGAAATTTATCCTGTCCGTAGGGAGCTTTGGCTGTAATTTGCGATGTCCTTTCTGTCAGAACGATGCGATTTCGCAGGCGGGGGCAGATTTTTCCACGACGGCGGTCAGTCCTGAGGAGCTGGTGCGGATCGCCGTTGAGCTTACGCCCCGCGGCAATGTGGGGGTGGCGTTTACGTACAACGAACCTCTGAGCGGCTACGAATATGTACGGGATACGGCGCGTCTTCTAAGGCGGGAGGGGCTTTCGGCGGCGCTGGTGACGAGCGGCATGATGGAACCGCCGCTTTTTAAGAAGCTCTTGCCGTTCATCACGGCGTTAAATATCGATCTCAAGGGATGGCGGTCGGAGTTTTACGATTGGGTGGGCGGCGATTTGGCGGCGGTGAAGGAAAATATTCGGCAGGCGGCGGGCGTGGCGCATGTCGAGGTGACGACGCTCATCGTACCGGGGAAAAACGACAGCGAGAGCGACATGGAAGCGGAAGCGATCTGGCTGGCGTCGCTCTCGCCGGAGCTTCCGCTTCATATTAGCCGCTATTTCCCACGCTTTTTAACGCTCGATATTCCGGCGACGCCGGTAGCGGATATTTACCGGTTGGCGTCTGTGGCGCGCCGCCATCTGCGCTATGTGTACGAGGGCAATGTGTGACGAAAAAGAGGAAAACGCCGCGCTAAAAAGCAGGAGGAACGCATGGCAATCAAGATGATCGTGTCCGATCTGGACGGAACGCTGCTGGACGGCGCGTATCGCCTTTCGGCGGAGAATCGCGCGGCGCTTCAAAAAGCGGCGGCGCGCGGCGTGCTGGTGACGTTGGCGACGGGGCGGATGTTTCGCTCGGCGGTCCGCTACGCGCGAGAATTGGGGCTGGATAGTCCTGTCATTAGTTATAACGGCGCCCTGGTTCAGGCGATGGACGGCGCCGTGCTGGCGTCGTCGTTTCTGCCGCCGGAAGTAGTGACAAAAACGCTGCGCTACATATTTTCCCGGGGCTGGTACGTGCAGCTTTACACAGCGGAAGGGCTTTTTTACGCGGCGGAGACGGAGGCGGCGCGCGTTTATCGATCCGCTTCCGGCGTCGCCGGAGCGGCGGTCGGCGAAGGCGGGCTTCTCGCGCGGACGGAGGGCGTGCCGAAACTGCTCGTCGTGGCGGAAAATCCGGCGCGAACCGCGCCGGTCATCGGTGAATTGACACGGGCGCTTTCCGGCGAGGTTGATGTGATGGCGTCGAATCCAACGTATATCGAGATCGTCAGCCCCGGCGTTTCCAAAGCGGCGGCCATGCTGGCGATCGCTGAAAATCGCGGGATAAAGGCGGCGGAGATTATGGCGATGGGCGACTCAGGCAACGATGTGGCTATGCTGCGAGCGGCAGGACTGGGCGTAGCGATGGGGAACGCGTCGCCGGCGGTGCGAGCGGCGGCTGACGCCGTGACGGCCCGCGTGGAGGAGAACGGGGCGGCGCTGGCGGTGCGCCGCTATGTGCTGGGAGAAAAAGGATGATCCGGCTCATCGTCCTCGACCTCGATGGGACGCTCCTCAACCGAGACAAGGAGGTAAGCGCGAAAAACCGGGCGGCGCTTCGCGCGGCGATGGATGCTGGGGTCTACGTCACGCTGGCGACGGGGCGGATGCTCAATTCGGCGCTTTATTTCGGGAGGCTCATTGCGGCGAACGCGCCGCTTATCGCCTGTAACGGCGCGCTGGTACAGGCGGCGGACGGCGCGCGTCCTGTTTTTGCCCGAACCTATCCGAAAGCGCTGGCGCAGGAATTTTTGCGCTTTGCCATTGGCCGCGGCTGGTATGTGCAGTGGCATAGCGGCGTCGAGATTTACAGCACCGACTATCGCCCCGAGTATTTCGACGCTTATCGGACCGTACCGGGCTTTACGGTGCGGTCGGTGGGGGAACGGTATTTAGATTATACGGACGATGTTTTGCAGTTTGTTCTTCGTGATCGTACGGGCGAGCGTATGCCGGCGATGCTGGCAGAGCTGGCGGCGCGCTTTCCCGGCGCCTTTGAAGTGACCCTCAACGTGCCGCAGGTGGCGGATATCATGATGCCAGGGGTGACGAAGGCGACGGGGTTGGCGGCGCTGGCGGAGTATCTTTCTGTCACGCCGGATGAAGTCATGGCCTGCGGCGACGCCGATAATGACCTGACCATGCTGCGCTGGGCGGGGACGGCGGTCGTTCCCGGCGACGGACAGCAGGCGGCGAAAGATCTGGCGACCTATATCGCGCCGCCCTGCGACGAAGACGCGGTGGCCGCTGCCGTGGAAAAGTTTGTTCTGAATCCGGCGGAGACGTGAGAAATTCGTGACGGCGGCGAGGCTTTCACGAATTTTCTTTTTCCCGGCGTTTCACTGGGGCGTTTTCCCTGTTTAGCGACTTTTTTAGCGCGGATATTTGCCTCTTGGCGGTCATAAAGTGTATAATAAATGAATAAGTTTCTCATCGCGTGGTTTTCGGAGGTGGAGTATGGAGAAGGAAAACGCCTATCGTTTCGTCATCGTCACCGGCATGTCGGGGGGCGGAAAGACGCAGGCCTGCCGTCATCTGGAAGATCTGGGCTTTTTCTGTGTCGATAATCTGCCGCCGGTGTTTATTCCCAAATTCGCCGAGCTTTGCGCCCATTCGGCAGGGCATATCGCTCGGGTCGTACTCGTCGTCGATACGCGCAGCCGCGAGTTTTTCGATACCTTCCTGCACGTTTTGCAGGATATGGATAACGCGGGGCAAAAGTATGAGCTGCTCTTTATGGACGCGACCGACGCGGCGATCATCCGCCGCTATAAAGAGACGCGCCGCCGTCATCCGATGGCGCCAGGCTCGCGGCTTTCCGACGGGATACGCAAGGAGCGCGAGCAGCTGGCGCGGGTGCGGGAAAAAGCGACGTATATCATCGATACGTCGGAGCTCAGAAAGGCGGAGCTGAAAAATAAAATTATCCGCCTCTTTGGCAGTCCCGAGGGCGTTCCGCTGAGCATTAATATCCTGTCCTTCGGTTTTAAATTCGGCGTGCCGATGGACGCCGATATGGTATTGGACGTCCGTTTTTTGCCGAACCCGTTCTACATCGAGAACCTGCGCCATAAGAGCGGCGAGATGCCGGAGGTAGCGGAGTATATCGCCAAGTGGCCGGTGACGCGGGAATTTAAGGAAAAGCTCGACGATTTGATTGATTTTCTGATTCCCCAATACATAAAAGAAGGAAAAAATCAGCTGGTCATCGCCATCGGCTGCACGGGCGGAATGCACCGCTCGGTCTATATCGCCCGGCACATCTTTGATATGCTGGGGGCGCGCGGCTGGCAGGCGACTCTCGAACACCGCGACCTGATAAAGAACGACGTGGAGCGCCTGCCGTGTCAGGATTGACGCTATAACGCGCCCGTTCCCGCGGAGAAGGGAAATTTCGCTATGTATTTACTTAAATGGCTGTATCCCGGCATGAAGTTCAAACGCTGGCTGCTGCTTTTTGCCGCCGGGGTTATGCTGGTGAGTCTGGGATTGGCTTTGGTGTTCAACTATAAATATCTCGACGTGATCGAGGAAGCAATCTTTCGCTTTGTTTACAACTGGCGCGGCTCCTATGATTATACGGCGACGGCGCTGGTGGGGACGGTGGTCGTCCTCGGGCTGGCGATTATGCTGGTGGCGACAAGGTTTGTTATTCGTTCCCTGATCATGGTTCTAGTACCGGAAAATTCCGGACGCCTGGTCGACCTTATCTATGAGAAGCGACGGCTGGAAAACGGCCCGGCGGTGACGGTCATCGGCGGCGGGCATGGCTTATCGGTTCTCTTGCGCGGGGTGAAGCAGGCGACGAGCAATGTGACGGCGATCGTCACCGTCGCCGACGACGGCGGATCCTCAGGGCGTCTGAGCGCCGGCCTGGGTATCATTCCCCCCGGCGATATGCGAAATTGCCTCGTGGCGCTGGCGGATACAGAACCGCTGATGGAAAAGCTGTTCCAGTACCGTTTTGAGGGCGAGAGCGAGTTGGCGGGGCACAGCTTCGGCAATCTTTTCATCGCAGCAATGAATGAAGTCACGGGCGATATGGAAACGGCGCTTTTAGAATCGTCGAAGGTTCTCGCCGTGAAAGGGCGGGTCCTTCCCGCGAGCAACGAGCATGTCCGGCTCGACGCTTTGATGACCGACGGCACCGTCGTCGAGGGAGAGTCGCATATTCCGGAGGCGCGAAAGCGTATCCGTCGGGTGAAGCTTCATCCGGCGCATGCGGCTCCTGTGCAGGCGGCGCTGGACGCGATCATAAACGCGGATATCGTTCTTTTGGGGCCGGGAAGCCTTTACACGAGCATAATGCCGAATCTGCTTGTGGATGGGGTCGCCGAGGCGCTTAGAGAGAGCCGGGCGCTCAAGATTTATATCTGCAACGTGATGACGCAGCCGGGGGAAACAGACGGCTATACGGCTTCTATGCACGTCAAAGCGATCCTCGATCACGCGGGGAAAGGCGTAGTGGATTATGCGCTGGTCAACTCGGCAAAGGTACCGGAAAAGACAGCGCGATCTTACGCAGCGCAGGGGTCAACGCCGGTGCTCGCCGACAGCGAAGCTCTGAATCGGCTGGGCGTGGGAGTTATAATCGCCGATATTGTCAACGAGGCCGATCCCGGTCACCATGATTCGGATAAGCTCACGCGTCAAGTGATGAAGCTTTTGGACACCCTGCGCTCATCCGAGGGCATGGGGCGCCGCCTTCATTCGGATACGACGCTGAAATGAAGCGGGAAATTTCTGGCGGGGAGCGAGGGAAATTATGCCGTCATTTGCCGGAGAAGTAAAAAACGAGCTGGCGCGGCTGATGGATAAGAAACCGTGCTGCCGCCGCGCCGAAGTAGCGGGACTTTTGCGCATGGGCGCGGCGGTAACGTTAGGCGCAGAGCGCGCGCTGGGGCTTTCCTTTGCGACAGAAAACGCGGCGGTGGCCAGGAAAGCATTGATTCTCCTGAAAGAAGCAGGGCCGGTGGAGACAGAGGTCACCGTGAGCCGTTTTCATCGCCTGAAAAAGAACAACAGCTACATGGTGCGCATTGTGCCGTCCCCCGCCGTGGAGCCGCTTCTCGTCCGCCTGGGGATGACGCCGGGCACCATGCCGCAGGCGGCGAACGGGGGACCGCTCCTGCGCCGCGCCTGCTGCCGGGCGGCATACCTGCGCGGAGCGTTTTTGGGCGGCGGCAGTGTAAATCGCCCGAGGGCCTCGTATCATTTGGAGTTTGTGACGCCGAATTATCAGTTCGCCGAGCTTTTGCAGTCGCTGCTGCGGCGTCTTCGTCTGCCGGTCGGCGTCACGGAGCGAAAAGATGCGTACATCGTTTACCTCAAGGAAGGAGACGCCATCGCCGATCTTCTGGCGCTCATGCAGGCGGACGCGGCGGTGGAGGCCTTTGAAGTGGCGCGAAACGTTAAAGACGTTCGCAATCAGGTGAACCGGCTGGTGAACTGTGAAACGGCGAATATCAGTAAAACTGCCGCCGCGTCGGCACAGCGGATCGCGGAAATCCGCCGGTTAGAGGCGGAGGGAAAACTCGCCGCCCTGCCGGAACCCCTTCGGCAGACGGCGAAGGTGCGACTGGAGAATCCCGGCGCGACTTTGGCGGAGCTGGCCGCGCTCCTGGGGATCGGCCGTTCGGGGGTAAATCACCGGCTGCGCCGGATCGCCGAGCTGGCGGGACGGAAGGAGGAAGAAAACTGAGCAAGCTGTATGTGAACCGATATAGCATGGGTTCGGGGAAAAAACGCCATGCTTGGAAACGCTGGCTGGGGGCGTTTTTCGCACTTTGCCTTTTGGCGGCGGGAGGTCTGGCGGCGTCGATTGCGATCTTTCCGCCGGAGGGCGTGCTGATTCTTGAATATCATAAAGTCAACGACTGGAGCGACGACTCGTACACCGTGCCGACGGCGGATTTTGCGGCGCAGCTGGACGAGCTTTCGGCGCGGGGCTATACGACGATCTCTCTGCTTGATTTTTTGCGGGCGAAAAAGGGAAAGCAGAAACTCCCGGATAAACCGGTCATCCTTACCTTTGACGACGGTTATCTGGATAACTATACCGATATGCTCCCGCTCCTGGAGGCGCGCGGGATGAAGGCGACAGTGTTCATGGTGACGAACGACATCGGTCTGCCGGGCTATTTGACGTGGGACGCCTTGCGGGACATGCAGGAGCGCGGTATTGAGATCGGGAGCCATACCGCGAATCACCTGCCGCTCACCGGGATGCCGCCGTCGGAAGCGGAGAAAGAGGTCAAGCTGTCGAAGCTGCTTTTGGAATGGAACGGGATCCGCACGGTGTTCGGTTTTTCCTATCCGAACGGCAGCTATGCCGACTACATTTCGGCGATTCTGAAAAGAAACGAATATCTGGCGGCGGTGACGGGCGATCCGGGACTTAATACGATGGATACGGATCCCTATCTTTTGCAGCGGATCAATATTCCTCGGCCCCGATTGGGGCTGACGGAGTTTCGGCTCCGTCTCTTTAAGGCCGATCTTTGCGACCGGCTGGGGCTTTGGCGTCATAGGATAAAGTGATTCCTCTCGTGGGGAGAAGGGAGAAACGGAGAATGAAGATCAAGCGATGGGCGGTCTGCCTGGCGGCAGGGTGCCTGCTTTGGAATGGAACAGAAACGGGGGCGTCGCGTCATCTGGCGGAGCAGAGGGCGGCGCAGGAGAGGGAGATCCGGGCGACGCAGGAGGAGGAAGATCGACAGCGAGCGTGGGAACTGGCGCAGGAAGCCGCGGACACGGAAGAAGCCAGAGAGGAGACGAAAGCGCCCGCCGATAAAACCGAAGAAGAACCGCCGCGCGCGGCGTCGGCGGACACCGGAAAAACGGAAGCTGTCGGGCAATCTTCCGCCAAAGCGGAGGAAACCGCGTCTGCTGAGGCGGGGGCAGATTCGACGAAGGGCGAGAAAACGGCGGAGCGGGAAAAGAAAGGAGCGCGAGACGAGGGCGTGGACGACGCGAATGGAAGTTTACGGAGCTACCTTCAGCGCTTGCGCGAGAAAGCGGACGAAATCCTTCATCCGGCCGAGCCGAATTTGCGTATTCGCGGGACTTGGCCGATGAGAGAATGGGCGGCGGAACGCTCTGACAGCGGAGGCACGCTGATTTTTTCCGATAGCCCGGAGTACGTCAAACAGGCGGGCATTCTCTATACGGACGAACTGGAGGGCGAGGCGCGGGTCCTCTTTTATCACCTGAACCAGATTAAAAGGCCCGCGAAAATCGCGCTGCTTATGGAAAACACCGGCGAGCGTGCCGCTGTGATACAACTTACGCGCCGGGGGGTAAGCCGCCCGGGCGAGGACTATCTGGCGGTAGGAAAGGCGACGCAGGCCGCCTATTTTTCCGACGGGCAAAAGACGGAAAAGCTGACGATCGGAACGGGAGAGAAAAAGCTCCTGATGCCCGAACTGGAATCGCTGATCATGCAGCCCGAGCAGCTCATTTACGGGATTGCCGATTTCAGCGCCAGCGCCCCGGTGCGTCTTTCCGTTCTTATCTGCCCGGCGGAGCACGACGCGATTCGTTACAGCCGTATCGCGCCGATCCTGCCGAAGGACGAGCAGCGTCTGCGCGGCACGTTTCAAGGGATGAACCGGACCATTCGCGCGCGGGACAGTTATGATCCGGGGAAAGACGGTACGGTGTACTTTACGATTGGCGACGACAGGACAGATCGCTTCTTGACCGGGATCGACGCGACAGACGGCAGCCTGGTGACAAATTTTGGCAACTACGGCGTGCTCTATCGGGTCGAGGTTCCGATCGAAGGGCGCCGGCCGCTTCGCGCTATGCTCAACCCCATTGGCGGCGCTTATGCGGGTGTCATGCGGGTGCAGACGGCGGAAAAGGCGACGGCTCGCATTGTCCCTACGCCGCTTCGCGGGACGTCCTTTGGCGACGGGGTGAAAAATCCGATCCCCATGCGGGGCGATACGCCAATTCTCGACGCGGCGGCGGCGGTGGCGGATCTGGGCTTTTATCAGCGAACGAGAGGGATTAGCTTTGAGTTTTCTCCGCCGGGGGCGTCAAATTTGCCCACGAGGATCATCCTGATGCCCGAGGATACGAAATGACACTTGCGCGAATAGGAAAAAAGGAGTAGAATAATAGCCATAGGGTGACAGAACGAGCAGTTTTGTAAAGGGGGTCAGACCATGAAACACATCAAGACGGTGAACAAGCCGACGCTCCAGA
>ERZ772764.2483-NODE-2483-length-10795-cov-4.885754_pt1 | contig 10795 bp, 16 predicted proteins | sample MGYA00512163_ERZ772764 | MGnify/ENA primary metagenome ERZ772764 (study PRJEB29015, sample SAMEA2737903) | human oral metagenome | biome: human oral; feature: human-associated habitat; material: dental | place: China | collected 2094 ...
TGATGTACTCTTTTTACCCAGCAGTTCAGATATTTGTGATTGCTCAATGCCACTTTTTAATCTTAAATACCTAATATTATTTGATATATAATTTTTTGCCATAATATCACCTCTTTTCAAGATTATAATACCATATAAAATAAAAAATAGAAACACCTTTCAGAAAAATATTTCTAAAAAATAGAAAAATACTATTGACTTCTAAAAAATAGAAATGTATAATATAATTAAGAAAGCGGGGTGATAATATGTCAAAATTAACACTGAAGCAGTGGAGAAATTTAAGAGAAATGAGCCGAGAGGAGTTGGCTGTAAAGTCTGGGGTTTCAGCAAAAACGATTGAAAACTATGAAAGCGATATATCTAATTTAAGAAAAGCTTCATGGCAAAATATCGAATCAATAACTCATGCCCTAGGTATAGAAATGAATGATATTTATATGCTTCACACTTCTAAAAAATAGAAATATCGCTTAGTAGTGATTATATGCTTGTAATGAAGAAAGTGAGGTGATGAGAGATGAAGTGGTTTAAAGATGATAAGGATTTGCCGCTAGCTTTAATAAGTTTTTTTATAGCTAATATAGCACTAGCGGTATCCTTATACAGATTATTTCACTAGTGCAGTAATGAGAGATAAGGCAGATACAAGCAAAGTAGCGATAGCTATTTTAGTCGAAAGAATAGAGCCTCTTTTAAGCTCTTCATAATGTTGTTCGTTCAACTTTATAAGTTCATAGATTCTAATTATTTCTTCGACTTTTAAGTTATCGCTGTGATGAATGGATTGTCTTATTTCTTCGTAGTCAATCATAGTTAAACCTCCGAGTTGATATAGTTATTACAATTATATCATACAGAGGTGAAAAGAACACAATCAACAATAAGGGGGTGATGAGAGATGTACAAATCGCTAAAAGAAATTTTAAAAGAGTTAAAAGGTATAAGTATGTTAAGGGGGTTAGACAATGAAAGATTATTATATTAAAGCTGATGAAATTAGCTCCATATTAGACCGGAAGATATGTACCGGCTACAAGATAATACGAGAGCTAAACGCAGAGTTGCAGGCTAAAGGGTATAGGACTGTACAGGCTAGAGTGCCTAGAGAGTATTTTTATGAAAGATATGGGATAAGTGAGAGGTGATTAACTTGAGGGCTATAGATGATTTTCTAGGTGCTATTTGGTATGCAGGCCTTATAGGGCTTGAGTATATCAAGATGGCGTGGTGTAAGTGGCAGAATATATAAGATTTAAGGGGTGATTTAGTGAGAAGTAACAAGGTGACAGATTTAGAAAGAGTATACGATTATTTGGCTGATAATCCAAGTGCAACCAATAGGGATGTAGCGAATGATTTAGACATTAACTATGATGTAGCAAGGGTCTATATAAACAGATTGAAGGTTAAAGGTTTGATAGAAGTTAAGTTCGAGGGAACAACTAGGGTGTGTGAAATAGTCAAAGAATACCCAACATCTATGCCAAGAAAACCTAAGACCTACAAGCAGGAAGTTTACTATGAATTAGTTGAGGGTTACAGGCAAGATTTTAGGGACTGCGTGACTTTTGATGAAAGGTTAAAAGTCGGGCGAGAAATAAGAATTATATTAGCAGATATGTAGAGGGGGGTGATTAAATTGAGAGATGAAGAGTTGAAAGATTATCAAGACTTCTTAAAGTCAGACGATTATCTTGGATGGCAATATGAAGAAAGCGACGACTAATAAAATCAGTCAATCGCTTTAAAAGAAATTAGTTAAGTTAATCATGTTAATTATAACACAGTAAAGGAGAGTAATACAATGATAAAAGTTGAAATTGATGTTAATGTAAGAGGTTTAGATTTTTTAAAAGGCTTTATCGGGGCTAGTGTGGGCCCTGAGATATCAGAGGATAATGGCCCTATATGGACTACTAATGAAGTGCCAAAAGAGGAGATACCTCAACCAACAGCACAGCCAACAGCACAGCCGACAGCACAGCCAATAGTACAGCCGACAGCACAGCCTACTCAGACAGTTACTGCGCCAGTTAGTGAAGTGGCTTACACGTTTGACCAGCTAACTAAGGCAGCTATAGGACTAGTACAGTCAGGTAAGATTAAGTCTACAGACTTAACACCAGTGTTAGTTAATGGATTTGGTGTAAATCAGATGAGTGATTTGAAGCCTGAGCAGTACAACGACTTTGCTGCTAAGCTAAAAGAACTTGGTGGGGTGATCTAATGCCAGAAGAACACGCAAAATTAAGTGCTAGTGGGTCTAATAGATGGATAAACTGTCCCGGCTCTATAGTGCTTGAAAGAAGTTTTGAAGAAAAAGAGTCAGAATACGCAGAAGAAGGCAGACTGGCCCACTCAGTGGCAGAGTTAAAGTTGACTAAGTACTTTAAAAAAGGGATAGGCCCTAAGAAGTTTAAGGCCCAGATGGACGAGTTTAAGAAGTCACCATATTGGAATAAATCAATGGATGATTATACAGATGACTACTTTGAATTCGTAAAAGAAAAGGCCTTATCTTATCCAGACAGGCCGTTTGTAGATGTAGAGTTGAGAGTGGACTACTCAAATGTAGCACCTGAAGGGTTTGGAACTTGTGACTGTGTGATGTTACACGGTAATGAGTTATCCATTATAGATTTAAAGTATGGTACGGGTGTGAAAGTAGATGCCAAGGACAATTCACAGCTGATGTTATACGCACTGGGTGTGTATAATATGTTTTCTGTAATATATGATATTAAGACAATCCACTTGTCTATAGTGCAACCTAGGTTAGGTCACTTTGATACCCACACAATCGGTATAGATGAACTACTGGTCTTTGGCGAGAGGATAAAGCCGATAGCCTTAGAGGCGTTTAATGGCTCAGACAAACTGGCTGTGGGTGACCATTGTGGATTTTGTAAGGCAAAGTCAAAGTGCAGAACCAGGGCAGAAGCAATGTTTAAGCCGATAGAAGAACACATATTGTCAAAAGAAGTAGACCCATATGAAATTAAATTACTTTCAAGCCAGGAAATGGGTGACTTACTCATGAAGCTTGATGGGGTAGTTGATTGGATAAAGTCTTTAGAGTCAGAAGCCCTAGCAGAGGCCCTAGCAGGTAATACCGTAACGGGTTATAAGCTAGTAGAGGGTAGAAGTGTTAGAAAGATTACTGATGAAGCCCTGGCGGTAAGTAAGCTAGTATCAGCGGGATATGAAGAGCCACTACTATATGAAAGAAAGTTACTATCTATGACTAACTTAGAAAAGCTAGTTGGTAAAAAGGACTTTGCGAGTATCTTAGATGGTGTGATAGAAAAGCCACCAGGTAAGCCAACACTTGTTAAGGCTAGTGATAAAAGAAAAGAATATGTCTTAAATGACGCAAAAAGTATGTTTAATAATTTAGATAAAGAAAAGGAGAATTAATTATGGCACAGCAGATAACAACAACAGAGGTAAGACTAAGCTACGTAAATGTATTCGTAGCAAAAGAGGACCAGAGCGGTAGATTAAAATACGGGGTAACTTGCTTGTTACCTAAGACAGATGTAAATGGATATAACATGTTAATGCAGGCTATCCAGGCAGAAGCACAGGCAGAGGCTAATGGAAAGTTAAAGGGCGTATCAATTCAGCACGTAAAACACCCAATCCATGATGGTGATGGGGTTACTCAAAATGGTACACCGTTCGGAGACGAGTGCAAAGGCCACTGGGTGTTTACTGCATCTTGTAGTGAGGATAGACCACCTTCAGTGGTAGACCAGAGGGTACAGCCTATCCAGGATAGGTCACAGGTATATAGCGGGTGTTATGGCCACGTGGCCCTATCTATATACGCATATGACAACCAGTCAAAAGGGATAGGCTTTGGCCTTAACGGTCTTCAAAAGACAAGAGATGGTGAGGCACTAGGATTTAACTTTAATGCACAGGACGCATTTACGGCAGTAGCTATGCCAGCAGTAGATCCTATTACAGGACAGCCGGTATAATACATGAACTTAATAGAGGGGTTTTTACCCCTCTTTATTTTACCGATATAGGGGGTTAAAAATATGGAATTTGAAGTTTTTATAAACGCATTAAATGAAATAATTGATAAAGCTAAGGAAAGAGATGTTGAAATAGACGAAGTTGATATCCTGGCAGACAACTACTATAACTGTATTCAGTTTTCATCAAAGGGGATTATCGTTGCTGACTTAGACCTTACTGAAAGTGGACCACATAACTTCTACGGTGTTTTGAGGGACTAGCTATGAAGCACTTAAGTATAGATATAGAAACCTATTCAGAGGTAGATATCACCAGTAGCGGGGCTTATAAATATGTGGAAGACCCAGCCTTTGAGGTCCTTATGTTTGCATACTCAATAGACTTTGGAGAAGTTCAAATAATAGACCTAATGCAGGGTGAGGTCCTACCTGATGAAATAATTAAGGCTATGGCAGATGATGAAGTACTCAAGCACGCCTATAATGCTTCGTTTGAGTATAACGCACTTTTAGCAGCCGGGTATGATGTGGGCACTAGGTGTGGTTGGCGTTGTTCAATGTTTCATGCTATGTATCTAGGCTATCCTGGGGGACTGGCTAAGACAGGCAATGCTATAGGGTTACCACAAGATAAGAAAAAAGATTCAGCAGGTAAGGCACTTATTAATTACTTCTCTAAGCCTTGTAAGCCAACTAAGGTTAATGGTGGTAGGCTTAGAAACCTACCCCACCACGATCTAGACAAGTGGGAGATGTTTAAGGACTACTGTAAGCAGGACGTTGTGGCAGAGATGGAGATATATAAGAGATTATCTATATTTCCAGTACCCGATATTGAACTGAGGTTGTGGGAGTTATCAGACTCAATGAATGCTTTAGGCGTTAAGGTGGATGTAGACCTGGTAGATGGCGCACTGGCTATTGATGATGAATCGTCTGACAGGCTTATTAAAAGGGCCAAGGAAGTAACTGGGCTAGATAATCCTAATTCAACTAAGCAGGTGCTTGAGTGGCTACAGGAAAGGGTAGATGGGGTTGAAAACACCAACAAGGAAACAGTAGCAAGTCTTCTATCAAGAGATGATATATCTAGTGAGGTCAGGGAGTTTTTGAAAATCAGACAGGAACTGGCCAAGGCCTCTATAAGCAAGTATAAGGCCATGGATGTATGCAAGGGCAGAGGTGATAGGGTAAGAGGACTGCTACAGGTGTATGGAGCTAACAGGACCGGTAGATGGGCAGGAAGATTAGTCCAGGTACAGAACTTACCTAGAAACTACTTAGATAATCTGGAGACCATTAGAGATGTTATTAAAACTAAAAATCTTGACTTACTACAGCTTGTATGTGGGAACGCTTCTGACACCCTATCACAGCTTATCAGGACGGCTTTTATACCAACTGAAGGTAATAAGTTTGTAGTAGCTGACTACTCCGCTATAGAGGCTAGAGTGGTCGCATGGCTAGCTGGTGAAGAGTGGGTCAACAAGGTATTTGCCACCCACGGAAAGATATACGAAGCTACAGCAAGTCAGATGTTTGGCGTGCCTTTTGAACTAATTAAAAAGGGTAATCCAGAATACGAGTTAAGACAGCGTGGTAAGGTCGCAACACTTGCCTTAGGATACCAGGGTGGTGTAGGGGCCCTAGTTGCTATGGGTGCTGATAAGATGGGCCTTAGTGAAGATGAAATGACTGAAATAGTTGAAAAGTGGAGGGGGGCAAACCCTAACATAGTTAAGCTATGGCACGGTCTAAATCGGGCTTGTATAAAGGCCCTACAGACAGGAAAAGACCAAGAGATAAGAGGTCTTAGGATTAGGTATGAGTGTGAAGCTATATACGGCCAGTCATTTTTAACTATTCAGCTACCTAGTGGACGAAAGTTATTTTATCCAAAGCCATACATCAAGGATAATCAGTTTGATAAGCCAGCAATTCACTTTTTCTCACAGAAGAATACCAAGTGGTATCCTGAAAGCACTTATGGGGGTAAGCTAACCGAAAACTGCGTACAGGCTATCGCCAGGGACTGCTTGGCAGACCTATTGATTAAATTAGATAGTAGGCTTAAAAGCCACCCAGTAGTAATGCACATTCATGATGAGGTAGTTTTGGATGCCGGCCAAGACCTTACACTTGATGAAGTATGCGAGATAATGGCAGAGCCGGTAGGATGGGCACCAGGATTAGTACTAAAAGGTGCTGGCTTTGAGTCAGAATTTTATATGAAAGATTAGGGGGTTAAGTATGATAAGAAATGAATTAGAAGAACAGATAAGAACAGAGTCACGGGACATGGTTAACAGCCCAGCACATTATAAGCTAGGCGGCTTAGATATAGAGTCTAAGGACGTTCTAAAATCTGTGTTAGGCACTAAAGGCTATGTTTACTGGGCTTGTGGCAATGCTATGAAATACATCTTTAGGTGGGAAAAGAAAAACGGCCTTGAAGATTTAAAGAAGGCCAGGAAGAATTTAGACTTCGCCATTGAGACTTTGGAAAGCATAGGTGAGTGATATGGATCTGGATTATAATTTACAAATTGTTGCTGCGACTTACGCTGTGTTTTATTTGGAATCAGAAATATGCAGTATAGACAAACATATTAATGACTCGCCAACTGATGATTATAGGCTGCAATTAATCGCAACGAAAGGCTTGTATAATATGCACTTAAAGAAATTAAAAGAGTGGCTTGATAGTTAGGGAAAATAGGAGGTTAAAAGATGGACAACGATATAAGAAAACTAATTAATGACAACTGGGAAGATATAAAAGAGCTGATAGTCCAAAAAGCAGAGGCAGAGCAGAAACCTAAGACTATATGGGATTTAAATATAGAGGATGGAGAAGAATATTATGGCATTGAACCTGATGGAGAAGTTATGCGTCATATGTTCGATGATGTTTTTGATGAAGATGCAAGAGAGATGGGCAATGCTTTTTTAACCGAGGAAGAAGCTGAATTTGAATGTGAAAGACGTAAGATTGAGGCTATTATGAGGAAATATAGCAAGCCTTTTAAATTTAATAAACATAATTACTGCTTAGTATATAACTATTATAATGAGTCGGTCAATATCGAGAGTTATGGAGTTTTTAATTGTGGTGTGTCTTGTTTTGAAACAAAAGAAATCGCACAGCAAGTTATCGATAAAATTGGAGAAGATAGACTTAAAAAATACTGGTTTGGAGTTAAGGAGTAAATAAAATGAGTTATTTAGGTTACAGGAAGTTGCCCAAGAAGATATACTATGTTGCAATATTAATTATAGTTGCATGGATGATATTTATAACCGGATTTAGTGTAGGAAAAACAATCCAGAAAGAACAGGATAGGTTATATGTGGGCAAAGTCATTGAGAAAGAACACGTTCCAGAAAAGATAGAAAATGGCGAGAGATACGACGAAGCATATTACGTAGTGGTTGAAGATAATCACGGAGACTATCTTAGGTATAGCGTATCAAAAGATGTTTACCAGCAAATAGGAATAAATGATATGTATAAAAGAAAGTAGGTGGGTTGATGTCAGTACATAAATATCCCTGGATGGATGATGAAATAAGTCTTATAGCAGATAATATTGAGCTACCACCCAGGGCAGTATATAAGAAATACGTTGAGAAGTTTGGCCAAATAAGGTCATTTAGTGCAGTAAAGTTGAAAAGACTAAAACTTATAGAAGAACAGGGCGAGATGGATAAAGACCTAAAAGAAATTGGACCGGCTAGAAATACACAAGTCAAGCCTAATAAGGTCATATCAAAATATGATATGGGTAGAATTCTCAAGGATGATTTAACCGAGAGACGGAAAAGAAATGCACAGCTAAAAGACTTTTCTGAATTGGTGACTGGTAACAGGTATAGTGTGAAGTTAGCAGAGGGCCACAGTAGTGAACTTGATTTAACATTCGAGTATATGGATGATTACAACCTATATTTTAGGGCCAATAGTGGTTGCGTTGAGACTTTCCCAAGACATAGAAATTTAGTAGTAATATTTGATAAAAATTCAAATATGTTGGTGTGTAAACCTCTAGTATTTGCGCCCAATGATAATGCGCTAAAATCTGAAGGGGGGGGGTAACCTTGTTTAAAAATGATAGAAAAATAACCTTGTCGGTGGGGTCAAATAGGTATTCAAAAAACTGGCAGAGACAGACAATGAACTATTCTGACCTTGTTGACAAACTGAAGACCCCTACTAGATCACTTGAGAGTCTAGCCGATTACATGAAGATGAAAAAATCCCAGCAGGATGCACTAAAAGATGTTGGTGGTTTTGTCGGTGGTGTGCTAAAAGGTAACCAAAGACTTTCACATAATATCGAGTCCAGGGACCTAATTACCCTGGACTTTGATAATATCGCAAGTGGGATGACAGATGATGTTATCAAAAGGGTCCAGATATTAGGGTGTAACTATGTTATATATTCAACTAGAAAGCATGCTAGCTATAAGCCCAGGCTTAGGATAATTATCCCTACAGATAGGACGATTACCGTAGATGAGTATGAGCCTATAGCGAGAAAAGTGGCAGCCATGATAGGGATAGAGATGGCAGACCCGACAACATTCCAGGCATCTAGGCTTATGTATTGGCCGAGTTGTTCGTCTGATAGTGAGTATGTGTATAAGTATGAGGACAAGCCATTTTTAAACGCAGACGGTATTCTTAGTCAATACGCAGACTGGAAGGATGTCACTTGTTGGCCACAAGTTCCTGGGGTTGATATTAAGCAAAGGCACTTAGTAGATAAGCAACAGGATCCTACTACTAAAAAAGGGCTTGTAGGGGCTTTTTGTAGGACCTATGATATATTTTCAGCCATGGATAAGTTTATCCCCGGTGCTTATGAAGATACAGGAAAAGATGACAGGTATACCTATGCAGGTGGGTCAACCTCAGGTGGTGCAGTTATATACCAAGATGGAATGTTCTTATATTCTCACCATGCTACAGACCCTTGTAGTGGTCAGCTAGTTAATGCCTGGGACCTTATAAGGCTGCATAAGTTCTCACATCTTGACGAAGAAGCGACTGAAGGTACACCAGTATCCAAAATGCCGTCTTACGTGGCTATGAAAGAGCTTGTTAGAGTAGATAAGGCAGTTATGTCTAAGCTTGATGAAGAACGCCAGGAAGAGGCCCAGGATTATTTCAATGACCTAGGTCAAAGTAGAGTAGGTCAAATTGCCGTAAGTCAAGATGTAGCGGATAGTGTAGATCAAGTTAAAGAAATAGAAGATAGCAACTGGGTAGAGAAGCTAGAAAAAAATCCAAATACCGGGAAGAATGAAAAGTCAATAGCCAATATAGTACTAATCCTATCTAATGATAGGAATTACAGGGGTAGGATATGGCTAGATGATTTTGCCGGTAGACTTATGGTTACTTGTCCACTACCCTGGGATAGTGGTGACGGATCGAGAGAGTGGAAGGACTCAGATGACGCCCAGTTGGCTTTAAGGTTAGAAAAGGAGTACCAAATAACAGGCAAGGATAAGATAGAAACAGCAGTTAAGGTAGTAAGTGATAACAACAAAAGAAATGAAGTAAAAGAGCTTATAGAGTCCTTTAAGTGGGATGGCGTACCGAGGATACCTACCCTGCTACATGACTACTTAGGTGCTGAACAGTCCATATATGCAGCGGATATCATGAAGAAGTCATTGGCTGCTGCCGTCGCTAGGGCACTTAGTGATAGCGGTGTTAAGTATGACTATATGGTTATATTTACCGGTAAGCAGGGGATAGGTAAGTCTACCTTTTTGAGTAAATTAGGTATGAACTGGTTTAGCGATAGCCTATATAACTTTGAGGGTAAAGAGGCAGCGGAACTTATCCAGGGGACCCTGATTAATGAAGTGGGCGAGCTATCAGCCATGAATAAGTCAGAGACTGAGGCTATCAAGCAGTTTTTATCTAAGACGCATGATATCTACAGGGCTGCTTATGGAAGACATACATTTAAAAGACCTAGAAGATGTGTATTTTTTGGATCAACTAATGCCAGTGAGTTTCTAAAGGATGCCACGGGTAATAGGCGTTTTTGGCCGATAAAGGTTGGTGTAGAGCCTACTACTAAGAACATATTTAAGGACCTAGACGAGGAAATAGACCAGATATGGGCAGAAGCTTATATTTACTATATATTAGGTGAGCCTCTATACCTAGAGGGCGAGAGTGAAGCTATATCAAAGAAGTTCCAGGAAGACTTTAGGGAGATTGACCCTTGGCAGACAGAGATAGAAGAGTTTCTAGCTATGAAGATACCCAGGGACTGGTACAGTCTTAATATCGGCCAGCAGAGGGCATACGTGCAAGGAAATCTAAAGACAGAAAGCCCATTAATTGATAGGGATAGGGTGTGCATTAAAGAGATATGGCAGGTGTGTTTTGGCACTGATATGAAATATTGCACTAAAAGAGAGTCCAATAGAATATCATCAATATTGACCGGATTATCGGGTTGGATTCGACTAGAAAAATCGACAAGATTTGGTTCATATGGAGTGCAAAAAGGTTTTGAAAAAAGTAAGATTTTAGAGTTCAAAATGGTGTAACCATCTATGTAACCATCTATGTAACCATCTATGTAACCATCTATGTAACCATCTATCAAAATGTAACCATCGATGGTTACAAAAAGTAACCAAGGTAACCAAAAAAATTTAGATGGTTACAAGGATGGTTACAAGCTAAAGCAAGTAATTTCAATATGTATAATATATATGTAACCATTGTAACCATCTTTTACTAAATAATAATAAAAATATAGATATATAGATAT